>Ga0310690_10000366_pt1 | contig 101082 bp, 140 predicted proteins | sample AusTroGonzalo_MG_2_FD_207661 | JGI IMG/M metagenome (GOLD analysis project Ga0310690, IMG submission 207661) | Bovine rumen microbial communities from tropical cattle in Woodstock, Queensland, Australia - Gonzalo_04 (v2) (version 2) | ecosystem: Host-associated > Mammals > Digestive system >...
ATACGGATAAACCGCAATCATCAGAACAAACCTCTAACCTACCAACAAATGCAAAAAACTGCATAATTGACTCAAACCGCCCAGTCTTCGGTTCACTAACCGAACCGAACCGAACCGAACCGCTCGAACCGCCTATAATCGCAAAGGGGCAACTAACGCAAAAAAAAGTCCCCCCTAAAGGGGGGACTTTGTAGTCCAAAAACTGCGTCTGCGACAAGGCGATTTTCCAATTTTTGCCAGCCGAATTCTTTTTTCTAATGTATATTGATTTTCCACTTTTTGCCAAAAACCTCGCCGTTAAGAGTATCCCCTTTAGGGGATACTCTTAAACAGGAAAACCTTGCCATTTTTTACCAAAAACCTCACCCGAAAGGATACTCACTTAGTGAGTATCCTTTTTTGCGACGGCTTCCAGTTTTTTCCATCCATCCGTGAACGTTCTAGGTTTATACTCAGACTTACGGACACTAGAGAATTCTTTCGGTACGTTTACAGTAACTTCTGGAAGATAGCCGTTATGTTTTGTATATATTCCAGACTTGTATATAGGCTCGTAGTGTTTTATATCCTGCTGAACATACGGAGCGGGCTTTTCGTATCCTGCTTTTATTGCTTTATCCTGCATAGCTTTTACGGCGTTCTGTATTGCTTGCTTTGATACACCTAGATACGTTCCTATTGCTTTGTATCCTCTACCAGTTAAGACTAACTCCAGTATCTCTACTTGTCTCTTAGTAAGATTAAGTTTGTTAAGCATACTAGACTCTACTTCGAAGTAACATCTATCTGCTGAGTATGTTTCAAGAGAAGTATTAGCATATCCTCCAATATCTGCATATCTTCTTGATCTGTAGTATATGTCTATCTCTTCTCCTGTATCTGGATTAGTTGCTATATCCTGTATGTAACTATATCCGTTCTTAGGGTCTGTACTTAAAGCACTAGTTTTCTTTACGTACTCTCTAAGTTCTCCGTATACTTCTCTGAGAGGATATGTCATAACTGTTTCCCATGCCTTAGAGTCTTTGTCCTTGATGTATACTTTACGCTTAATCCTAGTGATTTTATACTCTCTCAGTAAATCTACAGGCTTATTGGGTTCTCTGTTCTTCTGTAAGTCTACTTGTACCAGTAGAGCGATAATGGCTGTATGCAATAAATCTATGCCGTCAGAGTATGTTTTTTCTTCCAGAATTTTCAAGTTTTCATCGGCTACTTTGTCAACGATTTTTGTCTTGACATTTCCTGCGTCATCGTAGACTAACTCGCTAACAAGTTCGGACAAATTGCACAAACGCTTAAACAAGTTTTTGTCTATTTCAACGCCACGCTTTAACTCGCTAAACAGCGGATTCATCGCCGAGCCGACTTTCTGGGAATTTTTGCCAATTTTGCCAGTTTTTGCCTGCGGGTCATACATCTTATTGCAAAAACTATGTACCCAAGGTGATACTACATCATAGAGTACTTCTCCTGTCTCTCTACTACGTATCTTGTCTAGGATTATTTCTTTGCCTATGTAGCATTCTGAGAGATACTTGTTTGCTCTTTCTAGTGCTTCTGTAAATGATTTAGTGCTTTCCATTTCTTTCCATTCCTTTCCAGTTTTTACCATTGTCTTTTCTCCTTTCCAGTTTTTGCCATTTTTGCCTGTTTTTGCCCGTGTGTTGTCAATTTTCTTCTTTCCAGTTTTTGCCATTTCAATTTCTCCTTTCGGCACAATAGAAAATATTTGTGTTAGAATTAATCTAACTAAAGTCAATATAAGTTTTTTTAATTGTATTGTCAAGTTGACAAATTTTTTGTCAATCGTTTTTCGCTTGTCAATTTTATGGTATTGTCAATTTTTTCCAATAGGTTTATACAATATAATGTTCAAAGTGCTTTTTTCACACTATACCACATAGGGGCTTATTTTTGGTATTTTTTGGCAGAAATTGACGACGTTTTCCGGAGTTGCTCCATCTCCCACCTTCAACTCCCAAAAATCTCGCCATCCCCCAAAGTGTCAATTCTACCAATGGTTTTCGCCACGGCATCCTCCATAATTATCATTAAAATATTTTAATTATGATCGGGCTGCAGCTACAGAACGATCCGAAATGTCCAGAAAACAGCACTTTAACCCAGGCCTCCATTTTGGTTGAATTTTGCCGAATATTTTTATTAATTATCTGGATAATAATATTGACAATATATAGCGGGTGTGCTACAATAAAATCAGATTAAAAGTATTGATTTTTTGGTTCTAAATTTCGTCCCACCTACCGTCGTATCCGACCCAACTCCAGGTTTAGCTCTAGAGATGTTCCGTCTTTAAAGGACGTGTCCCAAACCCCTTGATATACTTACGTCTTTTCTCAACTTTACAACCCTAAACGTTGTAAAACGTCGTAAAACCCATTTTTCACCCTTGTTTTTGCTCCGAATTTCACATACAGAAAGGAACAGTCATGAATACAGTTTTGAGATCAAATATCATCACCATGGACACCTACCTCCCGCGTGAGGACACCATAGACATAGCCTCTGTGAGAAGAGACGCCGGGAGGAAGCTGGCTGCGGGTCTCATAGCCCCGGCTATAGAGGATACACGCTGCGAACTGGCACCGGAACACGCAGCCGAACCCATCAAGAGTTTGGATGATATAGAGCGCGTGTCCCGCTACCTTATAGATAACGGACGGTACAGGGATAATATGCTCTTTATAGTCGGTATCAACTTTGGACTTCGGGCCAGCGACCTCCGGATGCTCCGGTTTTCTAACCTTATAAATGAGAACTGTACGTTTAAAGACACGTTTCCCATATTTGAGAAGAAGACGCGCAATACCCGCAAGAAAAAAAAGAACCGCTATATCACGATCAATACAGCGGTAGTCGAGGCGGTGACCCTCTATCTTGAAAATACTCCGGGGGTCAGCCTGAGCGATTATATGTTCCGGTCTTTATCCAACCATGGCGGCAATGTCAACCAGCCTATTGCCGTATGGTCTATAGACAGGATATTAAAAGGTGTGGCCAGGGATCTGGATCTTAACGTGAAGATGTCCACGCACACGCTGCGCAAGACCTTCTGCTATCACCAGATGCTCATGAGCCATAACGACAGTCGGAAGCTCCTGTTGCTCCAGAAGATGCTCAACCACTCCTCCCCCGCCCAGACCCTGGACTATATAGGTATCACATGCGAGGAGATAGAGGAGGCGTACCGTAAACTGAATCTCGGCAGCGCGAGCCACAACTATCTCGTAGACAGTTCTATACAGGAGAGTGAAGCGGTATGACGGCCATGGACTGGAAGACGCGTATGAATTTTGAGATATACGTCCAGGAGCTCGCTGAGTCTCTGGAGATACATGACGCCGATGATCTTGAATGGCTGTCGAACGTCCTGCACCAACATCTGGAGATAGGGCTTTCGGACTACGCCATGGATGAGGATATCAGCGACTACGAGCCGCAGTATTAAAGGAGGAATGCGATGAGACTGATTGATGCGGATGCACTTAAACCAACTGATTTTGAAATAGTAATGTGCGATAACTACAAAGACTTGGCAAAAACACTAATAGATAAAATTGAGAACGCTCCGACCATAGACGCCGTGCCTGTGGTTCGGTGCAGAGAATGCCAATGGCGTGATAATACTTACTGGTGTGCAAAGGCGGCAGGATATGTTGGTAGCGACTGTTTTTGTTCATGGGGGAAGAAATAAAACTATGAGACTAATTGATGCGGATACGCTGCCAAAGTATACAGGATATGCGTTAAGTGCGGATGCGGTGGCAAAAGCGGTTGACAACGCTCCGACCATAGATGTTGTACCTATTGTGCGGTGTAAGGATTGCAACTTCTATCGTCCCGTTACCAACGCCGACCGCTTGCGCACGATGACGGACGAGGAATTGGCAGAGTGGATTAACAAACACGATTGTCATACAAACCTTTACGGATATGACCCCAAAGAAGCTGTGCTTGACTGGCTAAAACAGGAGGAAAGACGATGGCACTAATGACTAATGCTGAAGCGTTCCGTTATGACTTTGGATTTTCAGCAATTGACCTTTGGCAGATGAAACATGAGCAGTTCCTCAAATGGTTGAACGCAAAGTGTGACCGAGAAAGACCTACGGATATGATAGTGCGGTGCAAGGACTGCAAATGGCATGAAGACGAGCAACCGGGTATGGTTTACTGTCCGGCAACAGTCGGGGGCTGGGTGGAAGAGGACTGGTATTGTAAAGGCGGAGAAAGGAAAGACGATGCTGTGTAACTGTATTATGGCAGGAACATCTGCTTGTCAAAACTGTCCGACAAAACAGTGGGCCGATGAGGGAAGATTCCCGAGCCGAGTGTTCTTTGCATACGGCGTAGACGCTGTCGAGGTCGTGCGGTGCGTTGACTGTAAATACGCCTCGTTTGACAGGTACGTGGACGGGAACGTTCCGGTCTGGGATTGCACATATTGGGATAGCCAGACTGAGTCCAATGCATACTGTTCATACGGAGAAAGGATAACCGATGCCTGAATATTCGTTTTTTAAGAAAAAGACAGAGGTTGTATTTAATGAACCATATGTCGATGATGTTGGCATTTATGCTCCTGTGAACGAGTATACAATAAAAGGTTACCCGGCAACCTACAAACTAGTAATGACGAAAGATATGTTTGTAGAAGCATATGACAAATACATTGCACACAGAGAAAGGAGAAGCGGTGCTGAAGACTGAAGACGGCTATACGCTGGAATATTACAGAAACAGGAACCAAATCGTCATTGGTCTGCCACAGACAGACGCAACGCCGACCAACACGCTTGAGATGCCATCAAAGCGCAGGGTTGATGTGTACAAATCAGAACTGCTGCTTCTACTTTTGCTGGCGAAGGATATATTTAAGGAGGAAGACGATGCGGCTGATTGATGCAGATGCGCTGAAACTGACCTTCTGCAAAGAATGCACATTATACCCGGATAACTGTTTGGAGAGGTTTGGTAAGGATTGCGATTGGCACTCAATACGACACATTGAAGACCTAGCGCCGACCGTGGATGCAGTACCGAAAGACGAGTACAGGAAGTTGCTCAAGGCGGCGAGGAAAATGCATCTGTGGATATTCCTCAACACGGCAGACGAAGAAAAGGCTTATGAAGAGTGCGAACTCACGGATGAGATGAATGCGCTCTTGGGATACAGCGGAAAATTCGTTATAGAAGAAGATTATTACCCAAATGGAGAAAGGAAAAACAATGACTGAATACATCATCAGAGAAACAGCTTTCTTGGCGGCCTTGTTCATGTTTGCCTCGGCCTCTTTCGTGAAATCCCTCACGGCCTACCCCGGAGCGGTGAAGCAGGAAATCGTGCAAGAACTGGTGCGGTGCAAGGACTGTAAATGGTGGAAAGAACTGGAAGATGTGGAAGGAATGAAATTTTGTACATATGTCCTTGGTGGAAGTGTTGTGCGAAACAGTTTTGACTACTGTTCAAGGGGAGAAAGGAGAGACAATGAGGACTTGCGGTAACTGTGAGTTCAATGACGGAATTGTTTATACATCATGTCCGGTACAGTACAAATGTACCATTACTAATGAGTATCACTGGGCAAGAGATATTTGTCGTATTGACTTTGCCCCTATCGTGAGGTGCAAAGACTGTATAAATTGGGTAGCCGATGAGGTCAGCGAGAAACTAAAAGACGACGTTCGCTATTGTGTGATCCTTGACACATACCCAGACCCCGGTTGGTTTTGTGCTGAGGGTGAAAGGAGAAGGAATGCTGATAACTAAAAACGGAGCGGACGCTTCCGCTGCTGTTGAATGGCTTAGGAATACTGATTATCCCGTTCCGCCGGTAGTATGGGAGTGCGTGCTATACGCGGCCGATACTGTGAGAGTAGTGCGATGCATTGACTGTAAATATGCCTCATTTGATAGGTATGTGGACGGAAACGTCCCTGTATGGGATTGCACATATTGGGACAGCCAGACTGAGTCCGACGCGTACTGTTCATATGGAGAAAGGATAGACGATGGAAATAATTGAAAAACGGCCTGTCCCTATCTACGAAACGATCTGTCACGAATGCAAGAGCCGTTATCGTTATAAGGCAGTAGAGGTAGCGTGGATGCATATAAACTGTCCTGTTTGTGGGAGTAGTAATTGGGCATCACTGAATCCAGTGGCTTATGAGGTAGACGGAGAAAGGAAGGATATATAGTGTATGAGTGTTTTCACTGCGGCGAACGTGCCGTGATCTGGGACAACGACTTTACATATGAAGACTATTGTCTGGAGGGCGACGGGATCGTCCATGCGTGCCACTGCGCAAGTTGCGGTGCCGATATTACATATTATGTTCCGATAGAGATGCCTGAGGATATGGGGTGATGATATGGCTGCTGTAGTAGAAGGATATTACGCAACAGAATTCGACCATTTAGCCGGAGATGAACAGGCTGCGATCAGTACCGGAGAACGTAAGATCAAGACGATACTGTCCCGGCTGGCAAAGAAGCATCCGGAGGAATGTGTGTTGATAGCCGAGAATGAAGACGGGAGCGTTTATTACCACGTACCGTGGAGCTGGCTTTCGATCCGTCCTCCAAAAAAGATGAATCTTACAGACGAGCAAAGACAAGCCTTGCGCGATCGGCTTGAAGAAGCAAAGAGGAACAGGAAGTGATGTTTATTGAATATGTATAAGCGACAACACCCCCCCGCTCTGCGAGGCGGTGTGTTATGGTAAGGGTTTGCGACGCTATAATGGGCACCGGCAAGACATCGGCTGCCATTGAATATATGAACACCCATCCCGAAGATAAATTTATCTATATCACTCCGTATCTTGCGGAAGCCACCAGGGTCAGACGCGGATGTCCGTTAAAGGATTTTGTGGAGCCAAGAAACGACCTAAAGCAGTATAGTTTTAAAAAATCTGAACATACGCTTGCTCTTATTAAGGAAGGTCGGAATATAACGACTACCCATCAGGCCTTTAAGGGATATACCGACGAAATGTTAGAATATATTAAAAAATATCAATACACGCTTATCGTGGATGAAAACGTGGATGTTTTGGAGTCGTGCGAGATCCACCCAGACGACCTTCATCTTCTTGTGGAGTCCGGATACGTAGAAAAAAAAGATGGCGTCTACTCCCTTGCTAATGATACGTACAATGGAGACGCCTTTACGTGGATATTCTCATTATTAAAATCAAGGGAATTGTTTTACACAACAGACGGGAGCGGAGACGAGACAAACGAACTCTACTACTGGATTCTCCCACCGGAGTTGTTTACCTCATTTAAAGATGTGTATATTTTAACGTATCTTTTTCAAGGGCAGAGCCTATACTATTTTACTAAAATATATAACATCCCCTTCGAATATATCGGTATTCAGCGTACCGACGACGGATATATATTCGGAAATCATCCCGGATATGTTCCGGAATATATAACGCATCTAAGAGACGTTCTTCATGTTTTAGATAATAGCCGGTTAAACGATATTGGTGACGAGCATTACGCACTGTCTATGAACTGGTTTAAACAAGGCGGGGAGAATTTATCTAAACTTAAGAATAATGTCAGTAATTACTATACAAACATCTGGAGAGATGTTCCTGCCGACAGACGGTTATGGGGTAGTTATAACGGAGCTTATGGTAAGGTGAAGGGCAAGGGCTATGCCAAGGCGTTTTTAACCTTCAATGCTAAAGCCACAAATGCCTATAAAAACAGAGACTGTCTTGTTTATATCGCCAACGTATTTATGAGTGTAAGCCAAAAGAATTTCTACCAACTCCACGGGATAGAAGTCGATGAAGATGCATATGCACTATCAGTCATGATACAGTGGCTGTGGAGATCGGCTGTTCGCGAGGGAAACGATGTATATGTCTACATCCCCAGCAGGCGCATGAGGAATCTCCTGAATCACTGGATGGACTCCCTGGAGGTGCACCATGACTAAGAAATGTTCCCTGTGCCTATGGAACGATCAGTGTTATATTACAAGTTCTATATGCGCCCACTTTACTCCCATTAATGACGAACCGATAGAGTCAGATTTAGAGGATTTAATCGAACGTGAGCGGTTTCGGTTTTATGAGGATTGGTTCGAGTATATCGCCGGGTGGGCTGATTATTTATGATATATCAGTTTAATAGTATTGTTTCCTAAGGGGTGATACTATAGGAAAGCAACTTGTATGCCAGAAATACATATATAAAATACATAGCAGTCGACTCAGAGAAGAACGCTGGAAACTGAAGCTCCCGATTGCCGAGGCAAGGCGTAATGATGAGATAATATCGATTGCCGACAGCCAACTGCTTAGGTGGATAGATGAACTTAACGGGATAACCGACGCGGACGCCGAAGCTCGCAAGATTAAGGCTGAAATTAAAAAAATACGCAGCGAATCAAATTCCGCTAAAAGCAGTAGGGCTATCCGTCGTCTGTATGAAGAACTCGATCGTATCCAGTTTAAACCCGACTATATGTGTCTGATTATAGACAAGAAGAAAGACTACTATCGTGCGTGTAAGGGGTTTTATATCAACGGCATTAAGTATCGTCGATTACTGGGGACGAACGGGGGTATAAAAAATTCAACGATAGTATTTGTTAGCGAGCGGCTCGTTGCCGAACTTAGAAGGCGCATCGAAAACGGGCGCGACCCATCCGTTGAACTGGTCACTGCTAAATTGGAGGCCTATAAGGCGTTAACGTGCAGCGCATCGAACCCCGTATCTATGCCACAGGGCATACTGGTAGTAAACGACGCCGAAACAGAGTTTTATTCAGATATCATTTCCTTGACGGACGAAGACGGCGGCGAACCGATAATGGAATATCGTCACAATGAACTGATTAGCATGAACGCATCAGACGGATTTGGACTCATGCTTCCCTCTCTCGCCAAACGGTGGAGCGAGGAACTGGATCTCGGATATGATATGTCCGGAGCAAATACCAGGTTTAGTTGGGAAAAGGGTATGGTCTTTACGTTTGATTATATAGAGTTCGCGGAAAGGGTTGCCGGTACATATTTTGTTAAGGATGCGTGGGGAAATACCGTAGACGTTCGGGATACAGAGATCGTCCTTACAACATCTATGGTAAAACTTTGGGATAGTTATCCGGACTGCGAGGACTATGTCAGTAGATCTATCGAAAATGGATATACTTTCGGAATCTCTAAGACTTGCCCAGAGGAACTTGAGAGCGAGCGCAATTTGAACTATCAGTTTATTCAGAGTCTACCTCTTTCGGATGAAGATATTAAAGAGTTGGTCTCCCCTACGATGAACGAGATAAGGGCAGTTCTTGGCGGCGACTGGAGAAAAACAGTGCTGTTCCTAAAAGGCTCTGGAATGAACGAGCGGAATGTACATCGACTTGAGGATAATTTTATTAAGGCGGTTATGATAGACGAGAGAGTACTTAATGATCCGTTTGTCCTCAATAATATTTATCAGCTTATTTGCAACCGTATTAACGAGGCTAAAGTCGGAGTGCTTAAGGTTCATGGCAACTATTCGGTAATTGGAGGAGACCCCTATCTTTTATGCCAGAGCTTTTTCGGACTCCCCAAGACTGGGTTGCTTAAAGCCGGAGAAATATATAACGAGTATTGGGCGAATATAGGATCGGAAAAGTTAGCGTGTTTCCGTGCTCCTATGACCTGTCGGGAAAATATCAGAGCGGTTCGTCCTGCAGATAACGATGAGGTGAGGTATTGGTATAGGCATATTCATACCGCCACTGTGTTCAACGGTTGGGATACTGCTCCGGCTGCATTAAACGGGTGCGATTTTGATGGGGATATTGTAATGCTTACAGACAATCCGGTTTTAGTCCGACATCTTATCCCTCTTCCCGCTCTTATGTGTGCCCAAAGGAAAGCTAAGAAAACAATATCCGACGAGGATGATTTTATTCAGTCTAACATAGCAAGTTTCGGAAATGAGATTGGACAAACTACAAATAAAGTCACGAGTATGTTTGAGGTCAGGTCGAGATACTCGGAGAATTCTGAAGAATACAAGGTATTGTCGTATCGCATCAGGTGCGGGCAACTATACCAACAGAACGCTATAGACAAGGCAAAGGGTATTATATGTATGCCTATGCCAAAGACCTGGTATGACAGACATGCGGTCGCAAAAATAGAAGATAACGATAAGCGGGATCTATACCGCAGGATATCTGCAGAAAAGAAGCCGTACTTCATGCGATATATATATCCTTCCCTTATGAAAAAATATAATCAGTACATAAAAAATACAAACCGTAACTGTATGAGAGAGTTTCAGATGTCTGTTAGCGAGTTAAAAGAGATTCCATACAGCGACCTTACCGAAAGGCAAAAGGAGTTCCTTCATTATTACGACTATTACATGCCTGTGGGAACCGGCGACTGTATTATGAACAAGATATGCCGAATGTTTGAAGAGGCTTTTGATGGGTATGTATCAAAACAAAGCGCAACACATCCCTTTGATTATAAAATAATGAAAAGTGCGGCCGAGTACAGTTCTTCCCAGATGAGTCGCATTAAGGGGTTGTATGAGGACTACAACCGGAGATTGAGCAATTACTCTGTCTTTATGGAATACGAGAGAGTCGACGAATATGACTCCTATAATGAATATATGACAATGAACGACGACTTTAGGAGGGCTTGTTCTGAGGTCTGTCAGGACAGGTTTGCCCTATGCAATATGCTACTGGACATGTGTTATACGCGTAGTTCGGCGAAGAGATTTGTGTGGAGTATGTGCGGCGAGGAAATAATTAAAACGCTCTTGGTAAAGAACGGGAATAAGTTATCCTTTCCGATTAAGGATGAAGATGGGGATATAGAGTATTGCGGGGTAAAGTTTATGATTAAAACAATAGAGGTGACCGAATGACGATAACGCTAAACGAGAACGAATGGGCTAGAAGCATGATAGCTTCAAAATCACTTGGCAAGCAGCCTGCAGAAACTTTAACTAGGGTCGCCAGGTATTACATAGACAATAATTATCCAAAGCGTGAGGTTCGTAAGATGTTAGGCAATTTTTTATTACAGTGTGACCCGACCGCCTCTTTGCCTAAGTGGTCTGATCTGTTAGATAGAGCGGTAGATCGCGCTATGAATAATGAGGCCGTAAACATACAACATATCATTATTACTGATTCAGAAATGCGAAGGATAGATGCGTTAGGCAGAGTTCAAATAAAACGGCTGGCATTTACACTCTTATGTCTTGCTAAATACTGGGATATCGCCAGAAACTCCACATCTCATTGGGTAAATAGTAAAGATAATGAGATAATGCGCATGGCAAACATCACTACATCCGTAAAGCGTCAAAGCGAAATGTATCATACCCTTAATCTGTTAGGTATGATCCAGTTTTCCAAAAGGGTCGATAATACGAATGTACGGGTATGTTTTATAGAGGACGGGGCTCCCGCCATGTATATAACAGACTTCCGAAATCTAGGATATCAATATTTAAAGGCGCATGGCGGGCCATATTTTGAATGTCAGAATTGCGGTATTACAACCAAGTACAAAGACCCCGTAAGGGGCTTAAAACAAAAATACTGCCGTGATTGTGCTGCCGAGATAGCTATCCGGCAACGTGTCAATTCTGTTATGCGTAAGAGAGCATCTAGTACTTGAATTTAGCATTTGTTGAAATTTGATTAGTGCTCAAACCCCTTGATATACAATGGGTTTTGGGATATTTGATAAAACGCTGAAGTGGTGGTAAATATTAGGAGATTTACTTAAACTGATAATAAAGGAATGATATTAATAAATGATACTCATCAGCAAAGACGAACGCGACGCTGTTGTCGAGGCCTTCCCGCATGTACGCATGGTCAGAACGGTAAAACAGAAGTCCAAAAGGCATCGCTATTACTGCGAGGAGGATCGTCGTGTTATGAAATTTATCAACGGGCTGCGCAACGGCAATAGCACCGAGAAATCAAAGGAGAGTGGTTCAAATTCGCCTAGATCGTATGGAAAACGAGACTCCGTTAAATTATCATAAGCGTTTGATTTACGGCAAGCTCGTAGATAAGACGCTATCAGATATGGATTATACGGAACTCTCTCAGTATGTTTATGGTCGTCCATACTCAAGCGATGTCGCAAGACGGCTTATGTATGGCAGCAAATACACCCTCGAACTTATGGACAGAGAGTGTTCGGATAAAATCAGCGACAAGAGTCTTTTATCCGAGATCGAACTTAAGACAGCCGAGTTGAAAAAGGAGCGGCAAAGGCTAAGCGACCAACGCCGCGAATATAATAAACTGATCTCGTCTGAAGGGCGAAGGGAGCATCTGTACGATTCGCTGAAGGAGGCTGCCGAGAACCTAAGTACCACGGTTGGAGAATTATATACTCCGTGGGAGCGCGATGATTCGGTAGCTTCTGATTACTCCGACAAAGAAGCCGTACTTGTTTTTGGCGACTGGCATTATGGTATGAAGACAGATAATGTTTTTAATACATATGATACTAGTATATGTAGGGAGCGAGTCAGGCGTGTGGTTGATAATGCTATACACAGGCTTAAATTACACAGGTGCGGCAAGTTACACATAATAATATTAGGGGACTTATTTCACGGGGCTATACATACCAGCGCCAGGGTCGCGTCAGAGGAGCTTGTGTGCGACCAGATAATGCAGGTATCGGAAATACTCGCACAATCCATTTGCGAACTCGCCGCCTATGTTGATGAGGCAACCGTATATATGACGTACGGTAATCATGGACGTACTGTCCAAAATAAAATGGACAATATACATAGAGATAACATGGAGCGTCTGATTCCGTGGTGGTTAAAGCAGCGTTTATCCGGGTGTACCAACATAACTATTTCAGATGAGCCGGATAATGAGTTCGTCGTAATAAATGTGGCGGGTCACGATATCGCGGCCTCCCATGGTGATCTTGACTCTGTAAGAAATGCTCCCAGACTGTTTTCAGGGATATTTGATAAATACTATCAGACAGACATTGAATATATTATTTTGGGAGATAAGCATCACACTGAAAGTTTCAACGAACTCGGCATAACCGCAGAAATATGTGGCTCTCTTTGTGGCACGGATGACTACGCAAATAATAAGCGTCTGTTTTCACGTCCAAGCCAGCTAATGCTGATAGTAGATCGGGATTACGGTATAGATGCGGAATATAGATTAAAATGTGATTAATGATTCGATACCGCCGCGGTAAATGCGGCGGTATCTTCATATCTGAATAAAGGGATTTAATGATATTTAAAGAGAGGTGTTAATATGAAGCCCATCACAAGAATAGAAAACTTCCTCGCCAAAATTGCTGGCAGCCAGGAGGCTAAGAATATTGCCCCAAAGACGAGGTTTGAATACTTCCTTGCTAAAATTGCGGGTGATGAACTTGAAAAGGAGATCGCTCCCAGAACGAGAATAGAGCACTTCCTTAATGATATAGCAGAAGCCAAAGCCGAGGAAGAGGATAAAGACGACGGCCAGAATAGCGAATAAGACCACGAACAAGATGTCTGATGATCCAATATGACATCATAGAAGTAAAGGAGTTTGTATGAACAAAAAGGAACTAGTAAGTCGTACCGCTAGTATTATGCGGGAACGCGGTTTGCGTAAACTTGTCAAGTCTCCAAAACAAGTTTTCCATATTTCAGACGACGAGGGAAATGTAAGAGACTTTACGGTACGTAAATCTGAAAAGGAAGTGTTATATACCGTTGAGGATGTTGATGCAGTTCTAAATGCTTGCATTGATGCTATCAAAGAAGCCCTCGTGGATGGATCTTCTGTAAACATATGGGGATTCGGAACGTTTAGTTTAAAATATCGCAAAGCAGGGGCAACTAGGGACTTTGATACTGGAGAATGGATCGATATAAAGGCTAGGTATGTTCCTAAATTTAGTTGCGGAACCGATTTGCGGATGTGCGCCAAATTATATGAACTATCACTTAACGATACAAATATAGATACTGTGTCGCTTGAGGAAGAAGTAGACGGTGGTTAATAGTGCCAATTGAAGTAAGTTCTGATAAGGTTATTTGTTTTAGGTGTGGCAAGGCGTTTAGCCGCCGCCGGAGCTTTTTTCCGGTCAGTTACGCTATTCTGTATAAAGGCGTGGGCTATTTACCGTTTTGTAGAGATTGCATAGAGACTATGTATAATACATATTTATCTCAGTGTAATAATGCAAAGGACGCGGTGCACCAAATGTGTCGTAAACTGGATGTGTTTTGGAGCGAAAGTTTATTTGATAGCGTATTTCGCCAAAACACCACACGTACTGTAATGTCACAGTATTTAGCAAAACTTAGCACCGTGTCTTATGCGGGAAAGTCGTACGATGACACACTTGCTTCGGAGGGGACTTTATGGCTTTTTAGTTCATCCGCGCCAACATTAACACCAGAATCACAGCCGCTCGTTTTAGAAACGGATGAAGATGCCGACACGGATTCCGACGAACCCGTTTCAGAAGAAGTGGTTGCGTTTTGGGGCCCGGGATATACACCAAACATGTATAGGGGACTCGAACAACGAAGATCCTACTGGATGTCTCGTTTCCCACAGGGTGCCGATATGGACATAGGAACGGAGGCTCTTATACGCCAGATATGCTCACTGGAGCTTGATATTAACAGGGATAGGGCTGCGGGTAAGGCCGTAGATAAAAGTGTAACCGCGCTTAACACTCTGTTAGGAAGCGCGAATCTTAAGCCCAAACAAAAAGACGACGCGGCGGCCGGATTGGTTGAGATTCCTCTTGGCGTATGGCTTCATCGTTATGAAAACGAGAGACCGCTACCCGAGATCGACGACGATATGAAAGACGTTAACAAAATCCAAAAGTATGTGTTTACATGGCTCGGCCATGTGTGTAAGATGCTCGGCAAAAAGAACGGCTTTTCTCGACTATATGAGCAGGAAGTACAGAGGTTACGTGTGGAACGCCCCGAGTTTGTAGACGAGGACGACGAAGAAATGATCATGGACGTTCTTGATGGCTCAATAGACGAGCCTGATGACGAGGTCGGTGATGTCTAGCAATGGACAGGAAGCAGAGATATCGCAAGATATTAGATGGAGCCGCTTTGTGGGGAGCGTTTTATCGCGCCAACCCGGAAAAGTTTGTTGGAGACTATCTGCATATACAACTTAGATTATTTCAAAAAATACTTATCGTGATGATGTTTTGGTCAAACCTTTTTGTATTTATTGCGGCGCGAGGTTTGGGCAAGACTTTCCTAAGCGCTATTTATTGCGTTACCAGATGTATCTTATATCCGGGCACGCGTATATGTATTGCCTCTGGAACCAGAGGTCAGTCTATACTTGTACTAGAAAAGATCATTCAGGAGTTGAAACCGAGATCTCCTGAGTTGTGTTCTGAGATAGATGAAAAGGAAACTAAAGTCAATAATACGATAGGTCAAGTAATGTTTAAGAATACCAGCGTCATTAAAGTGGTCACCGCTTCGGATACGAGCCGAGGCAACAGGTGCAACGTTCTATTATTGGACGAGTATAGGTTGTTATCTCTAAATGTGATACGCGCCGTATTGAGTAAGTTCCTCAATTACAGGCGTATGCCTCTTTACTCGGAGTTATCCGATGAGGAGCGCAAACTCGAGTATGACAAGGAAAAGAATCTTACGATGTACCTGTCGAGCGCATACTTTAAAGATAGTTGGGCTTACACCAGATGCGTTGATACGTTTGATGCCATGACCAGCGGGCATCGCAAGCAGTTTATCTGTGGTCTCCCCTACCAGATGTCTTTACTGGAAGGGCTGCTCGATCCAGAAACAGTCATGGACGATATGTCCGAGTCGGACTTTAACGAAGTGACATGGATGATGGAAATGGAAGCTTTGTTTTACGGGTCAGACGAAGACGCGTTTTTCGACTTTTCTTCCATTTCTAAAAACAGAAGAATTCAGTATCCGATGCTCCCGGACAAAATTTCATCCAAACTTCCGAATTCGCAAGCAATAAGGATTCAGCCGAAACAGAACGGCGAGGTTAGGTTGCTTTCGGCGGATATTGCGCTTATGTCTAGCAAAAAGAATAACAACGACGCCACTGCCATCTTTATCAACCAACTTCTTCCAACGAGAGGTGGGAGATATATGAGCAACATCATATATGCAGACGCTTACGAGGGATTAAGGACAGATGACCAGGCTCTGATTATTCGCAAGATGTACGAAGAATATAACTGCGACTACATCGTACTGGACTGTTCGGGACTTGGTATTGGCGTGTATGATAGTTTGGCTAGAGATATGACAGACCCCGAGACCGGAGAATTATATCCGGCATTATCTTGTTGTAACAATGCCGAAATGGCTGCGAGATGTACGGCTATAAATGCGGATAAGGTGATATGGGCAATTAAAGCCAGTTCGCAGTTTAACTCTGATTGTGCGTTCCAACTTAGAGAGGGATTTAGGAGCGGGCGAATTCGTCTGCTTGTAAATGAATATGACGCCCAGGAGTTGTTGGGCGAACTCAAAGGGTACGCCTCATTGAATCCGCCCGAACGAATGCAATTCCAAATGCCGTATGTGCACACTACGTTATTGGTAGACGAACTCGTCAAGTTACAGCACGAGGAGTCAGACGGCAAAGTTAAAATATTCGAAAAGTCTGGGATGCGGAAAGACCGGTATTCCAGCTTATCATATAATTACTATGTAGCGATGAAACTTGAGAGTAAATTAAGCAAAAGATATAGTTCTAATTCCCAGGTTTCAGAAGCATTTATTATTAAGCCACCATCCGGCACAGGAAAGGCGGTGAGTGAGTTTAGTGGCAAAACAGACAAAAACAGATCGTCGTGGAGGCGATAATGTAAGAGTATCGGAAGGTCAGTCTTCTGACAAAATCGGGTATGTGGGCATATCTGATAAGTTTGCGTTATTGAACAGGCTTATTACCCGTAACTTAAACGGAATTAACTACTTGCCTACTTTCGCCCTATACAACAAAAATGATATTATAAAGTTTATTACACACCCAGATAAATACGAAAAGCAGTTGCGTAAAGCAGTTATTTATCTGTATGGCGCAAGCCCGCACTTTAGGCGGGTTATCCAGTATTTTACCGGGTTGTCCGATCTGTCATACATAGTCGAACCGTATAGGATTGACCCGAAGAAGGCCAGCGCGAGAATAACAAATAACAACTACCGCAAAGTATTGAATACGCTATCGCTGATGCATGTCAAAACACAATTCCCAAAGATACTTACAGTGTGCCTGCGGGAGGACGTCTTTTACGGAACAATCTGGGAATCTGCAGATGATATAACCATTCAGCGGCTCCCGTCTGATTTCTGCGCCATATCTTCGATCGAAGGAAATGTATTTAATGTATCCTTTGATTTTTCATACTTTGATATGTACGGAGCTCTGCTGGACAATTATCCCCCGGAATTTAGACGTAAGTATGAAATATATCGTAGCCCAAACGGTAAGCGCTGGATCGAACTGGACTCCCCTACCTCATTCGCCATAAAATGTAACAGCGACATTCCTGATTATGCTATGCCGCCGTTTGCGGGGATTCTCCCATTGGTGTTTGAACTAGAGGATTACAAAGTTCTTAAAAAGACAAAGACGGCCTTGGAAAATTATGCCATGTTGGCAATGAAGCTTCCTATGGAAGATGATGGCAGCTGGGGCATTGACCTTGACAAGGCGAGAGATTTCTGGAGAAATCTCGATGCGGTACTTCCGGAAGAGGTCGGATCAGTCCTTACTCCGATGGATATAGATAAAATCAGTTTTGAGCGGTCAAACACGGGCGACATAGACACTATAGCCGAAGCGGAACAAAATCTGTTTACTGCTGCGGGCGTATCTTCCCTGCTCTTTAACAACCCGAAAGCTTCTGCAAATGCTCTTTTGCTTAGTATTAAGGTTGACCAGTCTTTGACTTTTGGTATCGTTAAGAGTATAGAAGATATGGTTAATAGGTTTATTCAGTCCAAGAGTTACGGCAAAAACTTTATCGTCAACTTCCTCGATGTCTCTCCGTTTAACAGAAAAGAAATCGGCGACGCATATCTCAAGGCCGCTTCGTATGGTTTGCCTACGATTTCTGCGTACGCTGCATCACAAGGACTTGGACAGGCAGAACTCGATAGTATGAGTTATCTTGAAACGACGGTGCTTGGCCTACAGGATATGTTTAAGCCGCTCCAGAATTCGGCCCAGATGAGTTCTGATAGCTTGGAGAGTGAGGCCGCTACCGAAGAAGGCGGAGCTCCGCTCAAAGATATCGGTGATCTGACAGACAGCGGAGAGCAGTCCCGTGAAGACGGCGATGATTGGTGAGGAAATAATCATGCCTAAATTTATATATGTATTTAACGAGGAAGATAGAGACGTTCTCAAGCAGAACGGATACAATCTTCTGAAGAACGACAACGAGCAGGACATATATATATTTGAAAACAAGAACGATATTTGTTTCGCATTTGGTAATATGGAATATGTTCTCTCCGACACCCTGACATTTTAATAGCAATAGGTTTTGACCCCGCAAATTGCGGGGCTTTATTTATAGGTTAGGAGGTTGAGATGGAAAAAGTCTTAAATATGACTTATGCATCATCTTTAGCCGACTTATGCGAAATTAACTCTTCCTTTGATAGTGGCGTATTGCGTATAGCGTACCCGGGAGTAAACCGTAATAACAGCTCTATCTCAAAAGAAGTTTTTGAGAAGTGTATACAGACCATGTACAACTGTCCCATCGTATGTAATTACGACAGAGAGACAGATACTCTCGGCGGGCACGATATGGAAATGGTCAGAGATGCATCCGGCGGTTTGCGAATCGTTAATATGACCACGCCGGTTGGGTGTATCCCCGAATCTGCCAAATGGTGGTGGGATACTGTTGAGGAAGAGGACGGAACAGTCCACGAGTATTTGTTTGCGGACGTACTTCTATGGAAGCGTCAGGAGGCTTACAGAAAAATCAAGAGAGATGGGATTACCGCCCATTCAATGGAGATAACCGTTAAAGACGGAGAATCTATTGACGGCATTTTTAATATCTATGATTTTGAGTTTACCGCCTTTGCACTCATTGGGTGTGAGCCCTGTTTTGAGGGTTCCGCTCTTGAAGTATTTTCGCGGCAAGACTTTAAGAGACAGCTTTCCGAGATGATGCAGGATTTAAAGGAAAGCTTTAACTTGGTCGATTCTCTGCCTAAGCGTAGAGATGAAGATAATAACAATTATTCTTTGACGAAGGGAGGGCAAGATATATTGGACGACAATATTGAGATAACCGCTACAGAAACACTCGATAATAATACCATTACGTCGACCGCTGGGGATGTTACTTTACCTGAGACCTATAGCGTCTCGGCTTCTACCGAGGCCGGTGAGGCTGAAATTCAGGAAGAGTTTGCCAATAATGAACCAGTTGACGAGGTTGTTTCCGAGACTGAGCCGGAACAGGACAGTTTTGCTTTAACGAGCAATGTTGTGAATGAGATCGTCAGGGTACTTAGTGAAGAAACGGTTAGCAATGAGTGGGGCGAGTACTCCAGATACTGCTTCGTGGATTGTGATTTTGATCTGCAGGAAGTTTATTGCTGGGATTCTGAAGATTGGCTTCTGTACGGCTTTGCCTATCAAGTCGACGGTGACAGCGTCACGATCGATTACGACAGTAAGACACGCAAAAAGTATATAATCGCAGATTTCGATGAGGGCGAACAGGCTTCACCGTTTGCGCCGATGTTTGAGAAAATGACTGAGGCTGTTCATAACGGTGCGCAGTGGGAGGAAAAATTCCAGAACGCTTCCGCTGTGATTTCAGCAATGGAATCTGAACTCAACGAACTTCGCGAATATAAGCAGAGAGTTGAGGATGAGGCCGCCAGGTCGGCTAGAGCGGATATACTCTCCCGCTTCGAAGACCTTGCTGGCATTGAGGCTTATGACAATCTTTGCGATGATTGCATGAATTACAGCGTCGATGAAATCGAGGAAAAATGTTTTGCGATCCGCGGCAGAAATGTGGCGGTAGCAAAATTTACTTTGGAGTCTAAGGCTCCAAAGATAAAGGTCGAAAAGTCCGATACGTCCGTGGAACCGTACGGTGGACTCTTCGTAGAGTATGATTCAAAAAACAATTAAAAAATAGGAGGTAATTTACATGAGTTACGGTGTTGTTCGCACGGACAATATGTACGGCGTAGATGTTCGTGCAGGTCTTGTCTCCATTGAGTACCTTGGTACTGATGGCGAGACTCCTACCGCTATTGAAAACGGTAATGTATTAAAGGTTGGCGCTCTTAAAGAAGGTGAGCGCGAGATTTTTGTTGGCGCTAAGCCCGCTGTCAACACTCCTCTCAACGAGATCGTTCTTGTTGCTTCTCCTGAGATTATGTATGACGAGCGCAAGCACGGCCTTGATGAGTTCATCAACGAGGCTGGTATGCCCGCACGCGGCTATCGTCTGCACTCCTGGGATATCTTCTCTGTGACTGCTGACGCTCTGTCCGCTGCCGCTGATATCGCTGTTGGCGACGTTGTTGAACTTCAGGCTGACACGAAGCTGAAGGTTGTTGCGTCCGCTACTGGTCTGACCGATGGTTCAACGCTTGTTGGCGAAGTTATCGCTATCGACGTTGTCGGGCCTTACACCTACTACGCTATCCGCGTAGCTTAATTTCAGAAAGAAGGAGGAACATAACAATGGCTGAAATCAAAGATATAGTCAAGCTTGCCGTAGATGGTTACAAAGGCAATGTTGAGAAGTATTCCGTAGGTCAGTCTCAGGACGTCCTGCGTCAGGCTCTCGTAGATGCCAACAATGGCAGCACGACTTTAAACTATAAAGACATCCGCGATGGTAAGTGCCAGGGTCTCTTCTCTATCATTGAGGAGATACTGAGCAACACCGTTGTCGAAGGTCTTCAGAACGACAACTATTTCAACACGATGGTTGACTTCCGCAATGTTGCGGCTGGCGATCAGGCTCAGTTTGTTGTCGAAGACAGCACCCTGTTTGTGGTTGCTGACATAGCCAATGGCACTCAGGGCATCCGCCGTCAGAGAATCGGCGCTGCCGCTCCCGCCCCCATCCAGACTTCCAGAAAGGCTGTTCGTATATACGAGGAGCTCGATCGCGTTCTGTCTGGCCGCGTTGATTTCAACGCTCTTATAAACAAGGTGTCCGAGTCTTTCCGCAGAAAGATCCTCGATGACATCTACTCCCTGTGGGTGAACGCTACGGCCGCCGACCTTGGTGGAGTTGCTTACTTCCCCGCTGCTGGCTCCTATGACGAGGACACCCTTCTGGATGTTATCTCTCATGTTGAGGCCGCTGCTGGTGGCAGACAGGCTACCATAGTTGGTACTAAGAAGGCTATTCGCAACCTCATTCCGTCCATCATCAGCGATGGCGCTCGTGAGGATCTCTACAACATGGGTTACTTTGGCAAGTTCTATGGCTCTCCGGTCGTCGTGACCCCGCAGCGTCATCAGATTGGCACGACCAGCTTTGTGCTTGACGACGACATGATCACGATAGTTGCTGGCGAAGACAAGCCCATCAAGTTCGTCTACGAAGGCGATCCTCTCATGATCATGGGCGATCCGTTCCTGAACGCTGACCTTACCCATGAGTACTTCTATTCCGAGAAGTACGGACTCGGTCTGGTTCTTGCCGGTGGCAATTCCGGTATCGGCCGTTACGAGATGCAATAACTAATGAACGCGGGGCTTAACCGCCCCGCGTTACATGGAACGAAAGGATTATTAATATGGCAACTAAAGAAGTGAATACCAAGGCCTCTACGGAAGAGGTTACAGAGGCTCCGATTAAGAAGTCTGCAAAGACTGCGGGGCAAGAGACTCCTATCGTCGCTAAAGATATAGACCCGGGTCAGTATGTCACCGTTCGAAATGGATTCCAGGGTACATTAGTATACAAGAGTTCCCGGACGGGCGAGAAATTTGTCTGGAGCAACTTTGGTGATGAACAAGAAATGGAACTAAGAGAGTTACGCAACGCGAAGAACTCCAGCAAAAAGTTCTTTATCAACAATTGGTTCATGTTTGATGAGGGCTGGATAGTAGACTATCTTGGCCTAAAACAGTATTACAAGAACGCAATAAAAGTAGAGGATTTTGATGAGTTATTCAAGAAGAGTGCGTCAGAACTAAAGAAGGCTCTCGAGGGAATGTCTAAAGGTCAGAAAAAGTCTGTGGCATATAGGGCTGCGGAATTGATTAAGTCCGGAGAGATTGATTCCAGAAAGACGATATCTATTCTGGAGGAAGGTCTTGGTGTTGAACTTATCGAAAAATAAGGGGGCCGGTCTACTATGAGCGTTCCTTATGACAAGTTCACGGAAGCGTTTCTGGCTAAAATTTGTGAGTTCGAATTTATTGAACTCGATGACGATGAAAGAACTGAAATCGTGGACGGGTACATGAAAAGAGCGGTCAGTGCTTTCAAAAAGAACTGCAAGTACGACCTGACATCCGCTGCTGACGACGAAGAGCGCGAGTTCGATATCGACGTCAGTGACGAAGACCTGGAAGAGCTTGTCGATATTATATCTGAGGGAATGCTCGTTCAATGGTTAAAGCCGTATCTTTACAGGCAGGAACAACTGGAGAACGCGCTGAGTACCAGAGATTTTTCGACATACTCCCCCGCCGAATTGCTGATGCGTATCGGGAACGCTTATGCAAAGGTGCAGAAAGACTATACTCAAATGATTAGGGAGTATAGCTATAATCATGGAGATTTAACATCCCTACACCTATGACGGTAGATACGGATGTCGGGAGCCCGATTGAGATGGCGCTCGTACACAATTATTTCTCAACTCTCGTAAATCATTTCTTTAAGATTCTCCCGATACGAGAAAGCGAAGAGGCATCATTGCCTATTTATATGCGGAGCCTGCAGGTGGAATTACTTGGATGTCAGGAATTCATACCCTCGCTCCGTACCGATGCGGCGTATCTGACACTTTTGTCGATATTGCAGTATCTGATTAACAATCCAGCGTGCGAAGTTAAAGAAGTCAAGCGAGAGGTTTTTCGTGCTATTAAAATATGTAACCGGCTAAAGGATACCTACAAGGACAAGGAGGTGTCTGAATGAGCGCATGGGATACATATGCAAACAGGATAGAGGTTCATGGAACTACGAAACGCGGCGCTACACTCAAACGAGAGGTACGCCTTCTGCAAAATAGAGTTCCGGACAGCCTATCCTATCAGACAGTAACTGTTTATAGTGCCGAATACGGGTATAATGTTTTATCACCGGAAATGGGGGCAAAATCATTTACTCAAAAGGTTTCTATTGCCAATTCCGACAACCTGAATGAAAAATATTTATTCACGATTCCCGGGGAAGATATGGAACTCGGTTCGCTTATCTACTGGATGGATAACTACTGGTTGGTTCATGAGCGTGACGCTAACACTACCGTATATACAAGGACAAAATTGATACAGTGTAATTATCTGCTAAAGTGGGTATCTTATGATAATACGATATGCGAGCAGTGGTGTGTGGTAGAAGACGGAACGAAGTATCTTACAGGTGAATTGGAGGATAGATATTTCGCCACTACGCGTGGTGATTCACGTATATCTGTTGAGATTGCTAAAAACAGCAGAACGGTTAAACTCGGAAGGACTAATCGTTTTCTGATCGACAACCCGGAATCCCCAGTGGTACTTGCGTATGCACTTACGAAGCCACTGAAGTTTACCGGAGTATATAACAATCAGGGTGTATTTAAATTTGTTCTTCAGGAAGTTAATACGACCGATGACGATAATCAGGAACTTTGCATTGCTGATTACTATAAGTATTTCCCTCTGGTGCCGGACGACCCCGACGGTTCTGTCGGCGACGATACCGGAAGTGATTCTGGCGATAATTCTGGTAGCGACTCCGGGAACGACTCTGGTAGCGACTCTGGCAGTGAGTCTGGTAGCGGCACGGGAAGGACGGTGTGGCTGTAATGCAACTTCAGGACTTTTTTGATTATAAGAATCAACTTATGAAGGATCTGCTGACTAGCGAAGCGGTGGTTCATCTTCTTGACGAAGATCTCCCCGTCGAAGATGGTATTGCGTTAGCCTACACCCAAGTCTTCCCTTTTGAATATCTACCCGAAACGGTGCAAGAGGGGAAGACGTTTATATGTTTTGACGTTGACGTACAGAAAAGTCTATCTAAACCATTTCTTGAGCCAACGATTTACATATGGGTTTTTTCACACAAGAGCAAGCTTCGTCTGCCGGAAGGTGGTGTACGGACAGATAAGCTTTGCCATGAAATCTGTAAACTGATTAATGGGAGCAGAATGTATGGGCTGGGCGAGCTGGATCTTTATTCGGTTAAAAGATTCGCCCCACAAACTGATTATCAGGGAAAATGCATGACATTCGACGCAAAGGAGTTTAGTAGGGTTTATGACCCGAATAGGCCCGTACCCACTAATCGCAAAATGGGTTAATGTCTACAATAAATCTGCTTTATAAGAAGCAGTACGAAATAAACGATTCTATCAGTATTGTGATACCGACGGTCGGACAGATCATAGACGATGAAGATTCCTACTATGATACAGTTACCGCATTGACAGCCATGCCTATAGACTGCATGGTTCAACTCGATGACGCCGGGATAGATTACACGGCTATAAACGAGTACGACCTATTTCTTCTTATGTTTGGAGAAATAAGACGACGAGACACCCGCCTTATTTTTGGAGATTTGGACTTAACAAAGTTCAAGTTTGCGCAAAATGAAGATAACGGTGCTATGGTTTTGGTAAATACTGAGGATGATATCGTTATAGACCGTGCTATTCACGGTAAGATAGCTACAGTCCTGCGTAAGATTCACCACCTTGAGCAAAATAAGCGCAAGCCCGCTAACGCAGAGGCGAAACAGTATATGCTGGAAAGAGCGCGAGCTAAGTTAAAGCGCAATAAAAGGCGCGCTCGCGATTCCCAGCTTGAAACATTACTAATTGCTATGGTAAACACCGAGCAGTTTAAATATGATTTCGAGGGCGCTAGAGCGCTCACGATTTATCAGTTTAACGAAAGTGTTAGACAGATAATTAAAAAAGTCGACTACGATAATCGGATGTATGGGGTCTATTCCGGATCCCTTGACCCGAAAAATTTGAGTCAGGATGATTTGAATTGGCTGACTCACAAATAAATAATAGGAGGAAAAAGTGTTATGAATGTCAATATTCAAGATGTAACCATAACCAGTCTTGAGACTATATCCGCTTTTGACATTTCGACCGGTGCGTTCATGTTCACGCTCGACGAGCTCCAGAGCACCTCTCTGGCTCAGTCCGAGGAGACCACTGATATCACCGGTAAGGGCGGCCGTAAACTTGCCACACTGAAGAGGAATAAGTCCGTCACTATTTCCGGCGACAACGGCCTTGTTTCCGGCGGACTGTTTGAGCTGCAGACCGGCTCCAAGTTTGCCCAGAAGGCAACGGAAGTCCTCTGGACTGATTATCTGACGGTTACCAACAACTCTGCGACCACTTCTTATACCGCTGTTGGCGAAGTAGGCGAAGAGATTCCTGACCTCTATATCAGGAACACCGATGGTACGCTTGGCACGAAACTTGAGCAGGCTTCTGCTGCTGCTGCTGGCAAATTTGCATACGCCCCCTCTCAGAAGACTCTGACCTTTGTTGGTCTTGATAACAACACCGAGGTCGTTGCTTTCTATAAGAGAAGGATCTCTGCCAGCGTTCTCGAGAACTATAGTGACATCTATTCCGGAAAGTGCTCTCTGTACATTGACGCGCTGGCCGAGGATGTTTGCGCGAATGTGTATCGCATTCAGTTCTATATCCCGAAGGCTGACTTTAATGGCGAGTTCACTTTTGATATGGGCGACAACCAGACCGTGCACTCCTTCGAGGCTTCCGCTCTCGCTGGCTCCTGCGGCACCGCCGGTGTTCTGTGGACTTATACCATCTTTGGTGCTAACACTCCGGATACACCCGCTCCTGAGCTTAGCAGCATCAGCATAGCTGTTGCTCCTGATAAAGTAGCGTATACCGAGGGCGAACTGTTCAATCCCGCCGGAATGATGGTTAGAGCTAACTATGTTGGCGGCGGATATGAGTATGTCAACGGATATACCTGGACTCCCGCTGTGGCTCTCCAGACATCCGATGAAACCGTCATCATTAGTTATACATTGGGTGGCGTAACTAAGACGGCCGAACAGACTATTACTGTCACTGCCAGCTAACTAATACTAGATTATACCGGAGTACCGATTATACTAACGGTACTCCGGTAATCGGAATCTGAATTAAAGGAGATTGTTATGGCAAAAGGAACACGTAAGTGCAAAATTTGCGGTAAGGAATATGAGTACTGCAAAACAAATAGGCCTGCGGAAATGTTCCGTTGGCAAAATGTAGCGTGCTGCCCCGAACACGGAGCAGAGTACTTTAGGCAAATCGCTATTTCCAGAGGACAGCCGGTACCGCCTGAGGTAACCGCTATGATTAAAAAGGACACCAAGGCTGAGAGCGTTCCGGCAAAAAAGGAGAAGGTTGTGACCATCTCTGAAGAAGTTTTTGCCGATACTCAAAATGAGGATACCTGCGCATCCTGCGTTGTCTCCCCTCCTGCTGAACCTGAAATAACAGAGATGCCGGAGTCTGCGATCGTTGAGGAGCCGAAACCAACTCCGAAGAAGACGACCAGAAAGAAGACGACTAAAACAGAATAAACAGTAGGCTGCATCGTGAGATGCAGCCATTTTTCGTGGAAGTGGTGATATGGAGCGAACAAAATTTAACGTTAACAAAAACACGGAGAAGCGTACCTTCGGTGATATTGTGTTCGATTCCGTATTAGAGATGAGGTATTACGCAGAAGTGGTCATCCCTGGTATTGAAAGCGGAGAGATTACCAAATGCGAACGCCAGAAAAAATATATTTTACAGGACGGATTTGAACATAATGGAGAAAAGATTCGCCCAATCATTTACGCGGCGGATTTTTATTTGGAGTATGCCGACGGTCATTCTACCGTTATAGATATAAAAGGCTGCCCGGATGCAACTGCGATTCTTAAAAGGAAAATGTTTTGGTTTAGATATCCAGATACGGACTACCAATGGATATCATATATAAAGAAGTTTGGCGGCTGGGGCAGTTATGACGAGTATCAAAAAATGAGAAAGGCCGCGAAGAGGGCTGCGAAGAAAGATGAGGGTTGAATATAGCCCACGCAGACTGTCGCGGGTTATATTCAGTTTTTATTACAACGGAATTTAAGGGAGGATTTATTATGGCTAAGAAAGAGAAGAAGGTTTCTGTAACGGTTTTCGAAAAGACAGTTAATGACAATTATAGCGAAAACACTACTACGATAGACTGGAACGGCGTTGAAGTTGATATCAAGCCAACGCTATCTTTACAGGAAATGCTGTTGTTTGTTAATGAGGTAGCGGACAGTTGTTTTATAGAATCTGAATCCGGAACGGAGATGTATATGCCTGAGCTGTTTGATTTTGCACTCAAATGTGCCGTTGTGGAAATATATTCAAACATTACTCTGCCGTCAAATACCGAAAAGAGATATGAGCTGCTATATAAGTGCAAAGTTTACGAAGACATCTTAGATAGGGTTGATATTGGCCAATTTGAGCGTATGGTACATGCCATCCATAAAAAAATTGATTATAAAATAAAGGTTACGGCGTCTGGTGTTGAGGCGCGTATAAATAGTTTCATAAACGAATTAAATAATATCGGAAACGGCATTAATGAGATTTTTAGCGGCGTATCAAAAGAAGATGTTTCCGCTCTTATGAACTCAATGACGAACATGGGGATTGATGAGGATAAACTTATAAAGGCAATTTATAAAACTAAGCTAGGTGATTAGTATGATCTATTGGGATAGCATTAAGGGCAAGGTTGCCGAAGCAATTAACACTCCGAGCAAAAGGCAGGAAATAACGAGAAAGGTCGATGGTTATATGCTCGGAACAGAGTCTATATCGGCAGATGGTGCGACTCAGTTTAATATTAAACCATTAAATGAAACTGCGGAAATGTTTATTTCAACAATGAAAGATGAAATATCCAGGCTCGAGATATCCAGGCTGGCCGCAAAGGCTATAAGCAATATTAAAAGTCAGAAGCCGTATGTTTTAAGCACCAGTAACTCGAGTCCCAGAAAGTATGTTATAACTATCTATTTTGACGGGAAATTAGAGAGGGATTCTTTGTTCTCTGAATATACAAATAAGGATGGTATCACAAAAGAAGGGTATCCTGACGGTGTCGACAATATTGTTGCGTTATTAAACGCCGGCTATTCCGCAAGGCGGTCTGTATATGGAGTCTGGAATAAAAACGGCAGAGGGGGCTCTAAAGGTGAACGTATCCCAAGCTTGAAAGAGCGTCCGGGTACATTTTTCATTCAATCATCTGTAAAGAGTTTTGAAGAAGGCCATAAAGGCGAATGCGGTATTCTTGAGATTAGGATTAACCCGAAATACGAAGGAAAAGGATGATGGAGCAGTAATTCTGTTGTTCCAAAAGTATTACATAATAAAAAGATTGGCTTAATGCCAATCTTTTTTTAAGAGGTGGTGAGATTGAGTGACATCTAAAGGCGGCGGTAAAGCCGATGTTTTACTAATTGTTGGGGCTGACGTTTCTCTAAGTGTCAACAAAATGAAAGAGGACGTCAAAACAATAATAAGCCAGTTTGATGATAATCCGCCAAAGATTAAGGTCGGCGTTGATTTTGTAGGTAAATCTGTTGATGACTTTAGGAAGGAAGTTAGACAGGCATTTGGCAATATAAATAAATCTGCGTATCCTGTGATTCTATCCCTCGAAAGAATCGACGAACTCCTTAAGACGATCAGTAAGACATCACTAAAAATAAACTTAAAATACGAAAGCCCAGAAAAGAACCTTACTAGATTAAATGAATATAGGGCTATTATTTTACAGTACCTTGCAGAAGCGAAAAACGAGTCAGTAGATAGCGCCAGCGAGGCGGGCGCATCGGTAGAAGAAGTCGTTCGCAAGGTATTTTCCATTTTAATCCCGGGCCTGGAAGATGTGGTTCCAAAAGTAACCAGCGTATCTAAAGCGGTCGAACAAACAACCTCAGATGTTAAGGGAGCATCTCAGGCTATGGACGAGATGCAGGGTTCTATACAAAGAACGTCCGCTGCTTTGCAAGAAGCCGATTCAACCGTCGTAAGTTCCGGGGATAAGATAGAAAACTTTAAAGAAAAAGTAATCGGCATTGGAGATCTTGGCGTTGACGGTGTATCCAGGATATCTGACGCGTTATCGAAATTTGGTGTTGATCAAGGAGCTGCGGATGCAACTGCAAATAAGTTTAAAGACTTAGAAGGCCAAATAACCAACGCCGCAATTCGCGTAAGAGACTTTGGAAAAGAAGGCAAACAGGTTGCAACGGTAACTGTTCGCGCCATGAATGAAACCGGAGCCTCTTTTGATAGGGTTATTAAATACGTTAAAGAAGTAGATAAAGAAACTGGCAACCTAATGACCCGTATATACGAAGAGAAGAGCGCTAATGTCCCGTTTGGCAATATAGTTACACAGGCGGAACTTGCGAAACAGAACCTTAAATCGTTTGGAGACGTTGTTAAGAACTATTATAATTCTCTCTCTTCGATAATGAATCTTAATAATAAAGGTGCCGACATAACCCGCGGAAGCGACGGGTTGTTCTACTCCCCTAGTGGTGGTTTTTCTAGTGCAATAGATGCGGCAAATGAAAACTATCAAAAATTAATTAACTCGCTTACCGTTTTAGAGGATCTTAAAAATCGGGGGATTCTTACCGATGAGCAATTAACAGACGCCTATGAGTCGCTGCGTGTGGCGATAAGAGAAACGAATACTGCCGCCGAGAATAAATCCGGACTGGCAAGCATTGCTGATAAGGCTATGACTGCCAAGAGTGCAATTAAGGGGCTCATAGACGCAAACGCAACATATTATAAGGCATTACAGGATATTTACACACTTAACCAGAGCGGGGCCAACATAGCCAAGGGAGAGAACGGACTGTTCTATTCGATGAGCGGTGGTCATGACGATGTAATCAACAGAGCGAATCAAGCCTATCTTGACACTATAAAATATCTCGACACGCTAAAAACGATGCGCGAGCAAGGGATAATAACAGAAGAGCAAGAAAGGGCCGCGGTCGAATCGTTAACCGCAGCTCGTGAAGCCTATAATATTTCGATTGATAAAAAGAATACGGCAGCTGCCGCTAAAGCTCAGGCAAGCGCAGAAAAAGAAGCGGCCAAAGAAAGCTCGGATGCATTTAAGGCCGCGAAAGAGGCCGTAGATAACTATTATAACTCCATAATCAAGCTTGCAAATGCAAACAAAAGAGGAGAGGTCTCCATCAATCCCGTCACACATGAAGTATCTGTATCAGACGGGGCAACCCAATACTACGCCGAAAAGACCGCTGCGATTCAAGATAACCGCGTCGCAATGGACGATCTGTTATCTACGGAGAACCTTCTCAAACTATCAGAAGAGCAACTTTATGAATTATTTGACCATATTATAGCCAAGCGCAAGCAATTAAAAGAGGCGGTCGAAAGTAACGCCAACGCCAATAGACTAGATAACGACTTAATAAATAATTACTACACAACTTTAAACAATGCCAAGATGGCATTAGATAGATATTCTCAGGCGCAGAATAGCGGCAGTCAGGCAACTAGAATGGCGTATGACAATCTTTCCCGAGCGATAACCGAACTAGAAGCATTTGATAGTTCGGTTGAAAATGGAACGGCTGACACTAATTTACTCCGAAACGCTCTTACAAATGCGCTCAGAGCTACGAAGGAATTGGGGCTTGAAGCACAACGTAGTGGCGACGGTTTTAAAAAGTTTGGGTCAGGCTTAGCAGGCGTACAGAATCATTTAGCCTATATGTTTAGTTCCGTAAGGATCTTTATGGCCATAATCAGACAGATGCGGCAGATGATCACCACGGCAATCGAATTAAATGACGCTATGACACAGCTCCAGGTCGTTACTGGTGAGAGCGATAGGGTCATGGAAAGATTTGGCGATACTGCCGCTGATGTTGCCAAAAAGGTTGGCGTAAGCATTTCTGACTTTGTAGATAGCGCGACGACATTTGCAAGACTTGGATATACGTTAGAAGAGTCTGCTAAACTGTCAGAGTATACGACGATGTTGCAGAACATCGGCGATATTGATGTTAAGGACGCACAAGACGCTGTTACCGCTATTGTCAAGGCTTACGACGTAGGAGTAGACGAGGTAGAGTCCGTAATGGACAGACTTGTGAAGGTTGGTAACAACTTCCCGATTTCTGTCAGCCAAATAGCCACGGGCATGAATAACGCTGCTTCGTCCCTCGCTGCTACAGGAAACACCCTAGAGGAATCTATAGCACTTTTAACTGCTGCAAATACAATTGTTCAGAATGCGGCAAAAGCATCTACGGGTTTAAGGACGATCTCCGCAAGGCTGCGTAATACTACAACTGACCTAAAAGAACTTGGCGAGGACATGACTGAAGCGAAGTACCAGAAGGTCGTTAGCGCTCTTACGGACATGGGCGTTTCACTTACCGATGTAAACGGACAGTATTATAGTACGTATAAAATAATGTCCGATATTGCGGCCAAGTGGGGCGACTTAACAAGTATGCAAAAGTCTGCTCTTGCTACCCAGATTGCGGGCACAAGACAGCAGGCTATATTCTATTCTATTATTGAACAATTCCAGGAAGCGTCGGGCGCGATGGATGCGATGAATGATAGTGCGGGCGCGCTATCATCGGCCTACGACATCTATATGGAAAGTATGACCGCTCATATTAACCAATTCAAAGCGGCGTTCCAAGAGATGGCATCAAAGGTGGTTCAATCCGGACTGGTAAACGATGTTGTTGATACCGGCACATGGCTGCTTGGAATAATATCTAAAATACTTTCAGCCGTTAGGGATTTAATAAATCTCTTAGGCGGGATGAAACCGGCAATAATCATCTTCCTTACCCTATTTGCTACAAGCAAAATCATTGCCTGGACTGCAGCCATTAAGAATGCAGGAGGTCTTGCTGCATGGTTCGGTAACATATTGGATAAAGATGTCGCCGAAGGAGCTACTGCTAGTGCGAGTGGCATGGCCAAACTAGCAGACGCCATTGGAATAACAAAAGTCGAGCTAATGGGTATTATGGCGGCTATCGCTGCAGTTATTATTGTACTCAATTATTTGTCTCACGCCTATGATCGCCAGAAGCAGAAGTTAGAGGAGTCTAGGCGTGAATATGAGGATACGAAACACGAATTGGAAGATGCCGAGGCTGAGTTAAAAAGTATAGGCGAACGAATCGATGAAATCAATAGCAAAGATAATCTAACATTTACAGACAAAGAGGAGCTTGCTAATCTTCAGGCGCAGAATAATGAACTTGAAAGAAGCATAGCACTACTCCAAGCCGAATCAGCATTACAGAGAGAGAAAGCCAGCAAAGAGTACACGAAGACTACAGATGCTTATTTATCTCAGGTTTCCGACGGTTATTACGACGAAGAGGGGAATTATATAATACCTACACGCGAGGAATCAATTCCCAAATTGATGCAGGACTATAAAAATAACCTTCGAGAGATAGCACAGCTTGACGCACAGTATGCTAATGACTTGCAAAATAAGACTTATATATCCAGCAGGAAGCTCTTGACGGATGAAAACGAGAAATTTATAAATAGTCTTTATAAGATGCAGCATGAATTGAGTGATTTAGCCGAGGGGGAGCAATACTATTTAAATCCAACTACCGATTGGCAAAAGGCTACAAACGAAAGGCTCGATTTTTATAATGATCTCGAAGATAAAATAGCGATTCTTGTTGGTGGGGACGGTGCGAAATTTAACGCGTTCAAGCGTCTCCTAGACAACTGGAAGTTTGATGACGCAACCAAGAGTTTGGAGATGCTCGGTAAGCAGGGCGGCGTAACCGCCGAAATGTTGGACGAGATGCTTGACTCTGATGAGGAGTTCAGTGAATTTGTAGACCATCTGGTTGAACTAGGAGTTATATCCCATAGAGATACGTTTGGGTTAGAAGAACTTGCCCTTGCATTTAACAGCCTACACGAAGAATCCGAGAGTGCTAGTGGTGGCATTAAAGATACGATTACTGAAGCCGGCGACCTTTCTGTTATGCTTACAAAACTTCAGACGGCTTATGACTTAGTCAAAACTGCTCAAGATGAAGTGTTTAAGGGCGACGGTATTTCAGCCGGAACGATAAAGTCGGTTAAGGAAGCATTGGCCGATACCGAAGAGGACTACCTTGATTATCTTTACGAAGAAAATGGCGTTATTAAACTTAATACTGAGGCGTGGCTTGAATACTGGAGTGCTCAGGCTAATAACGACATTACTTGGCTTGAGCAGCAAATAGACCTTCTGGAGAGGCAACGAGACGCAATACTCGCAGCCGCCGAGGCCGGACTTCCAGTAGATGGCGATACGCTCACCTATATTAACTCTCAACTCGATGAGCTTAATAGTAGGCTAAATATTACGAGAACCGCTTTCGAAGATGTGTTTGATCCCCTTCAAAACTGGAAGGAATTTGCCGATATGTTCTCGGATGTGGCCGACAAATTAAAGCCACTTGCTGACATTCAAGAACTTGTTAAGGACGGTTTTATTGTCGCAGCAGACAAGGCAATGGAGCTTGCCAAAACATATCCGCAAATACTTGAATCTGCTAAATTAACAGCAGATGGTCAGATTGAGTTAAATGAGAGCGTAGTTAACGATTTTATTGCTGGCGAAGAAGCCAGAGCAAAGGCCGATGTTGACGCAAAAATTATTCAAACCGAGGCTGAGCGAAATCTCCTTCTCGCCAAAAGAGATTATCTCGAGGCCCAACTGTTGATGGCACAGGCCGTTGCTTCCGGAGAGGGAGAAATATCACTAGCGGAAGCAAGATATAAAATCGAACTTGGAGCAGAAGTATTAAGACTAGCCCAAGAGCGCATGAACAGCGAAGAAGAGGCATATGCTTTAGCGACACAAGCAATGAGTCTAGATGCAGCAGGCCTGAGTTCAGACATAGCCACTGCGGCAAATGATATATTAGATAACTACATAGAATCCTTTGCCGGAAGCGCAGACTCATCACAGAAAAACGTCACTATAATGAAGAGCAACATTAAGGCGTTATATGAGGCTTCGAAATCTACTGCGCGACAAATTAAAGCAATGGCCAATGGAGAGATCGTTCAGTTTACCGATACGGGAACCGGAGGCGGAAACAGATCTAAGACCAGCAACATCTGGGCAGACACGTCGTGGATCTATCCCGGGAACTCGGGAGGCGGAACTGGGAACTCGGGAGGCGGAACTGGACATATTGATCCGAATCTATGGAAGGACGATTCCTGGATTTACGGTGGTTCTGCAGGAGAAGGTGCCGATAAAGCGCTTGAGTATTTAGATGAGTTACAGAATTCAGCTATAGAGAAATATTTTAACGAATATATTGCCGAACTAGAATCTAAAATTGCTGATATTAATACTGAGCTTGATGAAAAGAATAAATACTTAGACGCCCTTAATACCCTAAAGAATGTTGGTCTTGATGCCTTTAAATCTAAAACAAAGGGGTCTGGAGGCGGCGGCGGTTCGAGCGGAAAGGGAACTACGTGGTTCGAAGTACAGTACAAGATTCACAAACATCTTCTGGAAATGGATCAGGAGGAAACCGCCGACTATCTCGAATGGCTAGACGAAGCGTATCAAAAGGCATACGCCGAGGGAATAATCGAACTTGATGATTATTATAAGTATCAGGCCGAAGTCTACAAAGGGCTGCAAGATCTCTTTAAAGAATATCTTAGTGATGTAGAGAACGAGATATCCTTACGCGAGCATTTTGATGGCGAAAGCAAAACCATAATCTCAAAATATCAAGAACTAATCAGAAAAGTAGAAGATGAGCTTAAAGCTGCCCGCAAGCGAGGCCTCGACGACGATGACGATTATATTCAGGAACTCAAAAAGAATCTAATAGAGTATGCAGACGCAATTAAAGAGATTCAGGACGACATTAAGGATAACGCAAAGGATACCGTAGAAGACTTGGTCGACCTTCGCGTCAAAATGCTTAAGGACGAAATAAATCGTCAGAAGGAAGCCCTAAAGAGCGAAAAAGATGCCCTTAGCGAAAGGCTCAATTTCTGGAAGGACTTCTACGATAAGCAGAAGAATCTTCTGAAGGAACAGCAGGACGACGAAAAATACTACGAAGAGCAGGCCGAGAAACGCAAATCCGTTACAGATCTACAGGCTCAACTCAATCAACTTGAGTATGATAACTCTGCGTGGGCTCAAAAGCGTAAACTCGAACTTGCCGAAGAACTTGCAGATGCACAAAAGGAACTCGATGATTTCGAGAGAGACCACTCGTACGAGGTTCTGGAGAAAGAACTCGATGACCAATACGCTCAAAAAGAAGAGAAAATCAAACTTCGTCAGGATGAAATCGACGAAGAGATTGAACTGCTTGAACAGCGTGCAGATGCCGAAAAGTCTCTACGTGTGCAGGCGCTTGAAGATATTCGCAATGGGTCGCAGGATCTCTACGATGAACTCCTGCTTTGGAATCAGGAGTACGGCGATGGCATAAACGATACCGTAACTAAAGCATGGGAAGAAGCGTACAAGGCTCTTAAAGAATATAGAGATTTGTACGACGAGCCGTATGAAAACATAACGCTTGCGAATGCAACGGGATATGTTTCTCAAACTGGGTCGTATGACACATCTAATGTTAAGAACGAAGCAAGCAGTGGGAAGCCGCAGGCTCCGGCTCGACAGACTACGACATCAGCAGCCAAAACAGAGGAAAAGAAAGAGGAAAAGAAAGAGGAAAAGAAAGAGTCCTTCCCTTACGGGAAAGCCTCTGATACGACCGGATATATACAGCAAGGCAGTAGCGGTAAAGCCGTTAAAGCAATCCAGTACGCCCTCAACCAACTTGGCTACGGTAACTCCGGCACCAAAGACGTTGACGGCATCTTCGGATCCGGCACTAGGAGTGCGGTCATCTCTTTCCAAAAGGCTATGGGTATCCTTGCCGATGGTATCGTCGGCCCCGACACCCGCAAAAAGTTTAAGTCAAAAGGCTATGCTTCTGGTACGAGTCATGCTACAGCGGGTCTTCACGCAATTGATGAACTCGGCACCGAGACTATCTTCCAGTCGGCAGATGGTACAAAATACAAATTGTTCACCGGTGGCGAAAAGGTTCTTAATGCGAAGTCGAGTGATTTCTTGTACAAGTTCGCAACGAACGGAGCGGCGATTCTTGGCAATCTTCTTACCGGAGGATCTGGCAAGAGTGCTCTCGCTGGCTTAATGCCTTCTATCAACCAGAATCAGATAGATATGGGAGATATTATAATTCAAGGCAATGCGGACAAGGCAACCGTATCCGAGATACGCAGAATCAAGCGCGACACTTTGGATACGATGCTAAAGGAGCTCAACAGATTAAACAAATGAATACACTATGCAAAAAGGGCTCCCTGCAATATGGGAGCCCGTTGATATATAAAGTACTTTTATTCAGGAAGGAGCGTGATAAAGTATGGCCGATATATATGGCTCGTATTTCGAATACGGCGGCGTGAGGTCAACGGATTATAACCTTATTATTTCAAATGTAGATACAGACCGTGTTACTCAACTTGCGGGCGATATTGAGGGTTCAACCATTTTTAATCGCGCCGAGATAAAAAGGTATTTGATAGACGACGACTATTCGGGGTCTCCCCTTTCCTTTGATGTTGAGATAACTACACCGGACGGCAGTACTATTCCCTTTCAAGAACGTAGACAGATAGAACAGTGGCTGTTTAACAGGCACAATTACAGAAAGTTCTATGTTGATTTAGTGGAGAATCCCCCTGACGAGGTCTATGAGACGGAAGAATCGGTATTCACTGTGGTACCTACCACAACGCTTAATTCGACTCACGGGTATGGCACCGGATACTATCTGCCCGGAGCTACCTTTGATTGGGACACCAGTACCGTGGAACATACTTCCAGATATCGTCTCTACGTTGACGGCAAACGTCAGGCTGACCTGATTCCTTACGAGACAACTTATGATGAAACTCAAAAAGTTTGGCTGTCGGAGAAAGCGTTGATAGACGACCCAAATAATGCTAAGGCTTCCGATGCGTGGCTTGTTACACATATTACAAGCCCGTCATCCGCTACGGTTATTTATCCTCCGGATGGAGCCGGTCTTGTAAGTAAGACGATTCAGATAAACCGGGTCAGCGATGAGTATGGAGAAATGTTCAACGTAGATACAAGTAAGGCATATACTACATGGCTGAAATCGAGGGCTAATAGTACACATTACCCGGGAAGGTATTATTATCAAGATTATAGTTTACCTCCGACATTTGCGTTTGACATGAACGAGAGATATATGCTCGTTGTAGGAGATAACAAGCCAATATTTTTCCGTCCGTTCCAGATAACGTATTTAGAGCCGTATTTCAATTCACCCACTGAGGTCACATATGTTTGGATCGCAAGTGATTCAAGATGCGGGGATGGCGATTGGATCGTGACGAGGCAGTATTCCTATGAAGATTCGAGGTACTACATTTATTTCTATCCCCCAATGATTGGGCCGCAATCAACCGCAACCAGAAACGCTATGGATGCGATGTATTTAAACAAACCGGTAAGGTTGTATAAGATTAATAAATTCTATTTAAACTGCCGCCTTATTAATGCGGAACGACTTGAATACTATAATGGAATTGTAGGGTACAGGGGTACGCTTGAGTCCGACAGCAATATGTGGTGGCAGGATGAGAACACTCAGACATTTAACATTAACAATGCGTCATCGTCTACTATCACGCCCATTACAGTATCCGTGGACAGCGACCTGGACGACTATATCTATCCACAAATTACTATCACCACGGGCGACAGTACATCGGACGTTTCTTTATGGAATACATCCGATGACAGTTCTCGGTTAACTACTTTTAATAATATAAGCGCGGGTACTACGATAGTAATCAAGGGCGGCGTTAACTACCTCTCCCCTGCTTCGGCGTATAATTCGTTTTATAATAAAAACTTCCCGCGTCTTATTAACGGAAATAATATCATTAATGTGGAGGGGCTTGTTAATTCTGTAAGTGTAACCTTTAACAACAGGAGGAATTTGTAATGATAGTTCAATACAACTCCCTCAACAGAATGGAAAAGCCACAGTTAATACTCTGCAATCCCGGGAGCGTTTACAGTGCTAACAGACTGCTGGACGGCGTTGTTGGCATACTTGCCGACCATGAGGCCGAGGAACTTGTATTCAACTTTAACGCCACGTCAGAACTAAACTTCAGGCTCAATAAAGTACAGCGTAGCGACCCGGCAGAAAATGCTTATACTGCAAACTTATTCAGGGCTGCACAGAACAGGCGTCTGATATTTGTGGCAGAAAGTGGTGCGGGTGCGGATTACGAGGTTGGACAGGCTGCAGAAGATGCAATCGGATATTTTATGATCACCAATGTCGAAGACGGATTCGAGAACGGTGTTCAATATAAAGACATTAAAGCGCAGTCAATCGATATCGAATTACAACAAAAAATGATTCCGTATATCGAGGACGGTACATATGAATTCACTACCCTTCTGGAAACAATCGTTCAGTCTCTTCCCCTGTGGAGCATTGGTAGTATAGACCCTAATGTTGCATCAAAATATAGAACGTTTTCCGATGTTGATACATCGCTCAACTGCCTGACATTTCTAATGGATAACATGCAGGACGCTTACGAATGCATCATCGTATTTGATATCGTGTTCCGGACAATAAATGTCTACGACCAAAACAACTATGTTGTGCAGACAAATGTACACATTACGAAAGAGGACTTTATTAATTCACTAAACATTACCGAAGACGCAGAGGATATTTATACCGCCATTAGCGTACTTGGTGATGACAATATAGTCATATCGCCAATCAACCCTCTCGGGACAAACACAATATATAATTTTGACTACTATCTGGATTGGATGAGTCCCGATTTAAAAACGGCAATGATTACTTGGAAGACTGCGGTAGCAAATGCGGAAGATAATTATAAGGCGTTGAATCTTGCATATTATCAGGCACTTGATGTGGCGTCTGGGTATATAGCCGATATTAATCAACTTACTACACTGGTTAATATGTACGAAAGATGCAAGAATAATATGGGCATTGATAAGGACTCCGCTAACTCAGAAGCTGCTATCCGGGCTGTTGATGCAGCCGCAGAAAGTGCCGGAGTTGAGGGGTGGGATATAGATACCACCCAAGAAATTGCCAATATTATAAGCGCTATTGACACTAAAATCAGTACATATAACGGGCAAATCGATACTATAGAAGGTGAGTTGGAGGAAGAAAACGCGACTATCGAGTCATATCGGGAAGATATCAACGAAATAATATCTGATCTATCCCTCACCGAGTACTTAACGGATGCTCAATATGGCGAATTGTCAAATTACATATTTCAGGGAGATTACAAAGATGAGTATGTAATCATCACTGACAGTATGAGTTATCAAGAACAATTCGAGCAGATGCAGACTTTATACGATAGGGCTATGTTGCAACTTGAACGTGTGTCCAAGCCTACGCAGGAATTCAATATCGATGTTGAGAACTTCATATTTAGTAAGGACTTTGAGACGTGGAGCGACCAGTTGGAAACAGGATGCCTCATCAATGTGGAATTAGATGAAGATGATGTCGCGGCACTATTTCTCTCTAACATAACAATTAACTTTGATGACCATAAGTTAACAATGACGTTTGGGAATCGTTTTAATAAATTTGATTCTAAGTCGTTGTTTGACGATATGCTGGGCAACATCAATCGCTCAGCCAACACAATAGATTATATAAAAGAAATACTCTATCCGGTGAAGAATGGTCAAATCAACCGTATGCAGGAAACATTATCCAATTCCAGGCGGTTGACGGCGTCTAATGCATTAGCCTCAACAAATCAGGAAGTGGTCATAGACGAGTCCGGATATCTTGGCAGGAAGGCAGACGCTATTAATGGCGGATATGACCCCCAGCAAGTAAAGATTACAAACAATTCTATAGTTTTTACGAATAATGATTGGGTGGATACACAAACCGCGATTGGTGAAATCAATATGCCTGACGGAGCGGTAGCGTATGGCGTTAACGCGGCTGCCATATTCGGAGATATAATAGTGGGAACCCAACTGCATATAACTGATGGCAACGGAAACGATGTACTGCGAGTTATGGAAGATAGTTTTACGACCCAGATATCCGATCTTGAAAATGGAAGGATATCAGCTCTCGAAAATAGCGCTAACGGACTATCCGTAACCGTAGGAGAGCTCAGTCGTGACCTAACAGACATCTCAGATAATCTGGATAATTTGTCGGCTACATCAGTTACGACCGGGATGGGATACTCTTTTACAGACGAAGGGTTGCTTATCAACAGTGTTGGCGAGGGCAAGATCTCCAATAGGCTGGACAATACGGGAATGTATGTTACAGACTCTGACGATAACGCAGTTCTTACAGCTAATAACAATGGTGTTGTCGCCGTGAACTTAACAGCCAACAATTATCTTACTATTGGTTTATATAGTCGTTTTCAGGATTATTCTACGGCTAGTGACACAATGAGAACGGGGTGCTTCTTTGTTGTTCCCGATACAGATTAATAATGGAATCAAAGGGGGTGAGTAAATGGCTTCTGGTAGTTTTACAGGAACCACTAACAATTCCAGTATACAGTCAAAAATATCTTGGTCTGAAAGCAATACCAATGTTTCCGCAAATACATCCCAGGTGACAGTTACACTAACATATAGCCGTACGAATACGGGATATGAAACGTACGGAACATGGGCGGGGTATTTGGTAATCCAGGCGGATAATAGTAGCGGAACTACACTTGCCAGATATCCCGCCGAAGGAACTACTTCAAAACAGATAAGTATCACGTATAATTCCAATACGGTTGCGATATCACAGACATTTACGATAACGCACAAATCAGACGGAAGCAGAAAACTATATATAACGGCCGAAGGTGGTATTTCAGGAACTTCTTTTACAAGTACATATATAAGTGGAACCGCAACCCTCGATACGATACAAACAGCGTATAGGTTAACTCTGACGCACGACAGTTACTCCAGCATTACCGTGCAGAGGGGTGGTGTGGATATCACAAACGGCGTTATCTATAAGGGTGAAACGCTGACGGTAACCTTTTCTGCCAATAGCGGTTACGCTCTAGCAACACACACGGTTAATGGCACCACTAAAGCATCCGGTAGCACATTCACTGTGTCTGGCGATACAACCGTCGAAAGCACCGCCGTTAAAGAATATAAACTATCGATCTCAACGACAAACTGTAATGTTACGGTTACCAGAACATCATCCCCTATCTCTGGTGCTTCTACCGTATTGGTCAACAACTCAACCCTATATAAGGGGGATGTTATCAGGGTGACATTTTCGCCGACGGACTCCTCCGAATATGCGCTATCAACGCATACTGTTAACGGAGTAACTAAAAGTTCCGGAAGTAGCGTTACAGTATCTGGAAACGTTGCGGTGGTCGGCTCTGCGGTACGTACCTCTACCCTTTCCATAAATGCGTCCGGGTGTACTATAACAGTCAAGAGAACATCCTCTCCTGTAGGTTCGACCGGAACTATCAGCAACGGCGCTACTATGTATTATGGAGATGTGTTTACTGTAACGTGTACAGCAAACAGTGGATATACGCCCAGTTCCCCAACTCCCACTGTTACCGGAGCGAGTCTTCCGGAGGGGGCTACGTCTCCATATACAGTAAATGCTTCGTCGGTAACAGTTACTGCATCTGCCACTCCGGGTGTGTCAACGGTAAGGGCGACAAATGCAAACATAGGTTCGGTATCTACCATTACTGTCACAAGACAGAAGAATACTTACTATCATAGTCTGCATGTATACCTTGCGGGCGATGGTCTTCACGATCACAGTACGGGGTATATAACATCTTCTGGCGGATATCAATTAAATGAAACCTGCTTCCAAGCAACGACCATCTCGTGGACTGTACCTGACGCGTTCTACAAAAGAATGTCCACGATCACTTCTGCCATATGTACAATCACGTGTAAAACATATACCGGTAACGGCACTGGTGAGATAGGAACGTCTACGTGTACCATGACGGTAACTGCGACCGGTGCTCCGATAGTAAATGTAACCTTGGCGGATCAGAATTCTAGTATAGTTTCCAATCTAACCGGAGACGCAACTCGAATAATCAAGGGTGTGTCCAATGCGCAGGTAACGGTCAGCGCAAAGCCTGCTCACTATGTAAGTGCAGATGACGACTACTCTACCATTAAAAGAATATATATAAACGGTGTAAATCAGGCTCTTCCTACTCCCGAGAGCGGGGTGTATACCAAGAGCAAGACCTTTACAAAGTCCAACGAGTCGAGTTTTTACGCAACCGCCATGGATTCGCGAGGATATTCTTCTGCCAAAACATATCCGAGTTCATATAAAGTTATCCCATATATAGCGCCTACATGCAGTATAACGCTTTCGTGGGACTCTATTGGAGAGTATGATGCCAGCATTAAACTTGTACTCAAAGGCAGTATATATAGAGGTACGGGCTCGAACCGTTTTGATGGAAATACATCCGCGTCCGGATCTGATAATAGTTTCCGGTATTTGCAATATAGGTACAGGGAGTCAGGCTCCAGTACATGGACGATAAGTTATACGACCCCAAGCAGTATTTCTTATAATAATACGTCGAACTCATATTCAGCCACAGTAATAATACCGGGACTAAGTTATGAGTCATCTTATTCTTTCCAGGTCAGGTATCAGGATCAGGTAATGCGTTATGACGATGGTAGCATATTAACTGTTTCTAAAACTTTGTCCAGGGCGAAGCCAATATTTGATTGGGGGAAGAACGACTTTAACTTTAACGTGCCTGTGAATGCCGGAAACGGAATCACAACAACGAATCTTACAGCAACCGGCACATTCAATCAACTCTCTGTTGTTGAGGGGCTGAAGTCCGTATCGTACCACGGATCGGGTGACTCAGGGTCATATTGTTCTGACGTAAATACAACCTTGCTTCGTGTGACTCCGTACCTTGCTATTTGTCGCGTCGGTTTGCGTGTAATCAATTCAATTCCCCACAGGCAAAACACCATAGAGATTTGCAGATGGGCTGGGTGTACATCAAACTATGCGGGGTATCAGGATGTTTCACTGGAAGACGATAGCGGCACTTTACAGGTAAGATTTAACAGGGATTCAAGCACAAGTTCACTTGTAATGACGATCTCTAACTATAGCGGTACGGCTATTGGTGGCGGTACTTATTCGTATGTACGAGCCATGATACCACTTGTGACGACCATAAAAGATATAGCCGACATTACCAGTCCTGCTATTACACTTCAACCGGTAAGTACAGCAGCGAATTCGGATACAGTATATTTTGAGGTTGGAGCAACGGCTCCATCGGGTTCGACTCTTACGTATCAGTGGTGGTATAGTTCGAACGGCAGCACGTGGAATCCAGTTGGAACCGCAACCGGTAGAGATACATATCGCCTACAGTTCGGCGCCTCGTCTGGGGCAAACGGACGGTTATATCGCTGCGAAATATCTGATGGCACTACGACCGTAACATCCAATGTTGCGGGATACTATTACGCGGATGGCGTAAAGATAATCACACAACCCGCATCACAGTCGGTAAGTTCCGGTACACCCGTATCATTCTCTGTGGTAGCCGCTGGAGATAACCAGTTGTCCGGAGGCGGACTGTCGTATCAGTGGCAGCGTAGCGACGACGGAACAACTTGGACTAACGCAAGTTCTACCGGATACAATACCGCTACAATGTCCTTTACTGCCGCTTCTGCATATGACGGAAGAAAGTATCGGTGCATCGTGACCGCGGCTTCCGGTACGCAGGAAACATCAAGCGCCGCTACTCTTACCGTGACTTAATCCATTTTATGTTTTTGATATATTTGATTTTATGTTTTTGACATATTTAATATAAATGCGTATTCCGCACATACGTTCAGTATGTGCTTTATTATTATTCAGAATTAGGAGGTGGTGATATGTCTGTAAAAGTAGAGAACAATATCGTACACATGACACGCGGAGACACACTTAAAGTCCGCGTTGACCCGATACTTGTTTCTGACGAGGGCGTGGAGACTCCTTACGTCCCCGTGCCGGGTGATGTAATAAGATTCGCATTGAAGACGCCAAGAATGACGTATGGCGACAAACAATTCAAAGACCCCGAGCCTTTGATAATCAAGAACATTCCTATAGATACTCTTATTCTCAGGCTCGATCCTTTAGACACTAAGGGCTTCGATTTTGGGCAGTATGTATATGATATTCAACTGACAGACTCCAATGGAGAAGTAGATACTTTTATCACAGAGACCGCGTTCTATATTGAGCCGGAGGTCGATTAATCTATGGAGAATGTACAAGACACCTTAAGGGGTCGCTTATCTCCCGTGGATACGATGACGGGACGGGTCTCCGGCGAAACAAGCACCGTCTCGGGCAGGCTGACCATCCCATCCGGTTCTGGCGCGGGTGGTCTCCCACCCGGCGGTCTTACGGGAGACTTATTAGCAAAGCGTTCCGACTCCGACTATGCAGTAGAATGGATCACCCCCGCTACATCAGCGGAGGAAGATAATACGCGTCCGATTACGGCAGCAGCAGTCTATACCGAAATCGGCAATATAAACGCTTTGTTAGCAATAATATAAAGGGGGGATTTAACCTATGAGTACTGCAACTGAAATAGCAAGAATAGTAGACGCAAGAAATACTATTCGCGATCAACTCATTGCATTCGGTCTGGCAAGCAGCACAGACCAAATAGATGACCTTGCGACTATTGTAGAAGGCATCGATTATCAGGGTGCTATATCCGCAACGGTTCAGGAAGGCGACACATATACCATCCCCGCCGGATATCATAACGGTTCGGGAACGGTCTCTGGCGTACAGGGCGGCGGTAACTATACGCTGCAGTCCAAGACGCGCACACCAACGAAGCAACAGCAATCCGTAACTCCGGACAACGGATACTACGGTCTGTCAGATGTTACCATCGAGCCCATACCCGATGCATATCAGAATGTTTCCGGCGTTACACTGACAGCCGGAGAAGCTCTCTCCGGAAAGGTCTTCGTTGATTCTACGGGCTCAACCGTAGCCGGTACGATGACCAATGTCGGAGCAGTATCGAAAACACTGGACGCTACTACAAGTAACCAATCGTATACTGTACCGCAGGGATATCATAACGGATCCGGCACAGTCTCTATTACTCTGGAGACAAAGTCCGCCACGCCGACGACCTCTTCGCAGGATATTACACCTACGACCGGAAAGGTGCTGTCCAAGGTTACGGTAGGGGCTATCCCGTCACAGTATAAGGATACGACTAATGTTGACGCTACGTCCGGCGATGTGCTGTACGGGAAAACGATAGTTACGTCAAGCGGCGAAGTTACGGGTTCTATGACCAATAATGGTGCGGTCACCGAAACTCTTGATGCGACCACTGGTAATCAATCCTACACTGTTCCCGAAGGCTACCATGATGGAACCGGAACGGTCAGCATTACTCTTGAGACGAAGAGCGCTACTCCGACCACATCGCAACAAACCATTACTCCAACAAGTGGCAAAGTTCTGTCTTCAGTAACGGTTGCGGCTATTCCCTCACAGTATAAGGATACAACTAACGCCGATGCCGTAGCGTCCAACGTGCTTGCTGGTAAGATATTTGTAAATGGTACTGGTGAAGTTGAGGGTACAATGACCAACAATGGCGCAGTATCCAGGACGCTCGATGCGACCACTAATAACCAGTCTTACACTGTACCGGGCGGATATCATAACGGCAGCGGTACTGTGAGCATTGTGCTTGAGACAAAGTCTACAACGCCGACCACATCTTCACAGACCATTACTCCAACAAACGGCAAGGTACTTTCTTCTGTCACTGTCGGCGCTATTCCGTCACAATATGGCGATACAACTGGCGACGATGCGGTGGCTGCAAACCTGCTCGCTGGTGTTAAAGCGCACACGATAGTCAATGGCGTTGCGACTCAGATAACGGGTCAAATGGTAAATAATGGCGCTATCTCCGCAACTATTGACGGACTTACGACTACATCATACAGCGTTGCTGCTGGATATACTTCGGGGGGTACAGTTTCTCTTACGGATGATATAGAAAATGCGCTTGCCGCTATATAACTAGGAGGTGATCTTATGAGCATCGCCTCGGAAATTACAAGGATTAGTGGGAATGTTTCCGATTCGCTGTCTGCGGTCGCCGCGAAAGGCGTGACTGTTCCCTCCGGGTCGAATAGTGACGACTTAGCTGGACTTATTGCGCTTATAAATTCAGGCGGGTTGGATATTCCTATATTTACTCAAACCTGGGATGATAACTGGGAGACAGTGGTCTCTTTGACGTGCAACAAAACATACTCTCAATGTGTCAGCATTAACAATGCAGGATACTATAGTGGTGTTCTGCTGATTACCGACCAGTCTCATACAGAAGAGAACTATTTCGGAATGGGTGTACGGGAATATGCGGATATGCTGGTATATACAGGAGTTACAAATAACATCCCGGGGTTTGAGGTTCAATACAACAGCAATAATACTATGGTATACTCCGATAATCCAAGAGGTATTGATTCGCTGAACGCTACTTCTAACGGGACATATAACGCTCCGACCGGAAAACTCTATAAAACGGTCACTGTTAATGTGTCCGGTGGAAGTGGCGTTGTGGTAACAGAAGAGCCGGATTCCGGTGGAGGCGTTATCAAAAACATCACCGCCGTGGATCTTTCAAACGATACCGTAGATGCGGCACACCTATTATATGGATATACGGCACACGACAGTACGGGTACGGCCATAACGGGTTCATATACACCATCATCGCCTTCGACGCAAACAAAAACGGCTACTCCGACAGAAAGCGAACAACTCATAGAACCCGATAGCGGATATCTGCTCTCGTCGGTAACTGTTGAAGCTATAAGCAGTACATATATAGGGTCGGATATACCAACAAGAACTTCGTCGGATATGTCAGTTGTAGGTCGCACCGTGGTAGCCCCGGCTGGGTTCTACGCATCTCCGTCATCTGCACAGGTAGCACAGGGAACCGCCGGAACCCCTACCGCAACAAAAGGAACGGTAAGTAACCATAGCATATCCGTAACGCCCTCAGTTACAAATACTGCTGGATATATATCCGGTAGCACAATTAATGGTACTGCGGTTACCGTAGATGCCTCTGAACTTGTTAGCGGAACATATAACGTAACTTCATCCGGCACTAAAGATGTTACCAATTATGCGTCCGCATCTGTGCCTGCTGGAACAGCAACAGCGCCATCCACAATAACCGGGACGAGCGCGACAGTATCCACAGGTACAAACACTCTCACTTTGACCAAGACTGTATCAGTCACTCCGTCTGTGACTACCGCAGGATATGTGAGCAGCGGAACGGCAGGAAACAGTTCTGTCAGCCTTACTGCGTCTGTAACCACACAGGCCGCGCAAACAATACACCCATCAACGAGCGACCAGACAATTGCGAGTGGGCGTTATCTCACCGGTGCCCAAACCATAAAGGCGGTTACTACCTCAAATCTTTCCGCAAGTAATATTTTATCGGGGGTCACAATCAAAGTGGGCGATTCGTCCGACGATGATTGCGTTGCGAGCGTAACTGGTAATGTAACGTTTCAGACATACTACACGGGGTCAAGTGCGCCCTCCTCTTCTCTTGGGGTGAATGGCGACATTTACCTACAAACATCGTAAGGAGGCAGATGTATGGCAACAATAACTCTTGTACCATCACAACTTAACAACGCTGCCTCCCAGTATGTCACAGTCGCAGACGAGTCAAATATGTATACAAACGCATCGTCTACTACATATGCGACACTAACAAACACCAATGCCTCAACATCTAATAGATATGTCTATCTCAAGGGATTCAACTTTGGTTCTGTGCCGACTGGTGCAACGGTATCTTCATTCACTGTCAAATTAAAGGGATACTACACCGGCGGTTCACAGCAGACGCTATACCTCTGTAACGGCACGACCACGCAGTCAGGTGCAACGGCAACAGGGTTGACGACTTCAACGCAGACAAGGACGTTCAGTAACGGCTCGCTGACGTGGGCTCAGATCAGCGGCTGGGGCGACGCTTTCGGTATCCGTATCAACTGCCGAAGGGGCAACCGAAACACTACTGGATACTACTATATATACGGTGCGGAAATTGATGTAACCTATACCGAACCATCTGTTGTTCATGTTACAGGCGTAGATGTAAGTCCGGCAACAGCGACTATAGAAGCCGGAAGCACAACTACTCTGACCGCGACAGTCTCGCCGTCAAACGCAACGGACAAGAGTGTTTCATGGTCAACAAGTAATTCATCAATAGCAACAGTGTCCAATGGTGTTGTGACGGGCGTCGCAGCAGGAACAGCGCGAATTACGGCAACGACTACAGATGGAAGTTATACCGATTACTGCGACGTAACAGTCACTCCTGCCGTGACCTATGAGTACACTTTGGCGACCTCTATGCAAGTCGGCAAGGAATATCTTATTGCTGATGGAAATAGCGGGACGGTACATTTGCTAACGGGAACATCTGCCGGATCTAGAACGCTTCAGGGCGTGACGGCAACAGTATCTAACAACAAGATAACGATAACCGGTTCCGTCAAGAATCAAGCGCTTTTCTCATGCGTTAGATATACGAGCGGAAATGATAACACGATAACGGTTCAACAAGGAAGTAGTTATCTGTATTGTGATAATTCAAACGGACTGAGAATGAACGCCCCGTCTACACTGGATAGATTCTGGCACTATCGGGATAATAAGTTCTGGCAATTTAAAAGCACATCGTCAGATGGATATTCCGATACATCGTCGGAGTATAAATACTATCTGCAAGTCAGTAACGGAAACTTTACTGACAACCATGTTACAACTACAAGCATCGAAGCCTCTACCCTTCCGGCGATTTATATCTACACCGAATCGTCAGGTGCGACAGATTCCCTGTATTTTAAGAATAACGGATCATGGGTACAGGCAACGAAGGCTTATAAGAAAATAAACGGTTCATGGGTAGAACAATCAGATTTAACATCTGTGTTTGACAGCAACACAAACTATATAAAGGGGTGACGAAATGGCAACATCTACAGTAAAACTTAACGGGACAACGCTGATGACGGTCAACGATACGACGGCTGTTGCCGCAGACGTTGCCCAGAACAAATATTTTTACGGAGCCGATGGGGTTAAAACTGCGGGTACTGCAACTGGCGGCGGAGGTGGAAGTAGTAGCGGAGACGATGTTCGTTTTTATGATTACGACGGCACTTTGCTCTACAGTTATAGCGCTGCGGAATTTGCGAACCTTTCCGCAATGCCGGCCAATCCATCGCACACGGGGTTAACGGCACAGGGATGGAACTGGACGTTGGCGGACGCAAAGGCATATGTTTTGAAATATGGGATGCTGGATATTGGTCAAATGTATATCACATCTAGCGGGGATACCGAAATAGATGTAAGCATAGACTCAGAAACTCTATCTTCGAAAATCACTCTTGTGCTAATGGGGGAGGTCTCAGTTGATTGGGGGGACAATACTACTCCGGATACAGAAAGTGGAACGAATGCGACTGTTACTTATGAGCACGATTATCAAGCGGCGGGGAATTATACGATTAAAATTAAGGCAAATAGTGGCGCATATAGACCCTCTACGGCAAATGGTTATTCAAAATTTTTCTGGGGTGGGTTTACCGGAACAAGTAACCTTAATAGTAACAATATGAATTATATGTATTATCTTTGCGTTAACGAGGTTCGTTTCGGATCTGGGGTAAGTCAAATTCCAGTATATACTTTTTATAATTGTGTTAATCTAAAAAGGATCACCATCCCAAACGGAGTGTCAGTAGATTTCAGTAATACCTTTGCGTATTGCGAAAATCTTTTAGCGGTTATTATACCCGCAGGCACATCAATTCCAAGCGGCATGTTAAATGCATTTATAAATGCATATTCAATTAAAATCATATCATTTCCGAAATATCCGTCGGGTACTGGGATTGCGAGCGGTAATTACCCTTTTAGTAGTTGCCGATCCTTGCGCTCTTTGACGCTGCCGGAGTTTCTAACAGGCCTTGGGACAAGTTTTGCAGATGGCTGTCGCCATCTAGACCACATTGTAATACCTGATAGTGTTACAAGTATTTCAAATTATCTATTGCAGAATTGTCATAATTTAAAAAAAGTATATCTATCAGCATATGTAACAAGTATCGGATATCAGGCGTTTCAATATTGCTATTCTCTGCAAACTATAACACTCCCCAATACACTGACGAGTATCGGATATAGTATGTTCTCATATTGTTACAATTTACCAACTATAAACATTCCAAGTAGTATTACCGCAATACCATACTGTATGTTCCAATATTGTGGCAGCCTATCATCAATAAGTATACCGAATACAGTAACAACTATTGGATACCAGGCGTTTTCTGAATGCTCCGCCCTAAAACAGATACAAGTTCCAGAAAATGTATCATATACCAGCAGTAGTTCATATGCAAATCATTATTATGGCTGCAGTACACTAGAAAGCATTAGTTTGCCAAGTAACATGACGGTTATACCGAAAAACTTTTTGTATAGCTGTAATAGCATTAAAGAGGTAGAAATTCCGTCGAGTGTAACAACTATTGAGAGTAATGCTTTTTATAATATGTATAACATTAAATCCATAACATTACCGTCCACCATAGCATCGTTGGGCGGTTCTTGCTTCTACAATAACTGGTCACTTGTCAGTGTTACGATACCAAGCACAGCTCCAATAACCTCAATTCCTACGTCAGCATTTACGCAATGCTATTCATTGAAATCATTTCAAGTTCCTAATAATGTGACCGAAATTGGCAATTCAGCCTTTTCTAATTGTCCTAGCATGGAAACAATATCTTTACCCGAAGGACTCCTTAGTATTGGATCTTCCGCTTTTAGTTCTTGTTATGCATTATCATCAATTACAATACCGAGTACAGTTACGTCTATAGGAAATAGCGCATTCTCTAATGCCAAACAAATAATGGAGTATCATTTATTGCCGACCGCTCCACCTACGCTTGGAGGGTCTTCCGTATTTACTGGAATTTCCGCAAACGCCGTTATATACGTCCCATACTCATCAGACCACAGCATACTTGCTGCATACAAATCTGCAAATAACTGGAGTGCGCAAGCTAGTAAAATACAGGAGGAGCCGCAATGATAAGAACAGAGTTTTACATTACACGCGAGGATGGCGTTGAATTGGTGCGCGCTTATAGTGATGCCGGTTACAAAATTCGGCAGGTAGAAACTGGAGCAATTTATGACGATGCGGTGTATCCTTCTATAATTGTCCAGACTTTCGTTGAAACGGATGAGCCGATAGAAGACGAGGAGATAACCGACGCCGAAGCGCTAAACATATTGTTAGGGAGGGTTGCAGATGTACCGATCGGAAACGAATAGACTCAGAGCGGCCATTCTTGAAGCAAGCAAAAGCCTCTCTGATGAAGTAGCAAGCCACGTTCCGTACCTCTTCCCCGTATGGGGTTCCGATACCGAGTACTCAGCAGGAGATCGTGTGCGTCATGGCACAACATTGTATAAGTGCGTACAGTCACACACGAGTCAGAGCAACTGGACGCCGGACAATACTCCTGCGCTGTGGGCAAGGGCTTACGACCCGGCGGTAGAGTGGCCTGAATGGGTGCAACCGATGGGAGCGCAGGATGCGTACATGATTGGCGATAAGGTAAGTTACGATGGCAGACACTGGACAAGCACAGTGGATTATAATACATGGACTCCCGGCATTTATGGCTGGGATGAAGTATAGATATTTTTAAAGAAGGAGGATGATGCGCATGAAACCTTTAACGAGAATTGAGCAGTTTCTGGCAAAGATAGCCGGGAACAAGGATGCAAAGGATATCGCTCCGAAAACAAGGATTGAGCATTTTCTGAATGACATAGCAGAAGCGGACGTTGGCAAAGAACTTCCGGACGCGAGTTCTCTCGATGACGGAATGCTTCTCGGCGTAGCAAGTGGCGAGTGGTCGGCGGTATATCCCGAACTTCCGGACGCAACAGACCTTTCCGACGGCAAGGTTCTGACGGTTGCGGACGGTTCGTGGGTAGCGGCGGATCCGAAAGAGAAATTTATCGTACATATTGAAGGCAATAACGATAATTATTCAATCGATAAGGAATTCGAGGACATCGTAGACCAGTTTGAAAACGGCAAAGATATTATTTTCATGCATCAGTTTACAGTAAATAGCGGACTGTCCATTGTTGTTGATGACGACGAAATAGTTGGATTTGACGTTCCGTTTATAGAGGTCAATCCGCAGGTGCCCGACCTGGTTTATGGACTGTTTACTATCAATCCTAATTCGATTGCACTGGTTACTACACACTACACGCTTACTGCGGAGAACGTACCTTCGTCGTGATGTCAGCATAAAACGTTAATACGGATTAAAAGAGGCAGTTGGTTTAATGATGACCGACTGCCTCGTGGACTATAAGGAGGAATGTTGTGAAAAACACTGCATTTTGGAAAGCAGCACTCATCCGTGCGCTCCGCACATTTGCCCAGACGGCGATTGCGACCATCGGCACGACCGCTCTGATGGAGCAGGTCAATTGGATTGCCGTGGCAAGCGCATCGGTTCTTGCTGGAATTTTAAGCATACTGAACAGTATTGCAACGGGACTGCCGGAGGTGACCGATAGTGGCGACAGCGAAGAAGATAATTGAGGTTGCGGCAAAGGAGCTCGGCACGAAAGAATCGCCCGCTAATAGCAATAACGTAAAGTACAATACCGAATATTACGGGAGAAACGTTTATGGAGACGCGACCTACCCGTGGTGTATGGTATTTGTCTGGTGGGTGTTCAAACACGCTGATGCGTCCAGCCTGTTCTACGACGGCAAGAAGACGGCAAGTTGCCCGACATTCTCATATTGGGCAATGAATAAAAATAAGTGGGTCACGTCCGGTTTCAAACCGGGCGATGTTATTATCTTCCGGTTCTCTTCGGGCGGATATGACCACACGGGAATTCTGGAGAGGGTTAATAGCGACGGATCATATACGACTATCGAAGGCAATACGTCGCTTACCAGCAATGATAACGGAGGATGCGTCATGCGCCGGACGCGTTACAAATCACAAATCATTGGCGCTTACAGGCCGCCTTATGATGCCGAATCTTCAACTGGCACTATAGGCAATGTCGTAAATAATAATACGGAGGGATTTGATGTGGCTACACTTAAAACATTATCCCAGGGTTCTTCATACAAAGCACAAGTAAAGGCAATGCAACTTCTGCTCGCAGGTAACGGATACAGCCTCGGCAGTTACGGTGCCGACGGTATATTCGGGTCACTTACCGTATCAGCTTTGAAAAAATATCAGAAGGCCAAGGGTATAACCGTCGATGGCATCTGCGGCCCCCAGACGTGGGGCAAACTTCTTGGCGTTTAAAGCCATCTGGTCACTCCCTCGGAAAAAGGGGTTTTATAAACTTCGAGGAGGCGTTTAGAAATGAGTGGTGGCGAGATTGCCATGATGATTTGTTCAATAATTGCTGCTTTGGGTGGCATCTCAGTCGCAATTATTGAGACACGTAATACTAAAGAGAGAAAACGGACTGAGGCTCGTGCATTAAGGAGAGCCGAAGAGAGCAGACTCAGCATGGAACTTATGAGCGCGACGTGCACTCTGGCATGTGTTACGGCTACGGCTTTGCGTGACGGTCATACAAACGGCACACTTGAGCCCGCGCTTGAAGAAGCGCATAGGGCTCAAAATGAGTACCATGCTTGGGTCATGAATGAAGCCGCTAGATCAGCGGTGAAAGTTTGAGAGGTGACATAATGAAACCTTTAACTAGAATCGAGCAGTTTCTGGCGAAGATAGCCGGAAATAAGGATGCAAAAGATATAGCGCCCAAGACAAGGCTTGAGCATTTTCTGGATGATATAGCGGAGGCTCAGGTCGGCAAGGAACTGCCCGACATCGAGGCAGGAGACGAGGGCAGACTCGTTGGTGTAACGGATGGTGAATACGGTCTTGTAGACGCTCCGAGTGGCGATATGTTTGTCGTTACATTTGAGGACGGCTCAGACCCCGGGACGTTTACGGTCGACAAGACATACGCTGAAATCGTCGAGCAGATGGACGACGCGCCCGGGAACATCCTGTTTAAATACGGCCCGAGTCCGGCGATAGGAGTCTCACAGAGTGATGACTCTGTAACCGCCATTTTCTTCATCATCGATGCAGGGGCGGCAGAACTGTATGCTTTGCAGATTACCGTGGGTAGCGATGACGGAATAACATCGTATATAGATGGATATACTCTTACGCCGATTGACAACGGTGGCGGCGGCACGGAGTAACCACAAAATACGTTTTCAACAAACAGATGGGTTATAATTAATAATGGTAAAAAAAAGACCAGTAGTCTAGCTATCATCACAGTGATATAGCCGGTTCTACTGGTCTTTTTTTTTGTTGTATGCATATCGTATAGTACTCTTGAAAATGGGTAAATCGTGGGTAAAATTTCGATTTGATCTCTCGTAACACTAACGTTACCAATGGGTTTGGGGATTTGCGCCTAACAACCTTTGTTATTATACATAAATCCTACATAACTTCTTATAAGTTCTTATATCTTTTTAAAGGCTAGTTTTTTCAACGGTTTTGGGACTTGGGCTTTCACGTAACTTCTTATAACTTCTTATATCGTCACTGTCAAAATGGGTAAAATTTTGGGTAAAAATTATAGAATTACTATCTTACCTTCAAGTGCGGATGACCTACTCTCCCAGCGGTCGGATGTGACCTCATTGTAAATCTCCATGGTAGTGCTTATTTTCGAGTGCCCCATAATCTCCTGTATGTATTTAAGGTCTGTCTCTGTCTCACACAATCGTGTACAGAACGTATGACGAAGGCAGTGGACAGAGAAGTGCGGGAGCATCGGGTTATCCAATTGTTTTTGCGAATTATATTCTTTGATTATCTTCTTTATCATCCTATCGACATACGACGCTTCAAATGGCTTTTTACTATCCAGCACAAACACGAATCCACTATAACGGTCTACCGTTATATTATTTGTACCCCGTATCTCGCACCGTTGTTTCTCGCGAATGAGCGCCTCGCGTACATCCCGTAGCATTGGGATCGTTCGCCGCCCCGCGGCGCTCTTTGGAGTTGTGATATATCGGCGTCTAGTACCATCCGGGAACGTATCGGTCTGCAAGTTTGCCTTGATGTATATCCTATTATTTTCAAAATCACAATTGTCCCATGTAAGTCCGGCCGCCTCTCCGGCACGGCATCCCGTACCAAGAAGAAATATAAAATAGTCCGCAAATTTGGAGTACTTTCTGCTGTTCTGACAGAACTTAATAAATGCTTTTTGCTCTGGTATGGTAAGGGCTTTTCGTCTTTGCTCCCTGTCATCAGCGTAGTCCTGTACAACAGCCATTGCGCCCTTGCATGGGTTTATCCTTATGATGTTGTCCTGTACGGCCGACTCGAACACTGGATATATACTTGCGCTTATTGTTTTGATAGTAGTTGGTTTTAGTCCCCGGTTCGTTAACAAATCAATATATAGGCGTTTTACATCTGTGTGCTTGATGTTTTTGATTTTTTGTAGCCCGAACTCCTTTCTGATATATCTGTCGTACATACTTCTGTATCGACTAAGTGTGGACGGCTTTAGGCTGGCCTTAGTCTGGATATATGTATCAAAATAGTTATTCATGGTTATTTGCAGTGCGGCGTTAATATCTATTCCTTCATCCAGATTCTTTTTTATGACGGATTCCATTTCTCGTAACGACTCTTTGCATTTTTTACTACTGGGTACTTTGTCTGTTGGCGTTAACTTCCAACTATAGACACTATGGGTCTTGCCGTCGCATCCTTTGTACCTGTATTCATACTTGCCATCGCTGCGTTGCCGTTCTCCGTTTGCCAGAACACGTCCTTTGCTGTCGCGTCTCTTTTCAGACATAACATTCTCCTTCTGATCCGAGTACGCTACGATATGCATACATATATAATAACATACCACCTTTCAAATGCAAGTCCGTCAAATGGCATGAGTCCTGTTTATAAACTCTTCAAATTTGACACGTTTTATTTGCGGGCGGCTGCCGTTCCATAATATGTAATCAGCGTTATTATCATCTTCTATGATTCGTCTGAGTTTGTTTTCTCCTATTCTGAAATAGGCAGCGGCCTCGTCGACAGATAATGTGTATTTTTCCCAAATGGGTATCTCCATAAACTCACCTCGCTGGATTTATGTGTGTCTGTCCCTAATAATATATATTATTCGGAACGAATAGTTGGAATTCGGAGCCCCGCATAAAGCGGGGCTCCTCTTTTGCGGAAAGCAAAATGTTTAATCAAACATACTTAATTGTCCGTCTATCTCACTATCGTTGACAATTACGTTTTTGCCTGTACTGCCAAAACCTCCCGCCCCGCGCTCGGTTTCGCCAAGATGTTTGGCCTCAACGAAATCAAATGGCAAATACGGTATAACAATGAGTTGAGCGATTCTTTCGTGGTGCTCTATCTTTTGCGGCATGTCCGTATCGTTGTGGAGGGCTACCATTATTTCGCCTCTGTAATCACTGTCGATCACACCTACGCAATTGGCGGGTCTCAGCCCTTGTCTAGAGGCTAACCCGCTTCGGGCAAAGATGCCGCCGAAGCACCCTTCGGGTATCGCTATAGCGATACCGGTTTGAACCATGTAGGTTGTATGGGGCTGAATATATATGTAATCTTCTTCGAGGCAGGCGTATAAGTCGTGTCCGGCAGCATCTGCGGATGCCTTTTGAGGTATTATCCCATCACGATATGGGATTCTAGCAACTTCAATCCTCGTTCTGTACATTATCTTTCTCCTTTTTCTTATCTCTGTATTCATCAAGACAATCTCCCAAATACTCCATCTCATCTTGGGTGACCGACTCCATGAACACCATGCCGCCGTTTCTTGCATATCCTATTTGTCTTAGGAAAGCATCGAGTTGTTCTCCTATTGTGGCAAGTTCGTCTATACCCAAATCCGGATATGCTTCGAGTGTTGACTTTGCCTCGAACGTATGGCCAAATTCGTTGGTGAATGTAAATCCGATTGTAATCATACTATTTGCTTCCATTTATTCTCTCCCATTTTAGGTCTTCTGCGGAGCGTCCCGAAAGACGCTCCGCTTTTTTTTCTTAACTCTCCGGGAACGTACTGAGTTTTTGCCCATATTTGAAGATATGTCCTTGCCTATATTACATGACACAACTTCAATAAAAGTCGCCTTATGGGTGTATTTTGCTCAGCAGTACAGGGAAATATGTCGCGATTCTACTCTAGTTCTCCTTAACAAATCTTTTCTGCGTACTGATTAGGAGATGCCAGGTATACGCCGAGCAGGTCGTCGTAATGCTCTTCAGATCCCGGGATGAATCTTCCGAATTTGACAATGATATTTTTGAAACGTGTTTTAATCTCAGAAAGTGTGCCGATTATTTCACTTTTGTTGTATCCCGTGTATATGACCACAGGGTCGGAGCACATATACTCATCGCGAAGTTTGGACAGAAACGCTATGAGCTCTTCTTTTTGGTCAAAGGGTTCGAGTCCTCCGAAGACGATGGCTCGGGTAATCGGATTCTGTATATATTTACGTATTAGGCTGTCGTCCGTGACCGTTAGATGGAGCGCCTTTTGGAGTCCCCTATTCTGACAGCACATAGTCCCGAAATCTTTCTCACATTTAAAATCACAGAAGGCTGTCGTTATGAACATTGAAGGAAGTTTATAATTTACGAAATCCTCAACTACTACACCCTTAATTCTCATTTCATTACCCCGTCGTTAGCAAGAACATTCATCCACTTACGTTTGTCGAATTCGGTTTTGCGTATCTTCTGATAACTGCTTGTTGGAGTGTAGAAACCCACCACTCTGGCGTATGTATCGGCTATCGGCTCGCCACACACAGGACAGTGTTGTTCGCTTATGAAGGCGTGCTTGTTTTTGCAGACGCTGATTTTTGTCGTAAAGGCAAAGTATATAACACCCTGTGACGCAACGTAATTCAGCATATCCCAGGCCGTCTCTTCATTCGGAAATCTGTTCTCTATATTAATGTGAGCGATACAGCCACCGCCGCACTTCTTGTCAAATAGAGAGCCCAGGCGGCACTTCTCCTGTATGGTGCATTTTTCCATAAGGGGTATCCACTGGTTTGAGTAGATAAAGTATCTGTTCTGTTCAAAAAGGAGATTGTCGGCTTGACATATGACGCCCGCACAGTTTTCAGCAGGAATCATCTCTATATTGAACGAGAAGTCACATTCAAAATTGTCTTTGACTTCGTTCATGGCATCGAGGATCTCGGTCGTAAACTCAATGGCTTCGTCAGAATAACTCTTACATCCGAGTTCATCGGTGTTTATATATCCGAACAAGTCCATGACTTCGTACATCCCGATTCCGCCGATCGTACAGAACTGTTTGCTCAGCTCTACGGCTCCATCCTGATAGTTTGGTAACAGCCCCTTCTCAATATTCCGCTGTATGATATGTCTCATCGAAGAGAGGGCTTTGCAGTTAAGCAGGACTCTTTCCTTCAAAATTTTTATGTATCTAGTCCTGTTGAATTTGCTTTCGTATGCGATTCGCACAAGGTTTATCGTGCTGACTCTACATGAACCTACCGAAAGGGCCGTGCCGCCTATCGAGTTGATAAAGGCATCCAGTTTCTGCGTGTCGCTCAGGAGGCGGCAGCAGTTGGAGAGAACACCCACGTTATCACTTACGAAGAAATTACTATCGCTCCATTTCATATTGTGGGTCGAACACCATCTGGCGAATGGTTCATCTACAAACTTGCCGTCTTGATATAAGAGCGAATAGGTCAGTACCGGATACGTGAACATATTGGTCTCTCTAATTTCGCTCACGACTTCCATGAATACTTTCTGACACTCTATGAGGTCTTCTATGTGGTCGATGGCAAATGTCCCATCCGGGAACTCCATACCGCCAAACAGAGACTCCATGTATGGGTGATCAAAGATGCTTATATTTGTGAAGGCGCTTTGGTCAATTCGGAGAAACGGTTGATTGAGGCGGTATATAAACTTCTGGAATTGCTGTCTCAGATAGTACTCCGGAGATTTCATATAGTATCCACTTTCCACATCTTTCTTCCAGAAGTACCATGCCCAGATGATCGCATTGGGCATTCCAACCGCCCCGCTCTGTCTATTAGAAAGGAAGCTTACGAACTCGATAACGTCATCAAAGTACGTAGTAAGGTGCTTTGGGGCTTCGTTGTTATATCTTTTAAATTCCACTACCTCTCCGTTAGGCATGGTTTTCTTTTCGTTCAAGAAGAAGAGTCCCTCAGTGGCAAGCCTGGTAAAATCATTAGCCCAACAGTATGGAAAGTAACTGGCGGTCGTACTGTCGTTCAGATAGAAGCCTCTGCTAAACTCCTGCTCAAACCATTGTTTTGCCGTTCTTAGCCCCCATTGCTTTTTGATCTCCATAAAGATCTTGTTGAGTCCAAACAGTTTGTCTTCGGACTTACCCTTTTCGGTCATAAAACTGCGGATGTCTTTATGGCTGGCGTTTGCGTTGGGGTCTATGCTTGTATCCGCAAGCGTGGTTTTATCTACAAAGTTATCTATGAATTCAGAAAAGTCGAGTTGACTTGGGTGGACGCCGTTTATGTACTCAAAATCTTCACCGTACTTCTCCTTCATATCCTCCAGACAGCGCTCAAAGTCTTTCTTGAGTTTAAGTTCAATGTTCAACGGCGCACCTCACTGTTCGTTGACCCACCGTACGGCAGCGACATAGTCCATTATCTCGTCTCCGACTTTCAGACGCGGCACCTCTCTAAACCCCATAGCGATAATCTCATCTATTGAAGTTACCTCGGTATACTCTATGGATTTCTCCTCAAGTTTCTTTTTGAGAACATTACATCTTGGACATCCTGTGGAATATAGCGTAATAATATTAATCACATCCTTTTTGTTTCTTCCTATAGCATATGTACCACGCTATAGATTTCTTTCCAGTTTCGTACGCGTATCATACCGAATGTTTGTGCGCTTATTTTTCTATTGTGTGGAGCGTCCATCAAAATCTTCTGGTATCTGCCGCCTATTAGATTATGCGGAGCGTCATCTATGAGGACATCTCCTTCGAGCATCTGCTTATTATCTGCTATGATGACGTGCTCCCAGTCTATTACGGGGAAGAGCTCGAATAACCTTTCCGCTTTTCGCTTTATTGACCGGTAATCAGATGCGGTTACAACGTAGATGTTATATCCTTCGCACCACAGTTTGTTTATCACATCCTGTGAGTCGGGCAACGGTCTTATTTTTTCCCATATCTCGCCACATAATAGCGGCCGATATACACTCCTAGCCGACAATGTCGGAAACGCGGTTTTTATATCCCAATCGCGTATGTCCTCTTTTCTGACTGTCAGCTTGTAGTCGCGGTTTAGTATAGACACCCATGCATCAAGCGTTGTAACTAGCGTGTCATCCATGTCTATAAGCAGCGTCATTCTGTTCATGATGCTGCCTCCGTGTAGTCGTCCGCATGCTGGCTTATCCACCCCCTGTGGTTATGTGTCAGTTCACAGAAAGCGGCCCGTTCGCATGAGCGAAAGTGCTCTATGTATTTAACGAATCCACTGGCGGTAGCATCGTCAAGGTCACATTGGAATTCGTGGCCAATAACAACGACTTTTGAGTCATCTCCTATGCGTGTCAGCACTTTCTTGAGTTGCTGTACGGAATAGTTTTGACTTTCATCAACGATCACAACGGCGTTGTTCAAATTAGTACCTCTCAGGAATGTATCGGTTATACAGGTGATGTATCCCGTGCCGTTCTTTTGATTTGCCATTGACTCCGTATTTATAGAAGTGTGGATATTTACATTACAGTTTGTCAGAGCCTGATAAAAAGCCTCAAAATATACGGATGACTTTTCCGTGATGGTACCAGGGAGCCAGCCCTGTTTTCTCTCGCCATAGGGCGACATTATATAAACGATGCTGTCGTATAGTCCGTACTGGACGAGAAGGTTGGCGACTCCCGTGGCGACCGTGGTCTTCCCTGTTCCGGCTTTTGAGTTGCAGAAGATAATGTCGTAATCTTTGCTCCATATAGCATTTGCGAATTCTAATTGTTCTTCATCGAGGGTCATCCCGTAGAACATATCGGGATATATCTTTGAAGGGATTTCGGCAGACTGCTCAGATGCTGGTTTTTTCTTGGTAGCCATAGCCGCCCTCCTTATATCACCTCGTCAAGTTCGCAGTCTTTACCGACTATATAATCTACAAATCCCTTTTCTTTCGCTTCATCGGCAAACATATACCATTCAACACGACGTTTGCCATCATATTCTTTACTGGTAAGTTTGCTTCTCGAGAGGACGTATTGCTTTATTCTGTCCTCAATCTTCTTCTGGAATTCCATTTGATCCTGGGCTTTAGCGCCGGAGTTGTACACGAAATTACTACCATCGTGCATAAGGAATTTAGCATTTTCAGTAGCATATCTCTTATGGCCGGCAAGTCCTATAAGGAATCCCATGCTGTACTGATACCCGAGATTTACTGTGTACACGGGCGTCTTACTTTGAAGAATAACGTCGATAAGTTCGAATCCGACATCGACATCTCCGCCGTTGGATGTGATATATAAAAGGATGGGTTGCCGCTCTTCGCTTTTTATGCCGTCATCTTCGGTGTTGTACTGAAGAATGTGCTTAACGACATCCCCGATGCTATACAGGTCGATATCGGCATTGATGAATAATTTTCTTTGTTTAAGGTCTTTGAGATAGAAAAGTTCCTCTACGAGTCCAGACTCTGCAAGTGCTTTTTCTACATCGATCTCTATATCATAGTAATCTGTCTTTTTCGTTCTCATACACGTACTCCTCAATCCAGTCTTTTATTAACGCACCAAGCGTGGGAAGGTCGTCAGAATTATAAATTGTATAATTGGCAGGATAATCATCCAGTGCTGTTTCCGATGCGTGTGCTTGCTGTTCGGATGTCAGCGGGGTATTGAACGCGGGGCGTATCACCCTAAAATGTGTAACGTCAAAACCCGCAGATATCAGGTTATCTATTTCGTTCGGGAATCTTGCGTCGGGGATGATGACATAGTCCCATGAATCACCAAACAGTTTCAGAATAGCAATTATAAAGTTGACCCAGAAATTGGGTATCAGACTTCTGACCACATCTGTGCCAACATATTGCAGAAGGTGTCTGCCGTTTTCGTCCTTTTCCCCATCCCAGTTGAAATAAGCCTTACATATATATTTAAGAAGGTCTGCGTAATGTGTAATGATTACGCTGTCTCCGTGTTCCCTCATATTATCTGCCATCATTCTGGCTACCGTGTCCTTACCGTGTTGGGCGCGTCCAGAAATTACGAATACTTTCAACTATATATCCTTTCTGCGTTTACAGTGGACGGGCTCAGATATTCCTGAAAACTGATTACCGCCTGTTGCAAACTAATGTCTTGTGTGGTGGTTCTCCATCCGAGTCTCCGACCGTAATATATCTCTCTGACTTTGCATCGTGCGGCCACTACGGGATCTTCTGAGCTGTCCACAAAATGGTCACATACGAACGCTACCGCCTCCTTGCCCGCTCTGGCAAAATCATCCACCATTCTCTGAAGCGCAAGTCTTTGCCCCAAAGGAAATTCGGCTGTGTGGTATTTGATCTCAAAGATTATGTACTCGGAGTCTTTGTATTCTATAATGCCGTCTATGTCTGTCGGGTAGATTCCGTCTCCGAGCTCAAGCCCCTTGAAATCCACTAGTTGTTTCATGCCTCGTGGATTGTTAATCCGGCTCTCTGTCATAGAACACCTCATCGTTCAGAAAGGTTTCAAATACGGGGTTTATCTTGCACGACTCTATAAACTTGTCCATACACCCACAGCACAGGTCTATGGATATGTAGTCGCCATCATATTTGCTGCCAAAGTTTACGTATCTTTTAAAGCCATACTCGCCGATATAGTCGCACATATCGAATTCTTTCCCGCACATATTGCAGATTTTCATTATTGTTGGTTTGCCTCCAAACTCATGTATTTTCCCACCATCCGACCGACTCTTCTCCCGTAACGCTATTTCTTAGTATCTGCACGGTGCAGTTCGGATGTATTTCCTCTTCGTCATAAATACTGATGCTGTTAACCGTTACTATTTGATATGGAAGTCCGTCGGACTTGTCTGCTGTTTTATAACGCACATCATGACGGTACCCAGGGCATGTTTCGGCAATCGGGCACCCGCCGGATGTTTGTTCCGGCGCAAATGGGCATCCTCCGACGGCTCCGCATATTTTACTCATGTTCACCACCTCTAAATTGATCTAAAAATTCATCGAGAGCGCTATCTTCTGTGTCGTCGCTATTCACGCTTGTTGTGCTAAGATAAAGTTCGGTCAAATTTGGAATATACAACTCCATGTTGGGTTTCTGGTATACGGTGTGGCCAGATGGTTCTGAGATTGCAAACATGACCCCAACGCCTTCCGGTAATCTTTTCGTTAGGTATATCTGGCCGCGAGACGGAAAGTTGACCCTAATTGATTCCGGTGATACATATTCAATATTGCTAATACTGAACACCCTCGGCCAGTTATCGAAACTTATTTCCATGCATAATATTTGCGCAAAATCGTTTCTCTCCAGTTCTGAGTTGAAGTAGATCGCTCCCATGAATTGGGATTCGGTTTCTGCTAACCTGAACATTTCCGCCAACTTATCGATCGTAAAAAGTTCCATAGCGCCTCCTAGTAGATTTTTTCGTATCCCGTCATCGTATAGTACTTGCCGTTCTGCTCATAGCCTGTGCAACGGATAATGTCGTTTTTATGAATCGGGGTCTTGTCATAAAGTCTGTTGAATATGGTGAAGCGCGACTCCTTCCCGCTGCCAATGGACTTTGTTATGATGCTGTATCCAAACTGCTTCCCGTCCTTTTTGCGCTTCTGCGGGTAAATGTCAAGAATATACAATTTACGCCTGTCCTCCTGCTTGCCGGAGACATATCCGACATATCCCATCACGTCCACAAAATTCCTGACTTTTGTGATATCCGGAAGGTCTTCCATATGCACAGCCTTTATCGCATCTTCTGTTTCGTGGAGTATTGATGTTACATCTAGCAGTGTGTAACTTTTTGCTACCCCTCCCGCCTTTGTAACACCGATAGCGTACTTTGTGATGATAGGTTCAAGCGGAGTACCGTCCACCTTATCCTTGCTGATTTTCTTGGCTTCGCCTTTCTTGAAGAAGTCGTAGAACATTTCCGTAATACGCAGCAGTTCTCTTTGATTGCCGAAGTCCGAGAAAAAGTCCAGTTTTATAAGGATGTCGAGTTGCCGTGTATTTACAGAGGTCTTTTGGTCTATATCAAATAGTACGTCTACAAACCTCTTGTATTCTCTTCCGTGTGCGAGTTTGTAGAGTTCTTCTGCGACACTTGCGTTCATATATTTAATAGATGTAACGCCTTTCGCTATAATATTGCGTTCCTTGTCGTAGAAATACTCACCTCTGGAAAGCCCCCACTTGGGCATCGTGACCTTGATCCCAACGCTATGAGCATATTCGGTGCCATTCCTTATATCGTCTTCATTGGCCGCATTGTTCAGGAACGATGTGATGAACTCTATCGGATGATAGTACCTAAAGTACGCACAGAGATAACCGAGCAGGCAGTATGCTATTGAATGGTTATAGCCAAACTGGTAGTTGGCGCTGTCCTCTATGATTTGGAGAAACTCCCTGGCTTCTTTTTCGGCCTCTTCCCTTGGCTGCGGAGACTTTTTACAGTACCCCTCAAGTATGGACGGCATGGCAGCATCCAGTCTGTCTTTTTGCTTTCTGCCTATTGCTCGCCGGATGTTATCCGCTTCACTCCCCGAAAGCCCGCATATCTGCTGAAGAAATTTGATGGTGTCCTCCTGGTAGATAAGATATCCGAGGTTGTCCTTCAGCAGTTCGTCTATTATTTCTGAAGGGTTCGTGTGCGGGATTCTTGCAAGCAGTTCATCTCTATAGGACGTTCCCGACGGGCGTATACATGCGGTTACGATAGACATGTCAAAGATGTTCTTGGGCTTGAACTTTCTTAAACTGTCATAAGCAAAATTTCCTTCAAACTGGAATATAGCCGCAGGACTTTTGACCATGTCCGCCCAGACATCCGGATCACTCCAGTTGATTTCGTGTGTTTTCGGATATGGCTGTCCGAGATAAACGCACGTATCACGGATTACTTGAACCGTTTTAAGAACGAGGAAGTCGTATTTGGCGAGGCCCGTGTAATCGTGGATGTTTTCCATGTCCAGCATTAGGCAGTTTTCGCCGTCTTTATCAAATGTGCCGAAATTATCCTGTAGTGTGATTGGGCTTATCACCATACCCGCAGGATGTACGGATTGAGATATCTTTGTGTCGTACAGTCCGTCAAAGTAATAGAACAATTTCGGGTATTTTGTTTTAGTTTTTTCGGGTTCTTCATCAAACTCGGCTTTGATTCGTGCGATATTCGGAAGACTCCACGGATTTTCTCCGCCTCCGGGATGAGTCTCTGACCACTTGATTGCCAAAGCCCTCCCAATATCATCTATCGCGCCTTTGGCTTGCATGGTTCCAAAAGAGGCGACCCTGGCGGTTTTATCTATACCAAATCTTTCAGTGATGTATTTAAATATTGCGGGGCGGTCTGATTCAATGCAATCTACGTCGATCCTTTGTACCCTCGGTTTCCCGATATTTATTAGGGGAGTAGACTATATCTTCACCCATATTTACTATGGGGGCTGGCGCTTCACCCGAAGGGCTTTCACCTCCGGATTACTCCTTTCGGATAGTCGTTACAGTTTCCAATCTATTCCCTATACTCTTTCAATTCTGTATCCCCTACTCCTCCGTTTTTTATATAAAAATGAAGGAGAGGTGTCCAACATATTGTTGGCTATGTAGCGTTTTATTTCCGGAAACCCTATGAACTCCCCTAATACATTTCCCTCGGGGTCAATTAGCCTCCATGCATAGTAGTTTCTTGTTTGGGTTATACCGGATGTAATATACGACTTGCGAACATTTTCTTGCGTTGTAATCCACTCAAGGTTTTGGGCGTTATTGTTGCGATTGTTGCCATCTATGTGGTTTACTACAGCGCCATCAAAATAACCCGGAACAAAGTTCTCTGCCACCAACCTGTGTATGGACTTTGTAAACTGACCGTCGTCATTACACAAGATGATATTTAAATACTTCGCGGGATTGCCCGGATTTTTTGGCGTAAGTTTGTGCAAGTGGGGTTCTGTTTCATAACCCCTTAAACGCTTTGAGTATATTTCTCCACTGTCTGTGATGTAGTAATCTGGGAAATTATCTATTTGTTTGTATCTTCCTTTAATATCAGAAAAGTCCATGTGTCACCTCCGATATTGCGGGAAATAGATTGGCTTACCACGGTATTCCCATACGCTGTGCGATTAGGGTTCACCGTTAGCAGCATTATTTTATTGCCACACCCTATAATTATAGGTTCACCAGCTTTTTATCAGTGTGTTGCCACACAGGGAGACCATATTATTAATCTCCAATCTCTTCCCTGTCCTCGTTGCAGAATCTGGAAAACACCGTATGCCACGTTTCGGGGTTGAGGTCTATTATGTCGGTGACATACGCCACGCGTGACCCGCCAACGGAACCTCTGGCGGTTCCTATGGCCATCCCATGTTCTTTGCACCAACTTATAAGTTCGCTCATACTGAGCATGAAGCCATCCATCTGAAGTTTCTTGAAAACCCGCATTTCTTCGTTTATAGCACTTCTGAATTCCTCTTCTTGTTCATGCGGGATGACACCGGTCTCAAGTTTCTGTTTAAACTTGTTTTCTACGGTCTCAACAAACTTTTGGGAGTCGGCTTCTCTTGAGCCGTAAAGAATAGGATATTTAATCGAGGTATCCAATTCTATCTCTTCCGTCATATCAAACAGGCTATTGGTGTTTTCTATGGCCTCTAAGTATTCCGACTCGGGGATTGCGTTCTGTACTCTGAACATATGTTTGAGTTCGTCGTAAGTTTTATATGTAAGGTCGAACGAATCCTCATCGCCATATGTCTTGTGTTTTGAAGATAACAGTATCGCTCTGCACTCGGCTTTGTACTGAGATGAATTATGCGTGTCGGTGCCGGCTATAAGAGGTTTCCCTAACTTTTTGGATAGGTCAAGCAACCTCCTGTTGAATTCGATCTGCTCCGGATGTTGGTGTGCCTGGATCTCTAAGAAGTTGTATTTTCTGGCCAACTCCAAGTATCTTGGGTGGTCGTTTGGTAATTTATTTAATGGAGATGCCAGACACGCGCTTGTTGATATGATGTTGTCCGATATTCTTAAAAACTCGTCAAAACTTATACGGTTCGTGTAGTAAAAGTGGTCTTTATCGCACGACTTGCTTATAAGTTCGTTTAATTCTCTTAGTCCGTCCATGTTTCGTGCCATGAGGACTGTGTGATAGTTGTCGCGAACCCTTTCCTCAAGAGACTCTGTAAGGTATATCTCCACGGAGTGAATGTACTTTAGTCCCGCTTTTTTACAAGCTGCCCACTTTTCTGTCCAGTTTAACGGCTTGCCGTGTTCCGAAAACGAAATGGCTCTCTGACTGTTTGCGGTAGCCAAGTCTATATACTCATTAAACTTGGTACAGGAGTCTAATAGGCTGTATTCCGTGTGACAGTGGTACATTATATAGTTGTCTATGTCGTACCACCCCTGTTAAAACTATTGAGAAACTCGTCAAGTTCCGGCGACTCAGCGCATTCCTGCTCAATATCAGTACTTTCTTCTCTGGGAGGAGGAGCGGTCGTTACAGTTCTGTTCCCAGTAAGTATTCTAATAACGGAATCTGGCAGGGTTAGGGGTGTCGGTGTATAGTGTGTTACTGGCTGAGTGAATGTATACAGAGGAGTCCTATGTGCATTGACCGCCGTCCACTCTCTATCTGTATAAAGAGAAGACGATGCTGTCCGGGAGTGATACCACTCGCTAATCAACTCTTTTGCCTTCTGCTCGTCTCTATCTAAGACCAATCTTGTGCTTGTATAATTCTGCAAAAACTTCTAACCCCCTATCTACGGGTGAATCCTTTTCTCCGAGCAGATCATCTTTGTCGAAAATGTATTCCACATTGATGTACTGCTTTAATTTGTTGATATTGTGGTCTTTTTTGATATCTACATCCTTGTCTAGGGCAAAAACCGCCCTACACCCCAGTTTTGCCAGAATTTTCATCTGGTTGGGGGACAAATGAGAGGTCAAAATAGCCCCTGTGTTCCCTATACCCCACGTATCTGCCTTTAAAACACTTTTACAGCCCTCAAAAATGATGATTTCTCTCGATTTTTTTATGGACTCCATGTTTTCGGCGACTCCGTATATGGTGGAAATCGTTCCCCAACCCTGTGTATAGGTATATTTTCGCAGTTTTTTCTCCTTCCAGTCGGGATCCAGCGTTCTTCCGCCTATATTTATGATTTTTCCCTCGATATCTCGAATCGGATACACCAGTCTGTTGGAAAAACTGTCGTAACATACCTGAAATTTGTCGAGTGAAGCCCTTGAAATGCCTTCTTTTTCCCAAACGGCGAGTTTTTCGGGTGATTTTTCATATCTTTCCATGTAATTGTCCGGTAAAACCTTTGCCGTTGACTCTTTTTGAGTGGTTTTTGGGGGTAAAAACCTCTTACAGACAACTGTAGCGGCCATTTTCTCCCTTTTCGGGGCGACATCTCCGTCAATGCCCGCATATTTCTTCAATTTCTCTATCGCTTCGGCAGGAGAACAGTGAAAATAGTACTTAGTGAACGTAAAAGCGTTCCCGCCAATGCCGGAAGAGTAGTCATAGAAGACCGGAGGGTCTTTCCTTACGGAAAATGAGGGGGTTTTTTCGTCTTTGAAGCAACTTAACCCCCACCATTCCTGCCCGCGTTGCTGTAGGTCAACAAATTGTGAAAGATAGTCTACAATATCTATGGAACTTAACAGATCATTGAGTTCCAATATGCCACCTCCGTCCGTTAAACGGACTTTTTATCATTTTCTTCGTATTGTTGAAGCCTTTCGAGCGCTTTTGCCAGTTCATAAAGGAATGTTCCTTTTGTAGGGTTTGCGTCGTTGGCTCTGATTCGTGTGTTTATAATTTCTAATAGTGTACTAGTGTCCATTTTTCGCCCCCTTAATACGGAGTCTGCGGAACATGCTGCTTTGCTTCTTTATAAAGTACTCTATTACCGTCAAAGAACAGATCTATGTATTCATTTGGCGTCATTTGCATACCGTTTCTGTTAAGAATCACTCGGAGTTTTTTATTTCCGCATTCCGCTCCGTCTATTTCCACCTCTTCGGGCGTTTTATCCTGTATTAGTGCGATTGTACTGGCGTTTCTGCCGATTTTCGCAGAGTCAGCAACCTTTCCGGTTATCGTGGCTTGCGCAGCCCCTATTCCGCAGATCCCCATGTCTCCGCAAATCTTATTTTTGACCGTATCCACAAACCTACCGAGTTCCTGATACGAATTGAATGCGTCACCGTCTCCGGAGCCTTTAAAGTAGTCTACTATCAGCACGTCAAGCCCCTGTGTGTGCTTGACTTTCTTTACGGCGGTGTAAATACTCTGCTGGTCGAAGAGCGGGATGTAAATGTGTGTAAATTTCCGCGTTTTCATCCACTCTCTGGCCTCTTCTATAAGTTGCTCTTCCCTGTCGCTGTATTTTCCCGATACAAGACGCTTGTATTCGACACCGGAGAGGTGAGCAAGCACTCTTGCGGTAAAAAGCCTCGTATTTAGCTCGCTGTCAAGGTAAAGAACCGCCAAATCCTGTCTGAGAAGATCGATCGCGCAGTTCAGAAGCATCATCGACTTGCCCTGCTTGGCTTCTGCGGCGAAAATGAACAGTTCGCCAGGTTCGATAGTTGCATATTCGTTCAATGTCGGAAATTTGAAGGGTATTCCGGCGAATCCGTTGCTTTGTCTTGACTTGATTTCCTCCCAACAGTCGTCTATGACGTCCTTGTACTGCGGGATTTCGTTTGCAGAGGAAAATTCCGTCATTACATCGTCTATCGCAGCATAAATCTCCTGCTCGATGTTCTCTCTGGAGCGGTCATAACATAAAGCCTGACATTCCTTGAGTTTTTGGAACGTATCCCGTCTGAAAGCCGCGTCCATGACGTTCTTGACGAGCACCATATATTCCTCAACGGTATTCCTGGCAAGCACGTCGCTCATATCCATGAGTTCGTACAGTTTGTCGATGGATAACTCCTCCGAATACCGTCTGGTCGCTTCTGACGAGGCTAATATCGATATAATGTTATAGGGGTCGACCGTAGTTATCCCCCTTCTGGCCATTTCACAAATCGCTGTATAAACGCAGCGGTTGTCCTTGTTTGTAAAGTGATTTGGGAGTAATGACTCAGAGTAAAATGAGAACTCTGGGTTGTGAATGAGTGAGGCAATAATGCCCGATTCGCTTTCTATGCTGTTAATATCTTCGGCTCTAATAACTTTCACCATCCTAGTTGTTTATAACAACATTCGTCTGAGACCCCGCATATATAATGACAACCGAAGTAGTCCAGATTTGGCGGGAACTCATTGGTGTCTTCTATTTCGTGTATCGTATCTTCAGCCCACTTAACAGTCTCCTTAAAAGTCTCCTCGTTAAATGGTTCGGATATGAACCTGTCAACTCTGAAGCAGTTGAAGCATAATCGTGATGGGAAAACCCCATATTCCTGACGAACGGCTTCCGCATACAGATATAACTGTCTTAATGCTTCGTCCAGTTCCTTGTCCTTTGCCGTCGGCTGTTTCCTTTTACTGCGCGGTTTTAAATCACGGGATTTATGGTCTACGATAACAAGTCCATCTTCTGTCTTCCCGAGAAAATCTATATAGCCGATAAAAGGGATGCCGCCAATATTAAAGGCGAGTCCCTTTTCTGTTTCGAGCGGGGTTATTGGTATAGGTTCAAGATTCCGCAAGTAATCAGCAGCGTCGCTTATGTATTTCTGTACTGTACTTTCTTGCGGTCTCGGCCCTTGTACTTCAGAGGAAAAACTCAAGAGGAACTTTATATAAATGTCATCTTTCGACGCCTCTCCTTTGTAGTATTGCTCCAGAAGACGGTGGACGAAACTGCCGTATGAACTAAAAAAACGCGGAGTTTCTTCTACCTTGCAGATATATCTCAAGTACCACCTGTAGGGACAATCGTGGAAGCTGCTTATACGTGAATAACTCCACGTCATATCCTCGATTAGAGGGCGATAAATCATATCACCCATATGCTATCTCCTAGAACGGCAGTTCGGAGTCGTCTATCTCCCCGCTATCTGCCATCTCTACGGCTCTGCTTACTGCATCGTTACGCTGCCCGCCCTGGGCTCCGTCGCGCTTTGAGTCTCCAAAATACACGTTATCCGCTACAACTTCTGCGGAGCGACGCTTATTGCCATCTTTGTCCGTCCAATCACGGATCTGCAGTCTGCCTGACACGATAGCCATTTTGCCTTTCGCAAAATACTTTGACACAAACTCTGCCGTGCCTCTCCACGCTACGCAATCGATGTAGTCGGTCTGCTTTTCTCCGCCGTCTTTCCCTGAGTAATCACGGTCTACCGCAAGAGAAAAAGCAGTCACAGGAACGTCAGACGGTGTACGCCGCATTTCGGGGTCGCGGGTAAGCCTTCCCATAATTGTTATATGGTTAAGTGACATTTAGTTTTCCTCCATATACTTTTGTTTGAAATCATTAAAGAGTTTTGCTGCTAATTGCGGGTCTGTTATAGACGTATACTTTGCGCTCTTAACATACTTAGAGATGAACTGTTTAATCTCCTCTCCGCTGTCGGGGTTATCGGCAAGGAACTTCCTTAAAACCGTATCGAATTCTGTAATAATTCCTCCGGCTATTGCTTTGTCCTCAGCCTCCGCAGCGGCTTTCTGTTTGGAGCGATACGCATCGACATCAAGGTCGGACTGTGCAATCTGGAAAAACTCGGTAAGAAAATACCTAGTGCAGTATGTAAGTCCAGAACCTACGGCCTGCGATGGGTCTTGCTGCATACCGACCGCTATCCAGGGAACATCTATGTAGTCGCTCGGGTTGCTGTCATCGAGCCACCTGAATATCATCTCTGCAGAAAACAACATTTCTGAAGATTTTGAGTCATAAATATTACCCTGTTTGTCAGATCTGGTCGTAATAAAGTCGTGTTGCTGGATATTGACCGTTCCGGGAACGATCGAGGGAACAAGAGAAACCCCATACTTTTTCATTCCGGCTGTAACCTTCGCAAGGATTTCCGTAATGTCGGCATAGGAGTAGTTGTACCCTTTTTTATCCTTTTTGACCGAGTCAGACATTGCTCTAATGCCCGCTAGTTTTTGAATAAGGTTTAGTTGTTCTGCCATATGGCCTCCTATTCATCTGATCCATTAAACTAAATTGCTTTTGACGGCAACTGCAAACACTGCCCTCCTTCCATTATTAATTTCCGTCTTACGGCCTATGCCGTGGCAGGGGTGGCTGGATTCGAACCAACGTATTGTGGAGTCAAAGTCCACCGCCTTACCGCTTGGCTACACCCCCATAAACAATACTTTTAAATTGATATGTAATAAGAGAATCCCGCTTATGCGGGCTCTCTTACTTTTATAACAAGCTTTGTTTCCATCTCTGATAGTCTGTCATAAAACTCTTGGCTAATCTATGCCTGTTATATGCCTTGTTGCTGTACTCCTTATCACCCATACGCTCTTCCGCTATCCCGGAAAAATCCGGTGGTATTCCCGCAAGTTCCTGTTCGTGCATTCTATAAAAAACACCGGAAAGCCATATGCGATGATAACTAAGTTTCAGGTAGTTCGTATCAGAGGCTTTATTCTCTTTCATGCGTTTTGACAAAATAGCCTTCATGTTTTTAAGACTCGCGTCAGACTTTGTACCACGTAATAATTGATGGCCTCCCACGCGGGGCGCAGCCATCGGTACCGCATAGTTTGGGTGATACACTGTAAACGTTTGAAGTTTTACGCACTGAGTTAAAGCCGGAATGGCCTCTCTATATATTAGGTAGTCTCGATCCTGATAATGAATAACCATGTTAGCAAAATCTATATCGCTATCTAAAATCTTAAAAATATCTTCTTCGGCAATTCCACTATATGCAAGCCATACAAATCCACGAATGATAATATCTACGGTATTGCTCTCGACAGGTAAGCATATCCCATCAAGCAGTCTTTGTAGATGGGCGGGATTTTTAACGGTTTGTTCTCGAATTTTAGAAATATCCCGGGTCGTATCAACATGATACATTGAATCGCATGCACCGGGAATACCATTTGCCATACACCATTTAACATACTCTCTTAATATGGTGCTGCGCGTGCGCTGACCTTCGGCTCTTGCCCCTAAAATAGCGTTTAAAGCCGGAAGTATTACCTCTTCTTTTTGGGTGCAGAAATCGGCACCCCAGGATTCCTCAAAAGGTTCCAGTTTATTAAACGTTTTTAGACAGATTGTTCTGATGCTGTCTTTTGTGCTGTATTCTTTAATAAACCGTCCCTTAATTTCAGGATTGTACATATTAACTCCCCTCGCAGTTCCTATTGTTTATCAGCGAAGCTTTTTCCCAGAGCGTGCGGAGGGTTCTTGGATCTATAAACGCTATAGCTGACGTAGCTAAAATATTAGCCGTCGCTATTTCTGCCATATACTCGTGAGATAAGGTCGTAATATAACTACCGATGTACTCCTTCGACATCCGCTCCGGATTCTCACAAAGTACCGTACTATCTACTTTTAATCCCGTTTCTGACGCGGGTAAAAATACGTGCGTTGGTTGTGATAATTTTTTGTTTTTACTTGTAAGGGGTAGCGCAATAATATTTGGACTATAAAAATTACCGGTATTATTTTGGAAAACCAATCCGGGTCTCCACCCCCGCTGTTCGCTTCCGGTACCGTCAAACTTCATATAATAAACCTCGCCTATTTTCGGTTCAATATGTCTTGAGGTCTCGGGCTGTTTGAAACTCAAATTTACACCTCCCTCTGTTTCAGTTTATTATATTATAACCTTTTATATGGGTTATGTCAAGTTAATAATATTGTTTGTCTACAAGCAGTTTATGTGTTATCTCATCCTTACCGTCCCCACATATAATATCCATCTTATATCCTATACCTACAATTTCGTCGCTTATATATACATCCTTTACCGATTCAAAGGACATCGATCCGAACTCAGATACCAGCCCCACCCTGTCTGGATTGAGACCAGTTACCATTTTTGTAAAAACCAGAGACGCGTTGAATTTACAGTCGTACCTTTGGTTTGATGTATCATATATATAACGATATGTGTGCGCCGGGTTAAATATCTTCGCCAAACTATGTATAGATACTTTATTCACAATTACCGCCCCCTTGACTTTATTGGGAGACTATATTACTATAATCACGAGAAGGCAACTTCTCGCGCTGTAATATAATCTGTAGTTTTGTTAGGTTCGTAAGATTTGACAGATACTTCGAGTCTTTCTTCATTCTACATTGTTTGTTACAGCATTCATGCAAGCACCCCAGGCAGTCCAGTCCACTGCGGGGTGTTTGCTTTATTTACCAACAAAAAATATCTTGACAATCGGGAAAACATATAGTATATAAGAAACAGCAGCTATCTTTGTTTCTCATAGTAGCACCTTTAGTAGTGCTTGTCAATAACTAATAAGGAGTGTTTCTATGTTTTTTAGTAATACACTTAGAAGTCTAAGAACGGAAAACTCTCTCACACAACAACAACTAGCAAAACGTATCGGTGTCGCGGTACAAACTATACGAAGTTGGGAATCGGGTAGTAAAAACCCGTCTATGCACGCATTAGTATCTTTGTCAAAAATATTCGGCGTTCCTATAGACTACATGGTTGGGACTAGCATTAACAACAAATGCGAAAACCCCCTCAGCAACCAAGAGGAAAGCCTTTTGGAAAACTATCGAAACTTAGACGCCATAGGGCGTAAAGCTGTTGAAGCTGTTTGTAGAATTGAACGGCAAAGAATAAATGTATTTACCAACAACACCCCTAAAAGGTACCTTCCCAAGTATACCTCCCCATCCGCAGCTGGGTTCTCAGCGCCATTAGGCGGAGATGACTTCGAAATGATACCCGTAGATGATACGGTACCCAGAAATGCCGATTTTGCGATTCGAATCCAGGGCGATAGCATGGAGCCGTACATTATGGACAACGATACAGTATTCGTAGTTAAACAAAAAACCCTGAATCGCGGAGATGTCGGTGTGTTTAGCGTCAACGACGCGCTTTATTGTAAATTGTATTACACGGACATCAATAAGAATCTCATATTAGTATCAGCGAATCCCGATCGGCAGGATTCCAACGTTTATGTTAGTGCGGACTCAGATTACTCCGTAATCTGTTTTGGCAAAGTGATACTTAAAAAACCGATACCATTTCCCGAGGGCTTCAGGTATTGTTAAATACAAATACGGGTGCGAAAACGCACCCGTACGATTACCTGACGCAACAAATTGGATCCCATACGCCACAAAATGTTAGTTTTATACAAATCGTATTCTTTTTTTCGCCATAAGAAAACGAAGCGCTCTGCGACGCGTCGAGTAAAACATAGATTGGATCATCTTCTGTGTCAAAAGTTACCTCTGCACAGGTTACCGCGATTGAAATGTCTGTTGTTCCGTCTTCGATTTCAATTTCATAATATTCGCAATTATACTTTTTTATCAATGTGTCTATATATGTACAAATAGCCTCAAAGTCTCTGACCTTGTCTTTATTTTCTTCGAAGATTGAAGAAAACCTTTTTGACCCCTCTTCTATAACTTCTAAAACCGTGCTATAACACCCTCGCGTCTTTGCCAAACTATATGTCCTCCTATTCTATCGGCGTTGTAATCCCGTGATATGTGATATCAATTACTATTGTCCCGTCCGTTTTCGGGTATATATCTGTATTGGATGCTGTTTTCATAATTGCGGCAAGTAGTCTCGGCTCGCTGAAAACCATTTCTTTGCCAATGATTGTAATGGTTCCCATACTTTTATAATGATCTCCAATCGACATGTTTACAGATGCTCCAGATCCTCTCAGCATCTTTTTCAGAACTTCATACGAAGCATTTATACCCCTGACTTTAAATGGATTAATGATTGCCGCTCGCTTTTCGTCATCATCTATCATTTGCTTTAAAGACACCCAGTCTTCTTTTTTAAAGTCCTTCGAACCCATTATACCCTCCGTTATTTTATTGTTAGTATACTCAATTATAAATGATACGGTTTTTTTGTCAACTTAAAAGAATACGAGCGCGGCTTCGCCGCGCTCTAAATAGTTATATAATCGTTTGTTAAGCAGATGCATCTGCTATATTTGATCTAACCTCATCGATTCCAGATAGAGCCTCGTCTAATTTATCTACCGCCGACTCCATTTTTTCATATCTTTCACTACATTCTAAATTTTCCGGTAAATTATCTAAACAGTCTTGCTCCTCATCCAACGCGTTAGATATCAGCTCTTCGGCTTTGCGTAAATACTCCTGTGCTACAGATAGTTTTTCCCGGCGTTTATTATTCATTCCCAATACCTCCGCTTTTCACTTTTTCTCTTGCCACTCTCATTCTTTTTTGGCACGTATTTACTTTCCAACTCCGACGGTGTTTTTGCTCTCCCTATTCTTTCTAAAGTACCGTCGGAGTTGATTTTATATAAATAATACCAGTCCCTAATCTGTTTGCTTGTAATTATATATATAGGATCACTGCTTTCTGATATATACCTCACCCACACAATCTCGTTTTTAGGGTATTTTATCTTCATCCTTTTAATAACCTCACTCCTGCGGAAACTATATACGCAGCCTCCATTACCTCGTCGCTGGTATTAAATCGCGAAAACGAAATCCTTACAGAACTACGAGCCTCCTCGGGTGATAAGCCCATAGCTAATAAAACGTGACTCGGATTTTGTTCAAGAGCCGTACATGCAGACCCACCAGATATGCAGACACCCTTAGAGTCCAGATAAAGGAGTAGTGTTTCTGCATCTACTCCATCAAATCTGATATTTAGTATCTTCCCAGGCCTGACGACCGGAGGCCCGTTAACATGCATTATATCTTCCATGTTGCACTCTTTCAAACAATCCCTGAGCGTGTTATGGAACAATTGTTTCATCGATGAAGTGTGTATTACGGTATCATGAAGCTCCTTTTTCATTATGCTGCAAGCCTCTCCAAAGCCCACGATGCCGGATACATTTTCCGTACCGCCTCTCATCCCAAATTCCTGCACTTTACCTCCGAGGATAAGTCCACCTTGAACTAGTCTCGGATTTTTAATATAAACCGCGCCGACTCCCTTTGGCCCGTGGATTTTATGGGACGAAAGCGACATAAAATCGCATCCTATTTTTTTAACATCCAGTTCACTGCATCCTGCCGCTTGTACGCAATCTGTATGGAAAAATATATCACCATCGTCCTTGCAAATCTGATAGATTTCATCCAATGGGTTTACGGCTCCGGTCTCATTATTTGTATGCATAACAGAGATCATCCCGTTTGGGTATAACTCTTTCCAATACTGAAGTTCCTCTTGTATGTTTTTTGCAGAAATCGTACCGTCATGTTCTGCGGTAACGTACGATGTCAAAAATCCGGGCAGATCTCCGAGTCTACTTGCGGAACGAATAACAGATTCGTGCTCTATATATGTTGTTATTACGTGAACATTCCCGCGCTTACCGAGAATCTCCTTCGCTATCTCAAAAACCGTATTGTTTGACTCCGTTCCTCCGGAAGTAAAGATAATCTGATATGGTTCGGCATTGATAAAATCCGCTACCTTCTCTCTAGCCTCATCTATGGCTGCTCGTGCTTTTCTGCCTACCGAATATATTGCACCGGGATTACCATACGATTCCGTCATAAACGGCATCATAGCATCTAAAACCCGTCTGTCCATTTGTGTGGTGGCTGCATTATCAAGGTAAATCATTTCGTCCTCCTTCCTGTTAAACATGAGTATTTACTTATATGGTAGCATTTCAACTACATATACTAAACCCCAAACCCGTTGATGTTGTTAGGGTTTTTACGTTCGGCAAATTTCAACATATTGAACCCGTTAGTTTCTGTAAAACGTATTATAGTCTCCGTTTCCGTAGAATGAATTATAATCGTACCACTCAACGTCTTCCCCGTCTTTCATTGCCGCCCAGTCTGAAAGGATCTCGTAAGCCACATTATATAGCTCATCACTGACTGGATTGGAAGATGAATATCCGCTATACTGATATGGCTGTGTAACGCAATCCGATATCGAACTTGGGTACCGTGAGTCATCTGCTCTATTGCAAACCGTACGTACACAGTTTTCCATGTCGTCCACATCGCACCCGCGGGCCTCTCCCCAAAGCATTTTGGCGCAAGCAATCACATCTTCTTCTGTAAAATAAGTCTGCGTTGCCTCCTCCGGTTCTTTAATGTCTGCGTCGTCAGCCACAGTAATCTCTTCTTCCGGTATGATTTCTTCTTCCACAGACTCTGGCTCGGGTTCATTATACTCTTCAATAATAACGGGGTAGTACGGTTCGGGCGCTTTATATTGTACCGGCTCCTCATAATAATACACAGTTACTTCCGGTTCCTCAAAAACCTCGGGCTCAGTTTCTGTTGTCTGAGTGTTTAGTCTTCCGTATTCCTTATCAATCGTTCTGGCAAGTTTTGCGTCAAATGATATTAATGGAGCCGTTTCCGGCTCCTCTTCATATGTCCCTTCGAGTGCTATATCAATTATCTCTTCAACAGACTCAAGTTCGGGCCCATCGCTCTCTTCATTCTCATAAGGGAGTCTTATTGAGAATAAAAAAACCAGCAGGGCTGAAAGTAGAAAAAGAATTATCACAGACCCCACAAACAGCCTTCGCTCATAGTCAATCACACAATCACTCCTTATAAAAATAAATTACGGGGACGGCTAACAAGCCGTCCCCGTAATTAAACTTATGTATTTACCAAAGCCTTCTTCCTATATTTGTTGTATACATTGTATTCTTTTTTAAGTCCCAATACAATTTACCACCGTATATTACATTTGGTTTATTGCTTCTTGCCGGATAAAAAACCAATTTTAGATTAACACCGTTTTGATTTAGTATTTTTTCAAGTTCTCTTGCACATTTTATATTAAACTCGATATTTGTTCTTCCTATTTGATACCCACTGTTTGCTGAATACCAATTTACCTTTCCGTGACTCGCGAGAATCCAGTGATAGACCCAGTCCTCACTTTCATCCAACTGCGGAAGATTGTGCTGTTTAGTAATGTAATTCGGATATCCTCCACTTGGGAATCCTCCTAGGTGACCAGCAGCAAAAGCGTACGGATCTATATCTTCAGGGCATACTTCCTTAAATGAAGATTCGAACTTTTTATATACGTCATCAAGGTTTGATGGTCTTATATATCTCGCCCTGAAATCTTCATCCTCCTTCTTCGTTCTGATTGTATACTTTAAAGCAAACTCTTCCCACTCGTTCATGGCTACTTGCTTATTAAAACCTCTAAAAGAATCCTTGATGTTCTCAGTTAGAATTCTAGCAGCAAGGAAAATCCCACCAAATAATGCCAGCAAGATTTCAAACGCAATTAGCAACCGGCTCCACCTCCTTTTGTTAACTAATTATACTTCAAAATGTATAAACAATCAACAAGCCAAATTCCCGTCCACATAAACATACATGTCATTAACAAACTTATCTCCGTACATACTGTACGCCATTTCGTTTGCCTTTTCCAATGCTTCCTCTTCGTCCTCGGCCTCGACCGTCAGTGTCATCGTATATTCCACGTTAAATTCCATGTTATCTCTCCCACACATAATTCCCGTCCGAATCCTCAACAATCACTGTTTCGGCATCAATGCTTTCCAGTACCCCAAAATCCGCGTCGAAATAATTTACCTGTGCTTTTATTATCGCATCTTCTACGCTATCCGCCTCAACCTTGGTCAAATACCTTCCATCTACCGCTATTGTCACATAGTATTCCGTACGTCACACCTCTTCTCTTTTATTATCCTGCCGCATACCATTTCTGCAACAAATTCGAAACCGTCTCGTCTGAGACACCCAGCTCTGAGTAGTCGTAGTCAAACTCAACATCAACCTCGACCTTTGTCGGAGAGATCAATGCCCCGATATCTTCCATGCCATCGAATCCTTTCGGAAACTCAAGGCTGATAGTAGCGTAATCGGCGTCAGGATACATATCGTTAAGAACAGAACGTGGAGCATTGTAGTATAACACGACCCACTGCTCTCCGTCGGTGTCACGAAAACCCGTTTCTTCTTCAAAAACCGTGTTTTCCAAATCTTCTTTCGTCAGATAAAACATTACTAGTCAACTCCTAAAATGTAGTGTTCGTATAGGTAATCTCCGTGTTCGTCATAATCGATGCACTGGTAGATCATCATTCCGTCGCACTTGGCCATAACCGAAAATCCCCACCCTTCATCGTGACGCATTATCAGAAATGGGCAACCATCCTTTGCTCCCCTAGCGTAAATGCCCTTTGGCTTTTTTAATATCTCTTCGGTGTTATACATCTTGCTCCCATCCTTCTGGGACTTCCGAATAAAAGAGGTCTGCATATATAACCCCATTAGTATGCCAGCGAATCTCGCCTCCGTTTTTAATATAATCTTCGGCTAATTTTCTCGCCGCTCTACGTTTCCTCAAATCTGTTGCACTAGGGTCAAGAATTACGCTGCCCTCCGGTACTTCAACACCCACCGACCCGTAGTCGGTTCTTGTTACCGATACGTTGATCACCACTGTTATTCCTCCTCCGGACACTCATCATCAGAAACCTGATGAATCTCGGCTTCACAATACTCACAGATCCAGTTGCCGTTCTCATCGACATCAAGATACCCGCAGTCGTTGCACCTCTGCATTGCCTTTGTTATCATTTTTCAAACCTCCCTTATAAATATTTAAAACCCTTCTCGGTTTTATTTACATCTCTACAGTTGCCCACGCTTCCGCGACGCACTCCTCCGGCAGAAAATTGTCCTTGCGATATTTTTCCCAGAGAGCAAGTAATTCATCGCGCCAGTTAGGCTGAGTGCAATCTACATCAAATGACACCTCGGTTGGCTGGTAATAAATAATCTGACACGAAAATATGTTTCCCTTCATCCACTTAGTCGGATTACCCATCTGACTTATGGCGGCCTCGGCTGTTATCATTTTCATTACACACGCTCCTTATTGAGGGCACACAATATATCTTTCCCGTCAACTCTCGTAAGCACAGAAACCCAATCGCCCTCGAAAAAATCTCTGCACTCATCTCTTATCTTTACTGCCTTCTTATAATATTTATCTTCTGCCAAACCCTCAGGATGGCTGTTGATAACTTTCCTCGCCGTCCGGTAATCACTTGCCGCCTGGATAATAATCGCGTTTGCCAGGGCTTCGTAACCGTCCATATAAACCTCCTCAACTCAGACATGTGTATTCTGAAAAGAAAGAATCCCACTCCTTAGAGTCGGATTCTGTAAATTGTCTATATTGACTTAATAGTCTTACTAAAATCTTATTCCCGAATGCATTTACTACGTATAATTCCACTGGCTGTGTATTTGCATCAAAGAAATCATATTGCATAATAATTTTTGTAATGTGTTTTGCTTTTTTAAAACCGGATTTCCATGAATAGCACTCCCATTCCCAAACCTCTCCGGTGTTGGGATTTTCAAGATAAAAACTCAGCGGTTTTAACATTGTGCTGCCCCGCCTATTCAATGATACTGATATCTTCGAGTTCTCCCTCATTGTCGAATGTCATTATGTATGTCGCAGTTGACAATTCCACAGGGTCGTTCGTTACCGTAACGCCAAAAACCCCTTCCTCGTAATGGTACTCGCCATTCTTAAACCGATGTGCGTTGACCACCGAAGCCAGATCCATTATGTATTCACCGTCTTTTTCCAGCGACACGTACACTTCGTACTGACCTCCGGCTTCCTCGTTTGCCATCTCAACAACAAGGGAATACCCTCCAGGGCAATCCATTTTCATTCTCCGTTCTTCCATCTACATCTCCTCCTCTTCTCCATATCCGTTCTTCATCAGGTTTTCCATGTAGAGTGATAGCATCAGCGACATCTTGTCGTCTTCCACATAAAACGGATCTCTGCCATACCAACTCAGAAAGTTTGAAATCAGTTGACCAAACCTCCAATCCGGCACCAATTTCCACAGATTTCTGAAGTCGTCCATTAACATATCGATTCTTCCCACGTCTCTCATTAAAACCCACCTCCTTCAAAATGTTTTATTATCTCCAGAAAGTTGCGTTATGCTGTACTTTATGGAGAAAATCTGTACTGTCATCTACATGTGTGCGAACCCGCGTGAAGACCTGCAGGCGCGTGCGGCGCAGCTCGTGCTGTACCGTTAAGTTTGGTGCGGGAGTGTGAGGAACCCTTTGTAACCTGTGTTTTTGGTTGGAAAACCGTGTGATTTGTTGCCCTTTTCCGAGGAAAAGTATGTGATTGGTTCTTGGTTTGGTTATCAGAGGCATGCGGGCGATCCTGGGGATCCCGAACTTGCCGCCAGCGAGCTCTGCTGGCTGCCTCTTTCCTCTCCCGTCTTGTTACTTCCGCTAACAGCGAAAGCGCTGAAAATCCAGCAATAACATGACAGTATCTTTGGTTGGATAACTTACTGAATGCCACCCAATCTGCAACCGGTTGTGCCGGTGTGCTTTAAAGAGAAAGTTGGATTTCCGTTCCTTCGGGCCTCCGGGACTTTTTATGTCCCGGAGGTACCGGAGCTCCGGAAATTTAACTTTCTCGCCACTGTTCTTGCTAGACGATCACGCTCAAGTGTGAAATTACTTCACTTTGAAGCGGGAGCGGAATAAGTGAGTAATTTCCACCTGAGCGTTGATGGTCGTGCAAGAACACAGCTAAAAGTGCGTTTCCCTCGCTGACAGCGGGGGATGTACCTGAGTACAGATCTGCATTGGGTGATTTGGATTTCCCTGTTCCTGTATATAATGAAAGGAGAAAAATTATAAATGAACAATGAAAACAGACATTTTGAAAGGAGAAAAGAAGTAATTATAATGAGGAGGGAACAGGAACAGGGAACTGGTCGGAGTGGCGGGAGTTGCACCCGCTGTTAACTACTCACTCCGATAATTCCTATATCAAAGGAGGCTGTAAAAACCCCTTGAATATCTTGAGTTAAACCAGTTGTACACGTCGGCTGCCGTGATGGGCTTAACATCATCACCGTCGTTACCGATACCGTAAAACTGATTATCAAAAACACCGTTGTTTGGATCATAGAGTTCATCTTCGATCAATTTATACAATATCTTAAGTGCCATATCTCTATCGGCCAGCGTTTTATAATTCGCCTCAACCTCGTAAAAATCCTCATCGCACTCAAGACACTGATAAACGTATCTCGGATTCTGACTTGTGTATAAAACCGCACCGCAGTGCGGACATTTTGCCGGCTGTACAGCCACAGGCCTGTCTATTATCATGATTCTTCCTCCACATTGTAGTAATCGAAATCTGTGAGAACAAAAAACAGATTCTCGGGAGTGTTGGGCAAATTGTACCCTGTTTTGCTATTTCCGAGGAACAGGTCGCCGTCATCATTGACGCCGCATTTAAGTCCCGTCTGCGTGTTTTCTCTGAAGATTATCATAAAAATCCCTCCTGCAGTTACTTTGGATCAACTAAGTGACCGTAGTTCGTTTGGATCAAATTTGCCAAATACAATTTCCGCATATTCCGTTTGAAATTTTCCTCCAGCATAATATGTAACCCAAAGATCACCCGACTCTTCGCCCTCTCCGGAAAGTGTGAACAAAAATTCGGGAAACTCAGATGATAATTGGCACATATCCTTGTCGTGGTCATACCATTTTGCGTCAACACTCCAGTTGTCCGTTATCTGACTGCTAGGGTTACTACACCGGCCCGTGTCAAAGATTTCCATTTCGTCTATCCTGTCTTTAAGTTCTTGCCAGCGTAGTGGCATCTGGGAGTTTTTGTCCGAACTCGTTACGGATAATTCATAGTATGTATAGTATCCCATGTTTCATTTTCCTCTCTTCTTAAGCGTGTGATACCCTGTCGTTTAACTCCGCTCTCTTGCCGTCGTTAAATCGATTGGTATTGCCTACCAAATAACCCGTGATCCGGCGAAGCCGTTCAAATGGAAGTGGGGTGCATTTGTACGTAACATTAACGTATTCCCCGTCCACTTCAAAAATTATGCTTTCGATCTTTCTGTTGCGTCTTTTTTCAAGCCGCTCGATCATGTCTATGTATGCCTGGATTTCCTCGTCAGACAACGTTCCGTTTCTGACTTCTATCAGTGCGTTGCTTAAAACCATCACTCATCCTCCTCTAACATACAGAAATCCGGACGTTCTGAACGGATATCCTTTATCCACGTCGCACTCATTCTGCAATAATGGGACAGGTCTGCGTACGTTGAATGAAACCTGCACTCACAGCACATGTGAGGCATGTGCATACCCTTAATCTTAACCGACATGTATAATCCTCCAATCATAATCGTTTCCGTATAATCCGTTGTTGCAGTATCCACCGTCGACTCCGAAACCCACTCCACGTGCGGCGTCTTCGTAAACCATGCATCCTTCGACCTCTTCTTTCGGAATCTTGCCGGCCATGCAAATCTCGTTTATCATCTGGCTCCACGCTGCCGCTTCACTCCGGAATGTTTCGGTTAGGATATTCCTGTCTATTGTGGTAATTAAAACCCATAAGTCCATTAGAAAACCTCCTCCACATAGTCTATGGTTGCGTTCAAAAAACCGTTCTCATCGCAAAAATCGTAGAACAGTTGCAGTAATTCCATTGCCATAGTGCCGAACATCTTGTCTACTTCAATATCGAACTGGGTCTCATCGTATACGGGGTCTTCCGCCCCGCCGCCGTTGTTGTAATGAAAACCCACGTTTACGGTAACATACGACCTATCATCACCGGAATTGCCAAGCAGTTCGTCATATGATTTGTAATCGTAGTCGTCCATCCATCCGGTTTCGTTCCACGTCTTAACATTCTCAAAATTCCTCACGAGTTCCTGCATATCAAGGTCGACCGTGGGCTCGTCATCCGTAAGTTTGAAACCGCCATCGTACGTTCCGTCTTCATTTTCCCAGATTTCCATTTCAAACCAGCAGTGGTCATCGTCTGTTCTGTAAGGGGTGATCCTGTTTTCGGGAAGCCCTACATCACGAGGTATGAAAAACTCGCCCTCGTCCAGACATCTGGATATCCGCTTAAGATCATTGCTTGTAAATTCCCCGCTCACAATAACTTCGTTATGTTCCTTGTAGTTGCTCGCGTCTCTGTAGAGATAACTAATCTTTGTGTTCATGTCACGCTCCTTTGAAATCCGCGAGGAAGAAATCCCAATCCTCGATGTCTGAATCATCAAAAGAAATAGGAGCCGCACTTACAAGATCAAACATCTCATCGACCCAAAACCACTCTCCACCATCGAGGTCGATCCTGTACGCCGGATTGTTGCTGCCAAAAACCGTCAGCTCAACAATGGTTGCGGCATTTCCGGCAAGTTCTTTCATATTACTGTTTGCACAGCAATATCTCTCATCTTCTTCATCTGCGCCATAATCGCCATATGCTTGACGATTCTGCAAATCGGCTCTGATATAAACTATATCGCCAACGTTGTAATACCATCCGCGTGCCATTTATCCCCCTCCTTTATTTACCGTAAATATACGTAGATATCACACAAACAACTAAGCATTTGTTCACCACATACCGGACACCGTTCAATATCGCAGTCGGGATGATGATAATGGCCGTATAAAGCCCCGCAATCTCCGCAGCGTTCACCGGCGGAATACCAACCCTCATCTCCGACCTTAAACCGTTTGTGACGTTTGCCATCTTTGGTACGTATATATTTAAAATCGCAGCCCGCAGCCTTATTCATTTCCTTTCCGCAAGCCTCACACTTAGCCATCGTAAAAACCCTCATCTCCACTCCATAGTTTGACCACGAACGAATGTGTGTAATCCTCTGTATCTCTATCTGTATAGGCGAGTAAATCAAATTCCTCGCTGTTCCATTTGATCTTCCCGCTTTCTTCATATGTATATCTTGGTCTTACGACTGCAATATCTTGCCACCAGCCACCGCGATTGTCGTGGATGCCGATGTACATTTCATAACCAAACTCAGGATCTGCATTAGTCTCCGCTACGAGTTTAAAACCGTTTGGAAGAGGTATCTCACACTTATTGTTCATGACTTTCTCCTTAGAAATGGTAATCAAGAACCGCGCCGATGTAATACGTTTTACCCTCGGGAACCGTACGAACCCATTCATCAAGCGTTATCGGCCCACCGAAATCATCATTGTCCATATAAAACCCGAACTCATCATTAAGTATGTCGAAAACACTCCGTGCGTCCCACTGATATTTGGTCGTACAAAACTCACCCAGGGATACCTCCGTTATTTTCTGGAGTTTATCAACATATTCCTCGTACTGTTCTATAAAGTACTTGAATTTATTTTCAACACGCACCGTTCTGTTGACGGGATCGGTTGTAATTCCCTCGCATTTACCAAGCCACTCGATATTTGAAACCTCATCTTTATCTGATAAGTCGGTCACATAGTCGGCTATCATTCCGACAAAATTCCCGCAGTATGAATCCGAACTGTAGTATCTATCGCTTCCGAAATAGTCGTCCTTGTCTACGGGATTCTCAGAAAACTGAAAAATCTTACTGTGCATTAACTTCCCTCCTAAATCAAAATATACATTCCGTTCGGCGTATACATGCTCAACTTCAGTTCGTCAAGCAAAACCGGCTCATTTCCGTTATCATAGTGAAGATAGTTATTCAGGCATTTTTCCTCACTACAGTCTTCAACATACTGCTTGTATTGGTATCCAAAATCCTCTTCGTATAGGTAGGCTCCCTTGTCTAAAACCTCTCTTAGAGGTGCAATAAAGAACGTATACTCCACAAAACGGTAAGGGGTTTTCCCTCCGTCGCAGCAATCGTACCCGTAGGCGTAGTAGTGGATTTTCTTTTCTCCGCCATCGGTAAATATTTCAACGATTGTCCTCTCTAATACCTCGTCAAGGGTGAACATTCATAAGCCTCCTTAATAAAATAGAGTTGCTTCATTTTGTACAAGCAACTCATTAAAACCCGTCCGACCGCAAGTCTGATATCGTCTTCGTTGTAATAACCTTCGTCTTCCCATGCGGACGTTGTTTCTACATCTTCTTTTATCAAGTCAAAAATCGTCAAACCGTCTTCTTCTGCCCTGAAATCGAGAATGTGTCCGACGTAATCACTGGAAATCCCGTATCTCAAAAGCGTATCTACTTCTCTTCTAAACTGCTTTTCCGGCAAGTGAACCATGTCTATCGCACTCCATTCTGTTAATACCCGTTACCTTCTGTATAAAGCCCAACATATTTCACGAAAACCTCACCATTTTTAACCAATATAATATGTCCGTCGTCTTCTCCCCAGTCGTCCAGATAGACGCAGGAACCTTCGTATGCAAATTCCATTGCCTTTTTGAAAATGTTGAACATAACCCTATACCATCCATATGAGGCATCAAAGTCTGCGATCATTGTTCCATCATTTTCTATGTATGGGTTTTTACAGAGAACCCGAAAACAACTATATGGAGTTGTCATCTTCTCTTCTCCGATATCAAAGCGAGCCGATACTCCATTTTGCGACATTACATCGGAATAGATTGAGTTACAAAAGCCCGCTTCTTTTTCCTTGTCTTTAAAGATCAATTTCGCTACAACTGAATATGATGATCCCATTATTACACCTCTCTATTTTTGTTTTGGGTTTGTAATCTCCTATGTGGGCTGATGGCTTTAGTTGATTGCGAGGCGACGGGCATGTTCGCTCGGGATCGCTTGTTCCTACTGGTTGTTTGCCTGTAATACGCTGTAATACAGGTGGAGAACGTTGGGATTCCGTGGTGCTGGATCCTTAGCTGCTCCTTTCCCGAGACCTTTCCAGGTTTGGGAAGCGGCCGGCGTCTCTGGGCTTCCCTGCCTTTCCTCTACCATTTTGTTACTTCCGCTAACAGCGAAAGCACGGATTGCTCCGTTATACATTACAAAACCCTATGGCTGAGATTAACCTCTCAGCAGTTGTTTCATTGTTTGTGGGATGTTCACACTGAACTTATCCCCTATCTTCGTTACTATGTCGTCTATTGCCGTGCCTTCGACCATGTGGTAATAATTACGAAGCCCCTCGAGATGCTGTACCTGTTCGAGAGGCCACGGATTGCCGTTTTTCGTATCCAGAGCAAACGATGTGAGCATTGCCTGGAATTCCCTCTTCCTCTTTGAACCAATCGTTATCTTGTTGTCCTTATTCAGCATAACCCCAAGATTCCAATTCCTGCCTGCCGACGAACCATATCTTGTCTTTTCCGTCTTTATGGTGAATGGAGCGTCAAATCGCTTCAGTGCGTCTATAATAAACTGCTGAATCTTTCTAAAATCAAACTCATATCTCGACGACACTATAAAGTCGTCTGCATATCTTGTATAAATATACCGCTGACGCTCGAGATCCCTGAACGCGTTTGCAAGACAATGGTCGATTGGAATCATCATTACGTTCGTTATAAGCGGAGAAATCGGAGTTCCCTGTGGCAGTCCGCCATTCAGAAAAGCCAGTTCTAATGCCTTGCTGAGTTCCTCTCTTCCGCTCCTATACCTCACCACTTCGGAGAACGGATATATCATTGAGAACATCTTCATCACAAACTCCGGCGTGGTGCTGCCGAAGAAGTTGGACAGGTCGAACTTGGCAAACCACTTGCTCTCATTTGCCTGGTGACGCTTGACCGCATCCAGTGTGGATCTTTTTCGAATATACGCAAATGCCGATGTATGATATAAAACCTTGAACTTATTCTCAAAAATCGTTTTGAGCACGCGGAGTGCGTTCATTAGATCCTCATTCGGAGCGTCTATTTTTCTTAAACCGCCGCTCTTTTTGGGGATATAAAATTCCCTGTACAGGGCTTGACGCGGAACCTCCCGAAGCGGTTCTACCGAAGCGTTAAATCTTCGTAATGCCTCGATGAGTTCATATACATCTATCCGTGAGCGAACCCTGTCACTCGGAGCATCTACCGTATACGTCCTTGTGTTTGTCATATTTGGATTATACGGCTCAAGACTAGCCGTCTCTGTTCCAAACAGGAACTCTTCCAGGGACATCTGGTGATACATCGGCGGCTGTAAAACCGTTATATAAACCATGCCAAAAACCTCTCCTTTCAATAGTATTTGTTTGCAATGCATCTTAGAGTAATTACGATCCTTTTCCGGGTAAGATAAGAAGCCACCTCCTTATCGGAAGAAAAGTCAAGTATAAATTTGGCTTATTTGGGTTAGTTTTCGAGAAATCTTCCACCTTATTGCTGGACATCGCTACCCGACTGGGCAATTCTTCGAGTTCTTCAGGCGGAGCTGCGCGTTTCCTCCTTCTGGTCGTCTCTTCTTTCCTCTACCGTTTTGTTACTTCCGCTAACAGCGAAAGCCGTCCGAAGACAAATAGCCACTGCAAACTCAAATTAAATCAATAGTAAAACTTGTTGTACCTAAATAATCAGCGACTACGCTTTTGCGTACTTTTTCTCAACCATTACGTAGTTTCCGCGCTGATAGGTCTTTACGGGTATTCTTTCATTCTTGATAATCTTGTCTACCGCCGCCTTGGCGAGTCTCGCTTCGTGCGTGTCGGTATACTCAAGAGACATGGTCTCTGCGTCGTGGTTTCCGGAAAACTCATGCAACGCATCCCACTCCTGAGTGTATAGGTTGTACTTCCCTAAAATCGGGGTATTATACCCCACGCTTTTGAACATGATGCATCATCCTTTCAATCGTACTTTTTTGATCCATATATGTAATCGGGGAAAGCCCGTTGACCCTTTTCTCAGGAAGTTGCTGTCATATATTCGAAGACGAGCATCATAATCGTGCTCGTCAAAATCTCGCCATTGCATTTACACCTCATCCCTCGAAACAATCAAGGATTCCGCTAAATCCGTCTATCTGAACAAACCGCCAATAACCTTCTCCCTTGACGAATTTTATGTAGTTGTTGACCACCATCGCACAGATCAAACGAATCGTGGTCGCCACTCCGAGAACGACCCCGCAAGCGGATACCGGAACCGCAGACTCCGCGTCTTCATTGGAAAACTGCATCGTGTTCAGCAAATCCTGCTTCGCGTTATAGTCATCCCATCTTGCCGCATAATGCTGTGCCCCTGTCAGCATCGTTCTGACATCAAAAACCGCCACAACATCGAGGCAATCCTTGTGAAGTTCCACTATCTTCCTGCGAAGTTCGATATCGTCTACCGCAAGAAAGATATATCCGGACATCAGTTCGCCCTGCCAGCCCTTTGGCTTAAGCCTGAGAGAATCTGCTATGTCCGGATTGATGTCTACCAGGATGTCCCTGAGTGCTTCGACTTTCGTCTTGCCCAAATCCTGATTCCTGAACATCTGATTGACTATATTATGAGATTCGACCTTATCAAAATCCCACAGAGTCATCTTTGTGACTCCGCATCTTGCAAGGTTCTCCGCAATCGTTGAACCTACAGAACCACACCCGACGATATGTATGCGAGAAGTGTCTTTCTCGGGCTGAAAGAACTCGTAAGACTTACTTAGATCCATCTTTAAACCTCCCCATTAAAATCCTACAAATCCGAAGTCTGTATCTTCGGTTTTGTCGCTATCAAAAACTGGCTGTTTTACAGGAATACCGTTGTACAGAACAAATGCGTCCATGAAAAACTCGTTGAGTCCAAAATCTTCTGTCTCGGCGTTTTCTATCGCATATTCCGTGGGAACGGGCTCTTCGGGTTCGTGATATTCCACGGGTTCTGAGGTTCCGTCCTCGTTGCCATCATCCCAAATCTCGTTCTCATCAGCCCATCCCAAGGCGTCCTCTTTGTAATAGTCAAAGTCATCATCGACGCCATACCACTCGTCATATTCACTTATCCTGTAGTAACTATCCGAACTATCATCATAAAGAGAATTAAGCACATCGCGAAGATCCGTCCAGGTGTTTTCCCTTGCCCACTCTATCAAGTGATCTTCTATCCATTCGTCACGATAGTCGCTGTCGACAATATCATCACACACCCAACATCCGTATTCATTGCAGAAATCCTTTAATTTCCACCACTCATCAATTTCGTTGATAAAATATTCCCTTGTCATGATTTTTCCTCCTTATCTCCAACTATTGTAGTACCCCGAAGAGTACCCGAAAGGCCCGTACGGATCGTCGTCATCCTCAAAATCGTCCGTGTAGTACGGTGAATGCCACGCATTCTTTGGCTTTTCGCTCTTATTCTTGTCCTTACGCTTACCCTTACGCTTGGTTTCCTTCTCCTCTTTCTTCGGCGTTATGACCGGAAGCACCGAAGAACCCGCCGGAGCAGCGGCCGGCTTTGTGGATACCGTCGTTGTCGCAGCGGGTACTATGTTGGTTGTCTGTTTCGCATATGTATATGTCTTCGTACGAATCATTTCCTTGGCTGAATCGATAAATTCCTGCATACCCAGCCCGCCATCGATTATCTCTACCGTGCAATCTGCCGTTTCGAACAGCAGATTCTTCTGCAAGTCATAGATCTTTATCGTTTTCTCTCCACGCTTGTTCCAAATCATGAAGATGTAGAACGTATCTCCGCTCATCTGGTCAAGAATCTTGCTATACATCGTGTTGTCCGTGCCGGAAGGTGTCGTTCCCATGTTCACATGCGAGTGCCCCTGCATTCTCAGATTGTGGAAAACCTCATCGGGCTGCTGAACCAGCCACATTGAGTACTCTTCCTCTATCGCATCGACTGTAGTGCCCGTGATTTCCTGCGGATATACCAAAATGTCCGAAATTATGTACTCATTTGCCTCTGGATCGTCGCCGCGTTTTGCAATTCCGTGCCAAGCGACCTCTTTGTCGAACTCCTGAATCAGAGTTTGCATCTTCAGCCATGCGATTTCCTCAAAAAGCACGGTTGCCTTGCATTTTTCATCGGAAAATGACTTCGTATACGTCACTTTTCCATCGGACATCTTCGTTTCCGTAAGAGTTTTACGGAAATCCTCACACAAAGCGTCTATATATTCCTGTGTGAGCTTGATTGCCTTTGCCATTTATAAATCCCCCTCTTTCATCATTCCATTTTCTTTCATATACGCTATTGCTTCTTTCGGAGTTGCCGTTGCTCCATCCGGAAGCTCGATGCATCTCTTCACTGTGTTACCGTCGATTCCGTACATCCTGCGCATAAACTCTTTCAGCACTGTCGAATCAGTAAAATTCAACGTCCTGCATGATGCGGCGCACTGTTCAATTGCCCCTACATAATTATGTTGTCTTAAACATGATTCAACCGTGCTCGTATAATTACCTATGCACCCGAACCGATCTATATGAGGGTTAGACATACGGTCAAAGCAGTCAACTCCATACGGATATCCCGTAAGAGGAACGATTCTGCCGGATATGTGTAACGTATATGCCGCACAAGTCTTTATCTTGAATTCCCTGTCGAGGAAAATCGTTCTCATTAAAGCCCGCATCTCTTTGACCGGTATAATGTTATTACATGCATTCCCGTTTGGCCTATAAATAAAACTTTCTAGGCTGTTTATGACGCTCTCGACTTCATCCTCCTTGAAATACTCGAGATAATCCCGCACATAGAACGTCATTTCTCTTCCGTTTAACACATTTTCGAGTGTAAGTTTGGGATTTGCAACGAAATATGACATAAGTTCGGATTCTCCGGTGTCCATAGACAGTTTTGTCTCGATTCCGAGTATCCGGATATCACAATCTCGCTCTCTTGCGAGATAACTCCGAATTTCCTCAGTCAGAGAGTCTATGCGATATATGATATCTGCTTTTTCATTTTCCAACTTCTCCAGCTCAACGCGTTCGTAACTATTTTCGAACCCCTGCAGGAGAGTTTTTATCGCCGTCGCTCTTAAATCGCACAAACTTGCAAACTCTTCCATGCATTTCATGTAATTTTCTGAGGTTCCCTCCCGCAGAGACTCAATAAGCCTCATTTCGAGTTCACTTGCCCCGTCTTTCGGGTCAAAATACCATGGGAGGAACGCAAAAATCCCGCACTGCAGATAATGCATCGTCTGAACCGACATACTATCCACAAAAACGATCGTACTTTTGATCTTCGGGTTTACAAAGCATAACGTAATGAACTTTTTCCTAAAAAATGCCGTAACTTTCTCGACTCGAACCCAATCTTTAAAAATTTCTGTAAATTTCTTCGTTATAAGATCGATTTGAGCCTCATTTCCGTTTGAGTCTCGACAATTCAGAGAGACAATCGTCAGACGGTTTGGAATATCCACTGTACTGCCGACCATTGCTTGCAAAACGTCTTCGGCACTGCATCTGGCAACCGTTGAACTGTTATAACTTGAACTTGAGAAGCCCAAACTCAGCGCGTCCTCATCTTTTAGCCTCGGATAAACCAGTGCTCTCAGCGTACCAAGAAACGACCAGTCTCCGCTCCAGTCACAGCCGACTATTTTCCCAAACGCTGCGTTCGCAGTTACGGAAGTCAGCGGTGTCGCCCTGATTACATCTCTAAACAATCATAAACACCCCTTTTCAAATAAAAATCTTGGTGGGGGATGCCGGATTCGAACCGGCACGGGAAACCCCACGGGATTTTAAGTCACGTTTGTCTACCAATTCCATCAATCCCCCATGAGGAAGCCCGCCATTCGGCGGGCTTCGTTTAATTAGGCGTTTTTCGCCTCAACCACATTGGTGAGGAATACCGCAGATCCGTCCAGACCGAGTTCAGCAAAGGACTTGCCGAACTGATCGCGAGGAACAAGGCGACCATTTATCGCCCAACCGCCCTTGGATACGTCGAAACCGCTGTTGGTTCCGTAATCGGCGAGAACCTCGTTGACTGTCTTATCCGCACTGATTATTGTCTGCGGAGTCCTGTCGAGAGTTGTGGAAACTACGATTTTAATCATGATTCATTCTCCTTTTCATTAAATATAATATGTATAATTTGTTGGGGCGCCCGAAAGGGCGCCCCTTTCACATCACGCTACCGTGATGTTTGCGAGGATAGCAGCCTTCTCGGCAGCAATCTCCGCCAGAACCGCGGGAACCCTCTCCTCAATCTTATTGAGGTTCAGGATGGCTACGCCAAGTTCCTCGGCAACAGCCTCACGGATGTCATCAACATCTCCTGCGTTGTTCAGAAGAGTGATGGTGGCAAATTTGTTCTCATCGTGGGTTTCCCCACCAAACTCAGCAGAGAACCTGCCGATAGAACCCGGATTCCTGTTGGTCGTACCAATGCAGAAAACCGCATCCTTGTCATCTTCGCCGCCCATGAGAACAAGAGCGTCCGGACGATACTTGCCGACTGTCTGGATGTCATCCAGCGTCAGTTCGGAAGTGATGACTATCGCCTCACCTACGATCGTTACTTTTGCCATGTACATGACTCCTTTCAATTCTTGGGTTTTTAACCCTTTTATATAACAAGACCCTCATTGGTCGTGCTACCTATATTTTGTGGAAGGAATCCTCGCCCAAAACCAGCCCGAGTCTTCTTCCGTTATCGAAATTGCAGTGAACCGTGCCGATATCGTCTACGTTGACTACCGTTCCCTGTGTTCCCGAAGGAATGGGACGTGGATCATATCCCATATAGTCAACAACTATCCTGCTGCCGATGGGATATCTCTCGCGGATTCGCTCAACCTCCCTATGATCTATGAACATATTTGCTCCTTTCTCCTTTCGAGCAGAACCAGTTGTCATCTACCCAGCCACCCACGATTTCATAGCAGTAAACCATGCCCGGCTGATCATACTCCTTCTCGTGATGTCGGCAATCCTTGCACCGCACCAGCTCCCGTATCCATTTACCCTCTAGGGTGTTTTGTTCTCCTTCTTCCTGAAATCCCGCACACTTTATGCTATATTCAAGTACGGCTGAATAGTCGATGTGATGATCGCAATATACGCTATATGCATATAAGGATCCGTCATTCCTTTTTTCAACGTCTTCGACAAATTCCGTTCCGTAATCATATATATCGATGTTGTCTTTCTTATCCTCATTGATTTTTGCTAAAATGTATGTTCGTATTTGATCTTCTGTACCAAAAACACGTTCAAAAGAAATACTCTCTCCGTCCGAACTGCAACGGCCGAAAATCCATGTTTTATCTTCTGCGTTCATTATAAAACCCCCGTATATTTATTCACTATATACAACCCCTTGCTTATAAAAAACCGCCGGAAGCGAAGGGGATAACACTTCCGGCGGCCTCTTGCTTAGGCAATCCTTACCAGACCACCAAAGCGTTCCTGTACCGCGATGCTTCCGAATTCGGAAAACCACGGTATATCATAGTTGTGAGTCCAGGTCATTGCATACCCGTCTCTCACGTCCTCGTTGTCCATTTCCCACTCCTCTTCGTAATCACTCACGAACAGGAAAGAGTCCATCTTCATGTCCTCGACATGACTGCGGACTACCATATAAACCAGTGCATTGAACCTCTCTTCAAATTCCCGCACCAGTTCTTTCTGCTCGTCATTGAGCCAGTACAAAGCCCCGAGAGGCGGCTCACTCGTCATGACTGTTCCGTCATTCTTAAACTGCCGTATCGCATCGGGAATGATCCCGAGCGTCTTCATGCGTTTGATCGCTTCCTGCATCTTGCGTTCTCTTGATATATTCATTCAGAAACCTCCTCGTTGTAATATCTTGAACCCATGCATACTCTTGGGGAAAGATCTATCCACGATTCATATCTGTCAATAATTGAAAAATCGTGGGCACTGTCGCCGACTCTTGACTTATCAATGTAATAACCGCAGTGTGCACAAATAACGTCGCCGTTTTCAAGGAGAATACCGCCACATACAAGGTCGTTAATATTGTCTAGAATGACGACCTGCCTTGCATAACTTGACTTCGCTGCCATTAGACACCTCACTTATAAATCGGGTTATCCGCATCGTCAAAAACTATGCAGTCGTACGGATACTCCTCAAAGAATTCCTCGCCGTTTTCATCTTCGAGGAACATCGGTCTTCTTACCGGAAGCCCGTGCTTCCGTGATATGTATTCGAGCATGTGCTCCTTAATGTCTTCGCAAACCGCATCGAACTCAACGGGATTGTACATTCCGTCATCGATGTAATCGTCGCAGGCAACTGCGAGAAAACCAAAAACCGCATCGTTGAGCATCTCTTCTCTGTCTTCTATGATTCCCTCAAGTTCCTCACGCTCGTAGTTTGCGTAATTCAGATAATCATCTTCCTCGTCTTTCGCATCTAAGAGGAGGCTTATTACCTCGTCCGTGAGAAACTTCTCATAGACTTCATTGACCGTGGTCGTACAGTCATATTCGCTGACTACATCTTCCTCAAAAAACTCAACATCATCGACTGTCACAAGAATGCTTGCTTTTCCTCGCGATTCGGTCACATAGATTCTGATTCCGTAATCGTCTTCCCTCGCGATTTCGTGAATGGATGCTTTCCATCCTGCGACATTGGTCTGATAATATCTCCAGACCTCGTCTGCCGGTACTGTTATCACTGCCGCCATAAAAACCTCCCCTTTTATTCGTAGGTGTATCCTTCATCTATGAGAAACTCGAGAAAATCCCGAGAGAGCAACTGAAGCCCGTGATAGTTTGTGAGAGCCTGAAGAACCTCTTCGCCGGACAGGTCACATAAAACGTCCCATGCCTGCTCTTGATAATCCATCATGTAATTGTATGCGTATGCCATCTCTCAAGTCCTTTCCAGTTTTCCCGTGCTTCTCCTGTAATAGAGAACCCGCTCACCGAGCCTGTCTTCCGGAGAAACCTCACTGCCGTTGATACTCTTGACCATATCGGTCAATTCCGCAGGGGTTATCTTACCCTTGTCGGGAAGAACAAGAACCTCGTGTACAGAGGACGGAAGCACATAATAATCCGCATCGAAAATCTCCGCGATACGCTCTTTAATACCCGGCAGAAATAACGCTGCCGCACCGAAAACCCTGTCTTCTGTAGTAAGGCAACAAAACCCGCCATCGTCAACATACTCTGCGTTTCCCGTGAAAAGGTTCGTCGTCTCATCGCCGAACAAAAACCCTGCGATTGTGTTCAAAACAGGCTTGCACCAAAGCCTGAAATTCCTCTCTGCATCATCCATGATTTTCCCCACGGTAATATCCGAATTACCCATGTTCCAGGGAATTGGCGTTGCGGCATAAACAGCCAGGGCATACCCGCAGTCAACAGGCTTGTAGAAAACCGGATTGAAAACCCTGTCCTCGTATTCCATATCCACGAGCCTCATCCTTAACGATTTGCGAAACTCCTCGTAATTCATATAAAATCCCCTTTCATTTTATAAAACCCACACAGGAAACCAGCGTGGTGTTTTTACTGAACTTGACCTTGTTTGCGAATTTCCTCGCCATATACTCGGAATCAAAAGCCCGTGTAAGTTTGACTCCCGATGCGTTCACTATAAAGTTGACCCGATAAAAACCCTGCGTATCATCTCCCGCATAAACCGTATTGGCATGAGTCATAAAACCCCTACCTTTCAAGCGATGAAAAAAAGGCATCCACCTGACGGCGAAAACCCTTTATGTGTCTGTATGCGATTCGGTATAAACCCTCGACAATCACGAGAGCCAAACAAAGCCCGCCCACTGCGAGCAGGATCAGAAACGCTCCGTGTAACATTTCAAAAATCCCTCCGATTCAAAAACCCGACGCTATGCAAAAGTCATAACGCTCTATGATGTCATCTATAAAATCCGTGGCAGGATTGTAGATACAGTACGATTCATATCTCGCACCGACTTGAAAACCCGGTGTATGTGCATAGGTTATGTAATACCCCTCATCCGTGATTCCCTCGCCGTTTTCCCCGACGCAAGTTCCTCTGATTATCTCAATGATGATTTTCCCGTTCCGATTGACTATCGTTTCAGCGGTCAGGTCTGCAAACTCATAAACCTCAACCTCGTCATCGGCGGAAAGCCCCGCGAATTCGAAAACCATGTCGATGTTCGCGGGGGATTCCGGCTTATCATAAACCCACTTATTGCAGGCACCACCATTTCCCGCAATAGTAGATTCCTCAAAAGCCTCGGGCTCGCAGATTTCCTCGACATACACAGCCTCATCGATTGACGAAGCAGCCTCGGAAACCTGAGAAACCGGAGCAGCATTCAGCGTAATGGCGAAAACCCCAGCGATTACGCCGGCTATTACCCCATTGATCAGAAACCCCACCTTTCAGAATTCCCACGCAATGGAGAACTTCCCATTGCAATAAACCTCGACTTCCATTCCCTGCCGATACCAATCGACAGCCTCGTTGTGATTCTCGGTTACCTCGCCGGTAGCCCTGTTGAGATAAAAAACCTCACGATTTGCCATAAGAACCCCCCTTTTTTAAGCAAATACCCGTGAAATCGGGAACATAGCCTGATGTCCGGAACCCCACCGAACCGTTACCGATTCAGAGCCCGGTCGTGCGAACATCCACGATTCGTCGGAAAACCTCGCAATGAATTTGCCATTTTCCTTGTCGTTGAAACGCTTGACAGAAAGCCCGAAAGCCCTCGCATAGCATTCCGTTGCCTGTTTAAAATCGCCATAACTCATAATCATGTCCCCTTTATTTGTATTTAAGAGCATAATGAAACGCACGAGATAACTCGTGCGTTTGATACACTCTTAAGTGGAAATCCGGCGGATTACTTGTTCATCTTATAATCCAGACCGTAGGAAGCCCCCGTAACTATGCGGTGGCAGATATCCATGATATAACCCCTCATGTACTTGTGATTCGCACAAACTACCGTAAGGGCTGCCTTGCCCTTTTTGCTATAAACGCTCTTGAGGTAGTTAACATCGTGCGATACCGCCTTATACTCCTCACCGATCATCGCATTCACGATTAACTGAAGAGTCTTGAGAATGCTTGTGTTGCTCGTCGGAGTCTTGCCGAGATTGATATCCCTAGAGATATCGTTCATGTAATAGCAATCCCTGACCTTTTTCGGGTCAAGCCCGAGAAGCATGGCTTTCTGGGCAGTCATGAGCATGTTGAGTTTCTCAACCATGTAAACCCAGTTCTTATCCTTGCCGATAGAACCGCAATACTTATGAAGCCTGAGCAGGTCAATCTGCTTTGCCTTAGGCACTATACTGAATACCTCGAAAGCAGTATCTCCCTCACCGCGGGTTTCACCTTTTACCGCGATAGTCTGGAAAGAATAAGTCGTGACGGCAGCGAGCATAGGGTCACCCGTTGCCTTGCAGTTCTCGAAGCATACCACGCTTGCCAGAGAAGTATACTCATTGATCGTTTTGGTCAAATCCTCGTATACCTTTTCCGCCTCAGAAAGTTTCTCATTCTGAAGCAGGTCATTATACTTCTGTACACTTTCCTCAGCCTGAGCCTTGAGAACTGCCATTTTCTCGATTCTCTCATTGTTCGTCATTTGTAAAATCTCCTTTTCAAAATTTTGAGCAAAAGCCCATAAGCAAACACACCAGACAAGGATAAGAATTTTCGCAATATCCGGCTCCTAAGAGCACAAACACCTCGGTGGGAATCTTGCGAATCATACAAATCCCTGTTCTGATGTGCTTGATATAGGCTTGTTCGTAAAACGAACTCAAAATCTCAAAAAGGCGATAATCGCCCGATACCCAGAATTTACGAATCTGGGCGATACGACCTAATTTCACATCTAACTCGGTTTAACTCTAGGGGTTTTCACTATCCGAACCATAAGCCTAACTCTTATGCTCCTAGCGACGCCTTGACTGTTTACAAGGTTAACCATTTTCGGCAAATGATAGCCCCGCCGACATAACCTCGACGGTGGGATATGAATACGGATAAACCGCAATCATCAGAACAAACCTCTAACCTACCAACAAATGCAAAAAACTGCATAATTGACTCAAACCGCCCAGTCTTCGGTTCACTAACCGAACCGAACCGAACCGAACCGAACCGCTCGAACCGCCTATAATCGCAAAGGGGCAACTAACGCAAAAAAAAGTCCCCCCTAAAGGGGGGACTTTGTAGTCCAAAAACTGCGTCTGCGACAAGGCGATT
>Ga0310690_10000367_pt1 | contig 100778 bp, 91 predicted proteins | sample AusTroGonzalo_MG_2_FD_207661 | JGI IMG/M metagenome (GOLD analysis project Ga0310690, IMG submission 207661) | Bovine rumen microbial communities from tropical cattle in Woodstock, Queensland, Australia - Gonzalo_04 (v2) (version 2) | ecosystem: Host-associated > Mammals > Digestive system >...
ACCCTTGGGCCAATAAGCCAGCATTACACCCACCACGACAAGGAAAGTGACAGCGATAATAACGATAGTAACTATCATAGCAGTACGAGGAGATTTAGGAGCCATTATAGTGTAAATTCCGATTTAACTAACTGTCGAATGGTATTTCATCACTCTTACCGAGCGGTCGGAGCCGATTTCCAGATTGGGGCATAGCACTTCTACGCCGGTGTCCACAAACCCGCATTTCTCCATCACGCGACCGGAGGCGGGGTTTGACGGGAAGTAGCTGCCCCAGAGCGTAGTGAAGCCCTTTTCATTGAAGCAATGGTCGATAACCAGCTTCAGGGCTTCAGTACAGATGCCTTTGCCCCAGTACGGACGGGCTATCCAATAGCCCACTTCGCACTCGTTATCGGCAATCTGCAGATTGGAGGAAGACGCCGGGAGATAGCCGACGCAACCGATGGCCTCCCCAGTTTCTTTCCAGATGACCGCCCACATTCCTTCTCCCGAGAAAATGTTCCGGATAATCTCCAGACTTTCCTCTACGCTCTTATGCGGCGGCCAGCCGGCACGAGGTCCCAACTCAGGGTCGCTGGCGTATTTGAACAACGATTCTGCATCACTCTCCAGCCACGGACGCAATAGTATTCTTTCTGTTTCCATGGTGATCAAAGGTCTCAATTCTGATTCAGCAGGCTATCCAACCGCCGGGCATAGTCAAGGTTGGCGTCGATGGATTCCTTGTCCGGGTGGGGCTTCATGAAATCGGAATACTCCGGCATCGGATCTTCCTCAATGGCGACATCGGCACGGGCATCGGTGAAAGCGAAAACCTCATCCTCGGGGATTCCTATCAGCTTCATATTCTTGCGGTTCATACGCCGCAGATTATCGGAACAGTAAGCGAGCCAGGCCTTGAACGAGTTGGGCATCTGTAACTGTTTCCGTGCCAGTTCATCCCTTAGCAGTTTCTCCGTGAAGGTTTTGCCGGGATACTCCGAGAAGTTATTGAAAATCCGCGCCTGATGTGAAGTGTACTCGACAGCCTCTTCGTTAATTTTCTCCTCAATCCAGTTCATCTGGGAGAAACAGGCCCCTACGTTGTCCACAAATTGGAAATTCCCCATATTCTTCCACGTGTCGATGTTACTGCTGAAGATAGTTTCAGCGGTTTGGTCGTGACGAATGATAGGGGCTTGGAACACCTCATTGACAGCATCTTTAAAAGGTTCTTCGCCCAAACTTTCAACCTCCTCTATCGGCATACGAAGCAGCCATACGGCAACGCTGTCTAACCGGTCCCATACTTCTGCCGATTCATCGATGCTGCGGGCAAAGGATTCTATGCTGCTCATGACCATTAGAGCGGTGAGCCTGCGTTCTTTCTTCTGATTGTTATGTTCAATCAATTTGCTCGTGCCGAAGGTCAGAACAATAGAAACGGTAGTGGCAAGGATAGCAACTACAAAGTCCTTCCACCAGCTCCTGTCAAAGAATTTGTCTGGCATAGTTCAATTTCGTTTTAATGGTATAAAGATAGGAGTTTTGACGCTGTTATCCAAATTGGGAGGCCGATAGGCCGACAGGGCCTGCAGGCCCGCAAGGCGGCTTCTGCCGCCAGCCCCTTCCCCGAGGGGAGGGGTTTGGGGTGGGGGTAACGTGTAGCGGTCCTGCTGCAGCGGAGCAAAAAAATAAGTCGCTGAAAATCAGCGACTTATTTTGACTGTGTAGCGGAGGCAGGACTCGAACCTGCGACCTCCGGGTTATGAGCCCGACGAGCTACCAACTGCTCTACCCCGCGATGTAGGACTGCAAAGGTAGCTAATATTTTTTAATTTGCAAATTTTTCGACGAACGCCACCATTCCAGCCACATCTGCACGGTCGAAGCTGCGCTGCTCCCCGCTGGCGAGATTCTTGATCTGAACACTGCTGGAGGCGACTTCGTCTGCTCCGCAAATACTAAGGGATCCTATGCCCTTGCGCTCGCAATAGTCGAACTGCTTCTTCAGTTTGGCCGTATCTGGATAAACTTCTACCGAAACCCCGGCAAGACGAAGGGCGGTAGCCAACGGCAACACGTATGCCACTTCATCCCGACCCATGTTGGCAAAGAGCAAATCAGCCCCGGACGTCAAACCGGAGGGGAATTTCTCCAGTCCGACCAGCACGTCGTAAATCCTGTCGGCGCCAAAAGACACTCCCACGCCGGACATATCGGGAAGACCGAAAATACCGGTCAGATTATCATAGCGGCCGCCACCGCATATGGAACCTATTTGCCAGTCAAGGGCCTTCACCTCGAAAATAGCACCGGTGTAATAGTTGAGCCCGCGCGCAAGCGAAAGGTCCAGCTCGCAGGGCATGCCAACCCCGGCTGCACGAATCAGCCCGAACAGTTCCTCAATCTCGTCAAGCCCCTGCAATCCAGAGGCTGAACCGGACATCAGCGAGCGCATGGTGACAACTTTCTCTTCAAAGGAGCCGTTCAATTGCAGCACGGGACGCAACTGAGCGACCGCCTCGGCAGTCAGCCCGCGCCCGATCATCTCCGCCTCAACAGCCTCCAGGCCAATCTTGTCAAGTTTGTCAATAGCAACGGTTATGTCCACCACCTTGTCCGGGCAGCCGCAAATCTCTGCCAGTCCGGTCAGAAGCTTGCGGTTATTTATATGCATGCACACGCGAACATCCAGCAGTTCGAACACTCTCGCCACTATCTGCACCAACTCCAGTTCGCACAACAAAGAACGCGAGCCTATTGCATCTACGTCACATTGATAAAACTCGCGGTAACGTCCTTTCTGAGGGCGGTCCGCACGCCAAACGGGCTGTATCTGGAAGCGCTTGAACGGGAAGGAAATCTCCCCTTGATGCTGCACCACGAAGCGTGCAAAAGGCACTGTCAGGTCATAGCGAAGACCTTTTTCGCACACCTGGGAAGCAAGCGGCTTATCGAAGTCAACTCCCGCAAACGCGTCTCCTGAATTCAAAATACGATAGAGTAATTTATCTCCCTCCTCGCCGTACTTACCCAGCAAGGTAGAGAGATTCTCCATGGCCGGAGTCTCTATCTGGGAGTAACCGTAAGATTTGAATACGGAACGTATGGTATCAAAAATATAATTTCGGGCGGCCATCTCTGACTGGCCGAAATCCCGCGTACCCTTAGGAATTGATGGCTTCTGTATCATAATTGCGCAAATTTACTTACTTTTGCATAATATCGTGTGAAAAAAGTTAATTATGAAGAAATTTTTGAAATTGCTTCTTGCCGTCATTTGCGGCATCCTGATTTTGAACATCCTGCTGATTGCAATAATCGCCGGGCTTGCCACCCCCAGCACTCCCAAGCTTCCTTCCGAGGGCGTGCTCCGCATAGATATGTCCAAGATAGTCATCAGCGAGCAGACACAGGAAAGCGACCCATTCAGCACTCTCCAGTCTGGAGGCCAGGAAATCAGTCAGATAGGCATCCTTGACGCAAGCAACGCCCTCAAGGCCGCAGCAGAAGATCCAGGCATCAAGTTCATTTATCTCAAGACTGACGGTTCAACCACCGGCATCTCCATGGCCGACGAGTTCCGCCAGGCTCTCGCAGAATACAGGAAAAACTCCGGAAAACCGGTTATCTCATACATCGAGAATCCCACCACCGGAAGCTACTACCTGTCCTCCGTAGCCGACAAGATATATATGACACCTCATCCCGGCGCCAGTATGATGATGACAGGCATGAGCATACAGATGAGTTTTCTGGGCGACCTGCTCAAGAAACTCGGCGTGAACGTCCAGCTCATACGTCACGGCAAATACAAATCTGCCGGCGAGATGTTCACCCGCAGCAGCGCCAGCGCAGAGAACCGCGAGCAGTACCAGCGCCTTGTCAATTCCTTGTGGGAGAACGCTTCAGCAACTATTGCCAAGAGCCGCGGCATCAGCGTAGAGCAGCTGAACGACGCCATAGACAACCTCAAGCTCTGCCTTTCACAGGATTTCGTTGACTATGGTCTGGTGGACACTCTCCTCGACCGTAAAGGCCTGGAGGAGCAGCTGGCTGTACTTGCCATGGAAGACAGTTACAAAAAAGTAACAATGATAGACTTTGCCGGATACGTCACTTCCAAGGCGACCCTCTCCAAATCTACCAAGAAGATTGCGGTCATCTATGCAGACGGCGACATAGTGGACGGCAGTGACGAGCTCAAAGTGGCCGGCGACCGCTTCGCCTCAGTCATCGAGAACATACGTAACGACAAGAGCGTGAAGGCGGTAGTCCTCCGCGTCAACTCCCCCGGCGGCAGCGTGCTGGCATCCGAGAAAATCAAGAGGGAGCTTGACCTGCTCAAGGAAGAAAAGCCCCTGGTGGCATCTTACGGAGCTTACGCCGCTTCCGGAGGTTACTGGATTTCCAACAATTGCGAGAAAATCTTCACCAGTCCCTACACCCTCACCGGTTCCATCGGCGTGTTCGGAATGGTTCCCGAATTCAGCAAAACCGCATCCGACATTCTCCATGTGGGCATAGAGACAATAAGTTCCAACAAGCACGGCGACATGTACTCCCTCACCCGCCCCTTCGACAGTGCAGAATACAACTACATGCTCCGCTCCATCGAGGATATATACGACCGCTTTACTACCATAGTCTCCGAAGGCCGCGACATTCCCAAGGCAGAGGTTGACGCAGTAGGCCAGGGCCGCGTATGGACAGGAGCCGACGCCCTTGGCATCAAACTGGTCGATGAATACGGAACGCTCAATGACGCAGTAGCTTACGTAGCAGACCTGGCCGGTGATCCGGAAGTCTCCAACTGGAACGTCAAGGGTTACCCCGCTCCTCTGACAATGATGGAGCAGGTGATGAAGTCTATCAGCGGAAAACCCGAAGATTACACGGTACGGCTCAAGAAGGAGCTGAGCACTCCCAGGATAGTAGCCAGGCTTCCTTACGAAATCAGCTTCCTGCTCAGATAAACTGCAGTTTACAGTAACAGCATTACGGCAAATACGTAAAGAAGGTACCCCTGAAGTTTCAAACGCTTCGGGGTATTTTCTTTAACCATTGCCTCGGTAGCGTCATACTCCATCAGCTCCGCGAGTTTTGCGGAATCCGGAAACGAACGCGGCGGCCATTTGGTCACCACCATTCCATCCCTAAGAAGCGTAGCGCCGCCATTGGAACGGTTTACCGCCATCAAAGTCTTGCGGTCGGAACTGTAATCGGCCCAATCAGCACTGCCCGAGACTATGACCAGCGGCGTCACTCCAGCCGCGGACGCACCGGAGGCACACTCCAGAATACGTTTCCGGCCGGTCTCCGTCAGATGGCCTTCATCGTACACGGTAAACAGCAGGACGGCTCCGTTCGCCAGCAGTTCGTCATGATAATCTCCCTCAGCATCGCAGATCGACAGCAGAGGTGAATCAGGGCCAGGTTCAGCCTCCGCCTGCATGAGCACGGTTCCGGGAGAATAAGAGGTAAAGTCCATGGGCGGAATGTTCAGAAGAGACCAGATGGCGAACAGTATGACCGACAGCGATGCGACTCCCAGCGAGACGTATTTCAGTTTACGTGGCTTGGCAGTGAAAGACGGGGGTATAAAGGCGACCGCCCACAGGACGCAGAGTACTATATTCTTGATAAACGACTGAAAATGAGTTAAATGCACAGCTTCGCCGAAACACCCGCAATCCATATCCGGATTGAGCCGCCACATTACAAATGTGAGGCAGGTAAAAACTAAAGTAACCAGGCCGGAAACAGAGGCAGTCGCCATCGGAAACACCCCGCAGATGAGCCCCACTCCCAGGAAAGATTCCAGAAGGGCGATAAATACCCCGAAGAAACCTGAGGCTGGTGTCAGGAAACCAAGATGCAGAATTTTAAAATACCCCTCCACTACCAACCCGGCACCCAGCGGATCCATAAGTTTAAGTATGCCGGCCCCAAAAAAAACGAAGCCCAGCAAAACGGCGCATGTGCGCTTAACGCTTTTCATAAACCGCACGCAATTTGTCAAAAATGAGCTCGGGAGGCAGCATGGAGCCATCTGCAGCAGAGCAGTCAAGCACGACGAAAGACGAATCCAGAGAAGCCTGCCTCAAATACATAGCACGCACCCTCTTCTGGAATTCAATATCTGCCTCATGTATGTCCCGGGCTCCGCGAAGATAAGACCTGTCACCGCCCGAGCGGGTGTTGTGCAGGCTTTTTTCCACAAAACCTATCGGCACATCGAGAAAGATGTTGAGGTCTGGACGCGGAAGGTCGAACTGACCGTACTCAGTATTCAGAATCCACTCCCTCAAGTCCTCGGCACTCTTAGTATCGGGCATCTTTGCACATTGATAGGCTATATTGGAATAAACGTAGCGGTCCAGCAGGACAGTTCCGCCTTCCGCCAGCACCTGCTTCATCCTGGGAGCCGCACCGTGCCGGTCTTCCGCGAACAGCAGCGCCACAAGCTGGGGGTGCACCTTGTCTATCTCTCCGAACCCCCCGCGAAGAAATTTTCCCACGAGTTCTCCGTAAACAGGAGCGTCATAGCGGGGAAAATGAATATATTCCATCTGCGGGCACTCCCGCTCCAGATACTCTCTCATCAGTCGGACCTGGGTAGATTTACCCGCTCCGTCAAGGCCTTCAATTACTACAAGCATCGCTATTCCTCGATATATACGTCATCTCCGGGCTCGGCAAAGCCGAACTCCTCCCGGGCAAACTTTTCCAATGAATCACGGGAAGTGGAAAGGGTGCGTATCTGCCCGTCAAGCCTCTCGTTCTCCTGCTTCAGCTGCTCAATGCGCCTCTCCTGCTGCCCGAGTGTGAATCCAGCCTGTATCCAGCGCGCCAGATTGTCCTTCTTGATAAAAAGGAAAAGAACGAAAATGCCGGTGATAACTATAGCAAAACGCACAAAAGACCGCTGCTCGACCCTGTTGCCGTCTTTCTCGCGGTCCCATATTTCCTTAAATTTTCCCATATCCACAAAAATAGTTAAATTTGCGAATTAATAAGATATTTTTTTATGAAACCTACTCTTTTGGTACTTGCTGCAGGCATGGGCAGCCGATATGGCGGCCTGAAGCAGATGGACGGACTCGGTCCTTCCGGTGAAACTATAATTGACTACTCCATTTATGACGCAGTCCACGCCGGTTTCGGAAAGGTGGTATATATCGTAAGGGAGTATTTCCTGGAAGTGTTCCGCGACACCGTCAAGACCAAATACAGCAACGTAAAATGTGCAGATGGCGAGCCTCTCAAGTTTGAGTTCGTAACCCAGGAGCTAAGCAAGATTCCCGCCCGGTTCACCCTCAATCCGGCCCGTGAGAAACCCTGGGGCACCGCCCATGCTGTTCTCATGGCAAAAGACGTTATCAAAGAACCCTTCGTAGTCATCAACGGAGACGACTTCTACGGGCGCGACTCCTTCCACATCGCAGCCGACTGGTGCCGCAGCCACGAAGCAAGCAAGGGAGTTTACGCAATCGTCGGTTTCGAGATAGACAACACCCTGAGCGAGTCCGGCGGCGTATCCCGGGGAATCTGCCACTACGACGAAAAGGGCCACCTTACCACCGTTGTCGAGCATCACAACGTATTCATCGAGCCGGACGGCATCCTCCGGGGTGACAATTCCGTTACCGGAGAGCATGTAGAGCTCCGTCCCAAGGATCTCTGTTCCATGAATATGTGGTGCTTCACCCCCGACTATATGGAGAAGAGCGCAGTCATCTTCGAGGACTTCCTGGAGCAGAACATAAACGAGCCCAAGAAAGAGTTCTACATCCCCTTCGCAGTGGACCGTATGATTCACGAAGGTACTGCGGCTTGCGACGTTCTCGCCACTCCTTCCAGATGGTTCGGCGTTACCTTCAAGGAAGACCGTCCCGGTGTAGTTGCCAAGTTCGCCGAACTTGTGGCGGAAGGCGTTTATCCTTCACCCCTGTATTGATGAAAAAGCGCGGCAACTATAAGTTTCTGGGGAGATTCTCCTGGTATGTTCCCGGAGTCGGCGGAATGTTTGCCCTGTTGGCCTGGCTGCTGGCCGGCGCCTTTATCGGAAGCCTGATCCAGCTGGCCGTTGGAGCGGCGATGGGGCCGGAGGCCATGGCGGAATACGGCACGCTCGTCAGCTACCCGATAATGTTCATTCCACCAATGATTTACGCCAGTGTAAAAAGCGGAGCAGCATCTGCATCTAGACGCGGAGTGAAACTGGACAGCAATCACTTTTCACCTTTGGGAGCAGTATTGTGCGTGATTCTATCCATCTTCGGCGCTATCTCTGTAAGTTTCTGGTCCGACGGATTCACTTCCCTGCTGCCGGAGATGCCCAAATTCCTGAAGGATGCGCTGGAGGGCCTTACTAGCGGAAAGATTTGGGTTAATTTCCTGGCGGTAAGTATCTTTGCCCCATTCTTCGAAGAATGGCTATGCAGGGGCATGGTGCTTCGCGGCCTGCTCAACGGCACAAGGATCAAGCCGGTGTGGGCCATTGCCATTTCCGCCGCTTTCTTCGCACTCATCCACATGAACCCCTGGCAGGCCCTGCCAGCCTTCCTCATGGGATGCCTGTTCGGCTACGTTTATTATCGTACCGGTTCGCTCAAGCTTACTATGCTGATGCACTTCGCGAATAACACAATGGCACTTGTATTCGGGCATATCGACTCCCTTAAGGATGTGGAGTCCTGGACAGACCTTATGCCCGTTCCGCAGTATGCAGCTACCGCTGCGGCCTGTTTTTTGCTGACAGTACTGGTGGTGCTGGCTTTCCGGAGGATTCCGATCCAGAAGCCTGCTGGCAACTCGGACGAGCTGCCTTCCTTATTCGAGAACGATGAGATTTAGATTGGCTGCAGCCCTGCCGCTGCTTCTGTTATTGGGGGCATGCGACCCCGCCGAAGACCGGTTTACGGTCCGGGGCACTATCACGGACCCTCTGGCAACGGAGCCCGGCAGCGTGGTGTATATGACAGGTCCGGACGGTCCCATTGATTCCGTCCTGGTCTCGGATTCACACTTCAGCTTCAGCGGCAGCATAGACAAAACCAAGCTCCTGACCGTCTATCTCAGCTATCCGGAGCGCAACGAATGGGACAAGAGTTTCACCGCTGTTTTCGTACCCGACTCGGAAGTCATAGGCATAGATCTGGACTATCCCGTAACCGTTACCGGCAGCCCTCTCACGGATGCCGTAAACGATTATCAGGAACAGCTGCTCAAGCTTTATTATGAGCCGGAGCTGGATATGGAGGACCTGGATCTGGATGAAGAACAGCTGGACAGCCTCGTTCGCGTCGTCCAGCTTCCCAAGATTCTGGATCTCAGCCGACAGACCTACCTGTCGAATACAGACAACGCTCTCGGCATGCAGGCTTTTTTTCTGCTGGTTACCGAGCTTGAGCGCGAGGAACTCGAAACCCTGCTGGATCAGGGCGACGACTTCATAAAGAAAAACGAGAAAATCAAAGAACTCATAGAGAACAAGTGAACGTACTGTCACGGATATGGTTTCCCGCAGCGGTGGCCCTTTCGGCCGTCGCCGGGGCCGTTGGTGTAGGTCGGGCGGATGTTTCTTACAATCTGCTCCCGGATCCGGTGGCTTTTGCCGACACCGTGATATACGAAAAGGACGCTTATAAGCTAAGGCGTGTAGGCAACTTCGAGGCCGTCTCCATCGCAGACAGCCTCTACTACGAGGCCGAGGACTCCACGCTTGACAGGGTGCTCGACACGCTTCCCAAACTGACCGCCCGCGATACTGTCAAAGTACCTGATTCCCTGCGCTTTACAGACCCGTTCCGGTACAAGTACTACGTCGCTCTCATAGACTCACTCACCCACGTCATTGTTCGTGATTCCCTCAAACACAGCTCAGATTCGCTCAAATCTACCCTGGATTCGCTCAAGGCCTGGAGCCTGACGGATTCTGCAGAGCGCAATCTCGCCCGCGCACTCCGGGACTCCCTTGACTGGAGGATGATAGACTCTATCTATGTGGCGGATTCCGCAGCCGTTGCTAAAGCTAAATTCCTGGCCTGGTACAACTCGCTGAGCCCCAGGGAACGCAGGGCTTACGACATTCAGCAGGCCCTTCCCGGCAAACTGGCCCGGGCGGACTCGATCCGAAAGGTAAAGGAAAAGGCCAAGGAGATAAGGGACTCCATCATTGAATACAAACCACGGATTCTGGAAACCTATGCCCTGCCCCACGATATGCAGTTCCAGCGCATCATCGAGTGGACTGTGGACCAGGATTTTCACAATCTGGACGTGCACATCCCGGACAGTTCCTATAACTACCATTATTACGACTACCCCTTCTTCCGCAAGGACGTAAACGCCACATGGCTTGGAGTTCCAGGCTCTCCGCTGCAGTACTACAACTACTTCAACCGTGAAAGCGACGAGCGGGTAGAGTTCTACAATGCTCAGGAAGCATGGTCGTTCTCGCCCCGGACCATACCTCAGTATAACACCAAGACCCCTCACACGGAGCTTGCGTATTACGGCACTCTGCTCGCCGGAGACGCCAAGGAGTCGGACAACCTGCACATCCTCACCACCCAGAACATACTTCCTGAACTCAATTTCACCATATCCTTCGACCGTTTCGGAGGAGGAGGAATACTGGAAAGCGAAACGGTCAGGAACAAGACCTTTTCCGTAAGGCTCAACTATCTGGGAAAGAAGTACATGGGGCATGTGGGCTACATTTACAATATGGTGGACCGCATGGAAAACGGAGGAATCACGAACAACGCATGGATTAGGGACACCACTGTGGAGCCACGTGAAATTCCCGTTATGCTGAGCGGAGCATCTTCCAAAATAACCAAGAACACCTGGTACCTCAACCAGCAGTACCGCATTCCCTTCGACTTCATAGAGAGACTCAGGGCCCGCAAAGACACTTCCGCAGCAGCCGCGCCGCTAGACTCCCTTAAGCTGACGGACAATTCAACGGACGAGGCAGCCGCCGTGGCGGATACGGTGAACCGCAATATCACGACCGCCTTCATAGGTCATAGCTTCGAATGGTCGCGCTACGCCCGCAATTACGTGGATGCCATAAATGACAGCAAGGGACGGGATTTCTACAACGACGTATTCAACTTCGGCACCGCAAGCGCCGACTCGCTTGGCACGATGAAGCTGGACAACAAACTGTTCCTGAGGCTGCAACCATGGGGAAGCGAGGCCATAGTATCCAAGCTCGATGTGGGAATCGGAGACCAGTTGAGGCACTATTTCGACAGCTCCAGCATACGTCCCACCACCCATGTAGAAAACTCGGTTTATGCATACGCGGGTGCTCAGGGGCAATTCAAGAACTACTTCGCATGGGATGCAAAGGCCAAGTTCAACTTCCTCGGCTACACAATTGGAGACACCGAGATAGAAGCCAATGCCGGCTTCAATTTCTACCCGTTCCGCCGGGCCCGCAAGAGTCCGGTGAGCATTGGAGCACATTTCGAGACCAAGCTGCTCACCCCCGATTATTACCAGCAGGTTATCCGCACCAATCACTTCAGCTGGGAAAACGACTTCTCAAAGATTTCCACGACCAAGATCCGTGGAAGCATCTCCATTCCGCGATGGAGATTCAATCTTGAAGCAGGTTACGCCCTGCTGGTCAACAACATATACTACGACACACAGGGTATCGTAAGGCAGAATACTACTCCGATGAGCATCATTTCCGGCTCCATCCGCAAAGACTTCGTGCTTGGCCCCATGCACTTCGATAACAGAGTTCTGATTCAGTATTCTTCGGCCCAGGATATCGTACCCCTGCCGCTTGCTGCAGCGAATCTCCGATGGTACGCCCAGTTCCCCATACAGAGGGACGAAACCCGTACCCGCACCATACTTGAGATGCAGGTGGGCGTTAACGCCTTCTGGAACACCAGCTGGTACACTCCGGCATGGAACCCGGCCCTGGGAGTGTTCCACAACCAGAATGTCAACCTTTACAACAACGGTCCATACTTCGACATCTTCATCAACATGCAGTGGAAGCGCTGCTGCATCTTCATAAAATACCAGAACTTCGGACGCGGATGGCCCATGCGCAAGAAGGATTACTTCACCGCAGACCATTATGTTTACACCGCAGACGGCTTGGACGGTCTCAAGTTAGGCATTTTCTGGCCGTTCTATTTCAATTCCGAAAAACACAGCCACGGTTCAGGCAGCGCCGGCGGTTCAAGCAGTTCCGGAGGCGGCAGGGGCAGCAGGAGCAGATGAGAGGGTTCCCTTCATTAAGCTTATGCCTGATTTGCCTGGCAGCCTGCGTCCGCACACCAATTCACGACGGTACGCCGCTTAATTGTGCAATCAGCCTTTCAGGCAGAGTGGTGAGCGACGAACTGCTCTTCGGCTACAATTACGAACTGGTAAACCGCTTCGCCAAGGCAGAGGGGCGCCATGCCAAGATACGCTTAGCCGGCCGCCGCGAAAGCGTCCTGGACTCGCTCAAGCATGGCAAACTGGATCTGGTAGTCCTTCCATTTATCGACAGCCTTCAGACAGACAGTTTGTTTGTATGGCAACAGGCAGACAGCTGCGGCATCTGGGTATTCGCAGCTACGGACAAGCCTCAGGCTGACTTTGCTGCACAGTGGTTCCATGAGTTCCGTACGCAGGAGGAATATGCCTGTATCCGTCAGCCATTCATGGATATATACAATCCTATGAAGCGAGTGAGTGCAGACTTCATATCTCCCTACGACTCCCTTATACGCGTATATGCTGACACTTTAGGATGGGACTGGAAACTGCTCGCCGCACTTGTTTATCAGGAATCCAGATTCCATATTGAGGCCCGGTCGCCCAAAGGAGCATCCGGCCTCATGCAACTGATTCCTCAGACTGCCGAACACTTCGGCTGCAAAGATTTGCTGAATCCGGAAGAGAACATAAAGGCCGGAGTCCTGATGCTTAAATCCGTGGAGAAGAAGTACAAGCGCATCGCTGCCAACCGGACCGAGCTTGCCAAATATACCCTGGCTGCCTACAACGCAGGGGCTACACGCCTAAGAGACTGCATCAATTATGCCCGTCACCTCGGGACAGACATCTCCTATTGGGACAGCGTAGCGGCGGTCATTCCGGATATGAGGCACGACTCCGTTGCAGCCCTGGATACCATAAAACTAGGCCGTTTCAACGGCCACGAGACTGTTTATTACGTACGCAGAGTGTACAACTATTACGAACGCTACCGCCATATTTGTCCATGAAAGCCGAACGTTTCATAGCAGAGAAGCTCCGTTTCAAAGGACGGCTCGCCATTGTCGCCATCTCGGTATCGTTCCTGGTAATGATACTGTCCCTTGCCATTTCCGGGGGGTTCAGGTCTGAGATTCGTCGAAGTATATCGGAGATTTCCGGCGACATCCAGGTCAGCGGGAGTTATGAGCCAATGGACATACATCCGTCATACTATGACAAGCTGGAGGCCGTTGAAGGCATCCGTTCCATCACCCCGGTAGTATGGAAACCCGGTATAGTGAAAGGAACTGACGATATTTGCGGTGTGATGGTGAAGGGAATACCCATGCCGGATTCATGCTCCCTTCAGGCCTGTATTCCACGAGAGCTCGCAAAACGCATGAAGCTCAGCATTGGCGACCCGGTAACCACTTGGTTCATAGACGAGAAGGCACGCGCACGCCGTTTTACAGTATGCGACATCTACGATGGCATTATCGACTCTGAAGAGGCCCTGATCATGCAGGTTCCCCTGTCCGATATGCAACGTCTTTGTTCATGGGACGCCAATCAGGCATCAGCCCTGGAAATCATAATGAAACCTGAATGGAACGACGGCTGGATGCTTCAGTCCAAAGCCAGCGAGATAAACTGGATATCCTACGACAGTCATCTGGAAGAAGAGGACATCCTCCATGCCGCCACCACCCGCGACCGGTACGCACAAATCTACGACTGGCTGGATCTGATAGACTTCAACGTACTGGTGATTCTGCTGCTGATGACGGTGGTAGCGGGATTCAATATGATCTCCGGACTGCTCATCCTGCTCTTCCGGCATATTTCCACTATAGGAATGCTTAAGAGCATGGGTATGGGCAACAAGGCAATAGCGAGAGTATTTCTTCGCGTCGCAGCCCGTATAGTTTTGATCGGTACAGCTATAGGCAATGCCGCAGCGCTGCTCTTCTGCTGGCTTCAGGGAACCACCCACCTGATTAAGCTCAACCCTGAGAACTACTTCGTCTCCTTCGTCCCCATTCACGTTCACCTCCCTCAAATACTGCTCGTGGACGCCCTCGCATTCGGAGCCATCATGCTTCTTCTCCTCATCCCCACACTCTTTATCTCCAAAGTCGATCCTGCCCAAACTGTAAGGGTGAAATAGTTTTAGTATAGGGTCGCGGCTCTGAAAACGGGGCCGTTGCTAGATAATCAGCAGGGCGTCTCCGTAGGGGCCGAAGCGATAGTCGTTTTCCAATGCCTCCTGATAAGCGTTCATCACCTTGTCATAGCCACCGAAAGCCGCCTCCATCATGAGCATGGTGGAGCAAGGGCGATGGAAATTGGAAATGAAGGCATCCGCAATCGAGAATTCATAGGGCGGGAAAATGAACTTGTTGGTCCATGTGTCGTTAGCCCTGATTTCCTTAGATGTCGTCACATAAGTCTCGAGAGCGCGGATTACGGTTACGCCTATCGCGCAGATTTTGTGACCGGCCCGCTTGGTGCCGTTTATTTCTGCCGCGGCCTGGTCGCTGATAATCATGTGCTCACTGTCAACACGATGCTTGGAGAGATCCTCTACATCCACGCTGCGGAAATGACCTATACCCATGTGGACGGTAATGAAAGTTTTCTCCACATCGTTGAGAATCATGCGGTTCATCAGTTCACGTGAGAAATGCAGGCCGGCGGCGGGAGCGGAAACCGCGCCCTCTTTGTCGGCGTAGATTGTCTGGAAGTTCACCTCGTCCTCGGCTGTGACCTCCTCCTTAACCCATTCAGGAACAGGAGTCTGGCCTAAGGCAAAAAGGGACTCCTTGAACTCCTCGTACGGACCGTCGTAAAGGAAACGCAAGGTACGGCCCCGGGAAGTGGTGTTGTCTATCACTTCCGCAACCATGCTCTCATCTTCGCCGAAATAAAGCTTATTGCCTATGCGGATTTTCCTTGCGGGCTCCACGATCACGTCCCACAGACGCTGCTCCCTGTTGAGTTCGCGAAGCAGGAAAACCATTATGTCAGCACCGGTCTTCTCTTTTTTCCCGAAAAGCTTTGCGGGGAAAACTTTGGTGTCGTTGAAAACGAAGCGGTCACCTTTTCCGAAGTATTCAAGAACGTCTTTGAATTGCCTGTGCTCTATTTCTCCGCTATTTTTATGAAGGACCATGAGCTTGCACTCGTCCCTCCAGCGTGTGGGTTCCTTTGCGATTCTCTCCTCGGGGAGATCGAAGTTAAACTGGGAAAGTTTCATTATGTTCCGTACTAAATATACTTGTTATATACGGACAACGAAACTAAAAAGTTTCACACTTTTGCTTCGCGGAAAACTTCAAGTATGGAAGGATAAGTATTTTTGAGATAAGGGGGCAGGCTGGATTTTGCTACCCATGAGGCCTTGCTGATGTCTTCCTCGCGCTGGGGTGTAAGGTCCACAGGGTTTGTGTAGAGCATATCGTACCACCAGGTGTGCTTGAGGTGCCAGACCCCGCTCCGGAGATAACAATGGTCCGTGATGCAAATCAAATCCCTCAGTTCCAGTTCATCGACGCCTGTCTCCTCCTGTACTTCGCGCAGCGCCGTGACGCTTATATCCTCTCCTTCTTCCTGATGCCCCTTGGGAAGGTCCCACAGCCCGTTGCGGCTGATCAGAAGATAGTCTCCCCGGCGGTTGGAAACCAGCCCTCCTGCGGCGTTCACCTCACGAAACTCCTCGCATAGCCTGCGGTACATCTTCTCTGTGTCTTCCGTGGGCAGATATACCCGGCTAAGAGACCCGGACGCTTCAAACATACTCACAAGAGTATGCATGTCAACATGTTCCCCGAAGTGGAACTCGATTGTATTGGGGTCTGCAAGTGCCTGGTCCGAAGGTTCGCAGATGATGATGCAGCGTTTCTCGAAATATATCTTGTGCATGGGATAATTTTGTATCTTTGCCTGCGGAATACAAATATAGCATTTTTAAGTGATATGGCTGCACATTACGAGAGCAAGCACGGCTTCGTAGCTATCCCTGCCGAGCAATTATATATGAGTTTCACTGACATGCGTACTCTTACGCAGTCCATCCCTGAGCAATTCAGGGACTCCGTCGAGGCAGACTTCGACACCCTGCGCATCAATGCAAAGGGGATTCAGATTGTCGTCCGCATTGCAGAGCGCAGGCCTTACAATCTCATCCGCTTTGAAGATGTAGAGGCTCCTTTCCACTTCAATATGGCAGCCCATTTCGAGGTGGAAACGCCACGATCCACCGACTTTTGGCTGGAGGCTGACGCAGACCTCAATTTCGTAATGAAGGCCATGCTCGGCAATCGACTGAAAGATGCCCTGGACAAGGCTGTGGATGCGCTCGTTGCAATTTCCCAGGGGAAGCAGCCTGAATTCCCCTCCGACCTCGGCTGATGGAAGAGGCCTCCGTATCGATACGCCTGAATCCGTTCAAGGGTTGCGACGGCCCGGAAGGTTCACCCGTGCCGTGGAGTCCCTACGGACGTATCTTGAAGATGCGCCCTTCGTTTATCACGGACCCCCTCCTTCACGCCGGATGCTACTACGTTCAGGACTCATCGGCAATGTTCGTAGGCCACATTTTTCGACGCGAACTGCAGCGCCTGGGTGCCGGATCCGGCCTTCGGGTGCTGGATCTGTGTGCCTCTCCCGGAGGCAAGACCACCGATATCGCCACTTCTCTTCGGGAGAAATTCGGAGACGGTTTTAAGCTGGTATCTAATGAGGTAATGAAGGCGCGGACTGGAGCCCTGATAGATAACGTAGCACTTTGGGGCGAGCCCAATGTCATCGTTACCAGCGTGGATCCGGCCGTCATAGGCCGCACATTGCCGGGATGTTTCGACATAATAATCGCAGACGTACCATGCAGCGGCGAGGGGATGTTCCGCAAGGACGCCCGTGCCCGCGAGGAGTGGAGTCCGGCTCTGGTGGAACTATGCGCTGCACGCCAGAAGCGAATACTGGCCGACGTCTGGCCGGCTCTCCGGGAAGGTGGAGTGCTCATTTATTCTACGTGCACCTATGAAGAGGCGGAGAATGATGCCAACCTGCGCTGGGCTGCCGGTGAACTCGGCGGAGAGTTGCTGCCTCCGGAGGAAGGCTACGGAGAATGGGGGGTGCGCATTACCGATTGCGGCAATTTATTGAAGGCAGGCGAGGTGCCTGGAGAGGGACAATGGGCCGGAGCCATTGTGAAAACTGCCGGGAGCGGGAAGCTGAAGCGATACGATTTTTCAGTCCTGCGGCCGCTGCGAAATGGCATTCCGGGACCTGTGCAGAAGGGCCGGGATATTGTCCCCAGTGCAGATCAAGCTCTTAGCATACTTTTTGATAAAAACAGCTATCCGTGTGCGGAAGTGGACTTGCAGACCGCCTTGCGTTTCCTACACAGGGATGCCCTTGTGCTGCCGGACGCTCCGCTCGGATACAATGTTATTTCATATAGAGGACACCCTCTTGGGTTCGTAAAGAATCTCGGGAGCCGTTGCAATAATCTTCATCCGCTTGGGCGAAGGATACTTAAAGACGTATGAGGAAAGTAGTTACAATAACGTTGATGGCACTGTGCTGCATCGCCGTAATGGCGCAGAACAGTCAGGAAGAATTCAAGGCCCGCTATGATAGGCAGGTCCGTGCCGTCGGTGCCTCCGGAGTAGGCGTGGAGACCATTATAGACCGATGGGAAGAGGCCTTCCCGGACGACCCCGCCGCACACGAGGCAAGGTACAAGTTCTATCTTGCAAAGGCCACCAGCAGTACTGTCGTAAAGAAAGACAGTAAGCGCTACCTTGGGAAAGAGCCCGTGCTCTCTCTGCCTGACAGCAGCGGTAAAGAGGTGTTTTTCTTTGAAGATACTGTCTTCGTGGATTCTCTTTTTGCGGCGGGCCAGAGTGCGATAGACAGGGCGATTGCTCTTGATCCGTCAGAACTTGCCTACCGGGTGGATAAAGTCACCTCCCTTATGCTATACGAAAAAGAGAGTCCTGACATGACTTCCCAGGAATTGCTAAAACTCATTGATTATCAGAAAACTACAAATCCCGAGTGGACCTATCTCGGTCTGCCGGTAGATGAAGATACATTCAAACAGACCATACAGGAATATTGCCTCAATTTGTATAGGTATGCTACGCCCGGTTCGTATGAGGCATTCAGGACTATATCCGAAGCCATGCTAAAATTGTATCCCAAAGATACTTACTGCATGAGCAATATCGGTACCTACTGGCTGGTGTACAAGCAAAACAACAGGCAAGCCCTTAAATGGTATCAGAAGGTGCTGAAAATCAAGCCCGACGACTATGCCGCCGCCAAGAACTGCGTTATCATTGCCCGCCGTGACAAGAACATCAGGCTGGAGAAGAAGTATCTGCCCGTTCTCATAGCCACGGCGCCTACCGAAAGCGAGCGAGCCTCCTGTCGGGCCCGCCTCGACGCCCTCAGCCAGAAGAAGTAGCTGGCGGGGAGTCCCAGGCAAACTCTCCCGTCCGCTGTACAAGGCCCGTTTCAGAGCCTGGGCCTTGTACAAAAAGCTTTGCGCATTCGGAATAAAGTGCTAGCTTTGTCCGGAAAGACTATTACTAAACTATTATGAACCAGACTTACTATGAAACTGTCTGCGGCATTACGCTGAACCGGATATTCGGATACGAACCGGCCGCCGCCCACACACTGATTCAGCACTTCGGCTCCCCCGGAGCCGTCTTCGCCCAAGACTCCGCCACTTTGGACGAAGTATTCGGCCCTTTCAACAAATACAGGGCCCTTATCAACAATGACGAACTGGAGCATTCCGCCCGGGAATGGGAGAGCCTGAAGGACACGGGCTGCCGTTTCGTCCTCCGCAGCAATCCCGGCTACCCTCCTCTTCTATCCGAGTGTCCGGACGCGCCTGTCGGTCTTTATATCCGCAGTTGCACTCCGCCGGAAGAACTCTTCGGAAGCAGGGATTACATATCGATAGTGGGAACCCGCGACCTGTCCCCCTACGGGAAAGAGTGGACGGAGAAGATAGTCGGAGCCATCTCTCGCTCGCCAGCCAAACCAATGATTGTCAGCGGATTTGCCATAGGGGTAGATATCACGGCACAGCTTGCCGCCATGGCCTTCGGCTTACCCACCACCGCCGTAATTCCGGTCGGAATAGACGACATTTACCCTCGCCGACACAGAATCGTAGCCGAGAAAATTCTCCGCACACCTGGATGCGCCATCGTCACCGACTTCCCTCCCGGCAGCAGCCCAGTGACCTTCAATTTCCTGCGACGCAACCGCATCATAGCAGGCATGTCACGCGCCACCATTCTCACAGAGTCCAAGGCGAAGGGAGGAGGCACCATGACGGCGCGCCTTGCAGCGAGCTACGGCCGTGAGCTTTTCTGTCTCCCCGGGCGCATTGACGATTCTCGCTCCTCCGGATGCAACATCTTGATACAGGAGAAATTGGCAGAGTCTATCGGAGACCCCTGGAGCATCTCGGCCCAACTCGGCCTGGGCATTACCCGGAAAGACCACAAGGAACTCGAGGAACTCCTGGGCATCTGCTACTCCAACTATAGCCCTGAGGTACAGCAGCGCCTCACGGATATCGCCCTGCTAATACGGTCTCACCGTGGAATCACCCCGGACGACATAAGCCGAGAGCTGTCTCTCCCTTACGGAGAAGTGGCCGCATCCGTAAACCTGCTGGAAAGCGACGGATTCGTATGCACTGATTTGCTGCAACGCTGCTGCATTGACAACAAAAAAGCGTATCTTTGTCCCTGATGTACTTTATCGATACCCATACGCACCTCGCGGACGAGGCTTTCGCAGGCGAAGAAGACGCAGCGGTGGAACGCGCACTGGAGGCGAACGTGACCAAGATGCTACAGGCCGACACCGGCAGCGCCGACCGTCAGGCATCATACGAGCTAACGGAACGGCACCCCGGAGTACTCTTCCCCATGCTGGGACTCTATCCCGGCAACGTGGACGATAACTGGCGGAACGAAATAGACGCCTTGCTTCCATGGTTCGGGCGCAATCCTGTCGCCATAGGCGAAATCGGCCTGGACTACCACTATGGAGCCGAGACTAAAGAGCTGCAAAAGGAAGCGCTTAAGGTCCAGTTCGAGATTGCCCGGGACCACGGTCTCCCCGTCAACATCCACCTGCGTGACGCTACGGAGGACTTCTTCGAAGTGATGGAAGAGTGCCGGGGAATGGGACTGAGGGGGAACCTGCACGCTTTCAGCGCCAGCGCGGAGATATTCGAAAGAATGCAGCGCTACGGTGAGTGGTACGTCGGCATAGGCGGCGTGCTGACCTTCAAAAAGGCACACATAGCAGAAGACGTACTCCGCATCCCTCTGGATCGGATACTTCTGGAGACCGACGCCCCTTACCTGGCGCCCACACCCCTCCGAGGCACCCGCAACGAGAGCGCCAACATACCATTGATAGCGGCCAGGCTGGCAGAGTTAAAAGGAGTCAGCCTGGAGCAGGTGGCCACCGTCACCACACACAACGCAGAAACATTGTTCGCAATATGACAAAACCCAAAGCGTCCGTGCTCCTGATTTATACTGGAGGCACGATAGGAATGAAGGAAGACCCTGCGGACCAGACACTTAAGCCCTTCGACTTCAGCAGCCTGACCGCCGAAGTACCGGAGCTGCGGAAGTTCGCCCTGCGCATAGACTCCTGCACATTCGACCCGCTTATCGACTCCTCCGACATCGAACCCTCGCTATGGATCAAGCTGGCGGAACTGATCAGGGACAATTACGAAGCATACGACGGATTCGTGGTACTTCACGGTACGGACACCATGGCCTACAGCGCCTCCGCCCTCAGTTTCATGCTCGGCAACCTGGACAAACCCGTCATTTTCACCGGCAGCCAGCTCCCCATAGGCCGTCCCCGCACGGACGGGAAGGAAAACCTGATATCTTCGGTCGAAATAGCCGGCTCCCGCGAACCCGACGGCAGGGCTACGGTTCCGGAAGTGTGCATCTTCTTCAACTCCCTGCTGCTCAGGGGAAACCGCAGCACCAAAGTGGATGCGGGAGGATTTGAAGCCTTCCGTTCCCCCAACTTCCCTCCGCTTGCCGAAGCCGGCATCGACATAAAATACAACAAAGACGCCATCATGCGCCCCGGCGACGGCAGCTTTTCTGTCAGCACCCGGCTAGATACGGCGGTCTCCATACTCAAAGTGCACCCCGGCATCACGGAACGAGTGGTAGAAGACATCCTGCTGGGACAAGGCACACGTGCCGTCATAATCGAGACCTTCGGCTGCGGCAACGCCCCTTCCCGCGACTGGTTCCTGGACATAGTGCGCAGGGCCTCCGCAGAAGGCAAGATACTGCTCAACGTAACCCAGTGCCTGAGGGGTGAAGTTAACATGGACCTTTACGCCACGGGGCGCGCCCTGAAAGATGCAGGTGTACTTTCCGGAGCCGACATAAGCACGGAAAGCGCCCTCGGAAAACTTTTCTACCTCATGGGCAAGTCCAATGATAATGAATACGTTAAGGCCCATCTTGAAGAAAACCTGCGAGGCGAAATCTCAAATTAGCTGCCGGTCAGGTATTGAATAATGATTTTTTTTTGCTAAATTGCACCGATTTCGTAGGAAATTTATTTTAACTAATACATCACATTTACGATTTATGAAAAAGTTTTTCATGTTTCTGGCAGTCGCTGGCGTAATGGCCTTCGCTGCAAACACCGCATCCGCCCAGGACGAGCAGGCAGCCCCCGCAGCTGAGGAAGTTGCCGCTCCCGCTGAGATGACAGCAGCCGACCTCCTTGCAGGTACCGGCGAAGAGATCCCTCTCCATCAGGCTCTCAAGACCAAGTTCATCGATGGTGGTGCCGGATTTATGTCCCTGATTATCATCTGCTTGATTATTGGTCTCGCTCTTTCCATCGAGCGTATTCTCTATCTCACCTTCTCAAAGGGCAACTCCAGGAAGCTCCTCGAGCAGGTCGAGAAGGCCCTTGCCGAAGGGGGAATCGAAGCAGCTAAGGACGTTTGCCGTGAAACCCGCGGGCCCGTGGCATCTATCTTCTACCAGGGCCTGCTCCGTTACGACCAGGGTGTCGATGTAGTCGAGAAGACCGTCGTTTCCTACGGTTCCGTCCAGATGAGCGAAATGGAGAACGGCCTCAGCTGGATTTCCCTCTTCATCGCCATCGCCCCGTCCCTCGGATTCCTCGGTACCGTTATCGGTATGATCAACGCTTTCGACGCCATCCAGGCAGCCGGTGATATTTCCCCTAACGTTGTTGCAGGCGGTATGAAGGTGGCCCTCATCACCACCGTCGGCGGTTTGATCGTCGCCATGATCCTCCAGGTGTTCTACAACTACATCCTGGCCAAGATTGACGGCATCACCATCGACATGGAAGACTCTTCCATCTGCCTTATCGACATCCTCACCAAGTACAACTGCAAGAAATAAACTGTTTCAGACACATCGAATATGAAACTCAACAAGATATTTAAATGGGGTATGATAGCGCTGATCGTCGTCAGCGTCGCTCTCCTGATCTGGGGCTTCACCCAGGGCTTCGGGGGCAACGCAGTCGATGTTCTGCTCTACTGGACCTACTGCATGGTCGGCCTGGCAGTTTTCAGCTGGGTTGTCATCGGCCTTGTAGTGGGTGCCAAGAACAATCCCAGGAGCCTTGTCAAGATTGGCATCGTACTCCTGGGGGCTGCAGCGCTCTGCCTTGTCGCCTGGGTTCTGGCGAAGGGCGATCCCGCAGTCGGATACACTGGCCCTGCCGTATCCGCAGGCACGTTGAAGCTTACTGACAGCATTTTGAATCTTACATACATAGTCGGCGGCGCAGCCGTGGTAGCTATCGTAGTCGGCGAAGTACGTATGGCCATCGCTAGCAATAAATAATTATGGGCAAGAAGAAAGTACCAGCAATGAACACCAGCTCGACCGCGGATATCGCGTTCCTGTTGTTGTGCTACTTCCTGATGACCACCACCATGGGCAGCCAGACCGGTCTCAGCCGTCGTCTGCCTCCCATGCCTGACAAGAATCAGAAAGTTGAGGACCAGAAGGTCAATCGCCGTAACATTATACAGGTGAAGATCAATTCTGCCGATAGAATTTTTGCCGGTAGCGAGCCCATCGACGTCAGCCAGCTCAAAGACAAGATCAAAGAATTTCTGACCAACCCCGCAGATGATCCTAACCTCCCCGAGAAGGAGCTCCAGGACATCGAAGGATTCGGGGAGTGCTATGTCTCCAAAGGCATCATTTCCCTTCAGAATGACCGTGGTACCAGTTACCAGGCATACATCGCAGTCCAGAACGAACTTGTGAAGGCGGTAAATGAACTCCGTGACGATTTCTCCAAGAAGAATTACAACGGAAGGTCTTATGCCCGTCTGAATGAGGACGAACAGGCAATAGTCAAGAAGGCGGTGCCTCAGTTCATTTCCGAGGCTGAGCCTAAGGATGTAGGCCGCAGAAGATAAATAACAGGAGGATAATAATATGTCAAAATTCGGTGGAAGCAACAATAAGAAAGAGGTGCCGGCAATGACCAGCAGCTCCCTCTCCGATATCGTGTTCATGCTCCTGTTCTTCTTCATGGTTACCACGCAGATGCGCGAGACCGAGAATAAGGTTGTGGTCAAGATCCCCGAAGCTTCCGAGGTTGTGAAGCTCGAGCGCAAAGACCTCAACTCTTATATCAACATCGGCACTCCGATCAAGTCTCTGCAGGCCATGTACGGAACCGAAGCCCGTATCCAGCTGAACGACTCCTTCAAGACCACGGACGACATCCGCGACTTCGTGGCCGCCGAGCGTGAGTCCCACAGCGAGCAGGACCGTCAGTTTATGACCGTCAGCATCAGGGCGGACCAGGACGTAAGAATGGGTATCATTACCGACGTTAAGCAGGAGCTCAGACGATGCTCCGCGCTTAAGATTATGTACTCGGCCAGAAAGGGCGGCAACTAGCAGAAGGCGCCCTGACAATATGGAGCAGCCCCCTTCCAAGAGGGCTGCTTTTTTAAAGAATAGTAATAATGGAAATACTTCGCACAAAAGTTATTGACCTGCTCAAGAAAGAGGCAGGCGAGGAGGTTCTCGCCAAAGGCTGGGTGAGGACCAAGAGAGGCAATAAGGAAATAGCGTTCATAGCTCTCAACGACGGTTCTACCATCAAGAACGTGCAGATTGTGGTAGATAAGAATCCCGAGACCGAGCCGGTGCTCTCCAGAATAAGCACTGGCACCTGCATAGGTGTACGCGGCAAATTGGTAGAATCAGTAGGCAGCGGCCAGGCAGTAGAGATTCGCGCAACGGAGATTGAGGTCTTCGGAGAATGTGACCCGGTGCGCTATCCCCTCCAGAAGAAGGACACCTCCTTTGAATACCTGCGTACGGTCGCGCACATGCGCCCGAGGACCAATACCTTCGGCGCCGTGCTCAGGCTGCGCAGCCAGATGGCTTTTGCCATTCACGAGTATTTCCATTCCAAGGGCTTCGTATATTTGCACACTCCTCTTATTACTGCATCGGATGCAGAGGGAGCAGGCAATATGTTCCAGGTCACAACCCTGGATTTGGAGAACGTGCCCCGCAACAAGAAAGGCAAGCCCGATTACAGCAAGGATTTCTTCGGGAAGCGCACCAGCCTTACCGTGAGCGGCCAGCTGGAAGGCGAACTCGGAGCTACCGCTCTGGGTGAGATCTATACCTTCGGGCCCACATTCCGCGCCGAGAACTCCAATACTCCGCGTCACCTTGCCGAGTTCTGGATGATTGAGCCGGAAATGGCTTTCTACGATATCAAGGACAATATGGACCTTGCCGAGGACTTTATCAAGCACCTCGTGCGGTATGCTCTTGATAACTGCAGGGACGATATTCAGTTCCTCAACGACCGTTACGATCCCGAGCTTGTTGCGCGCCTGGAGGGCGTTATCGGAACTGAGTTCGTGCGTCTGGAGTACACTGAGGGCATCAAGATTCTGGAGGAAGCCATGAAAAACGGCGTCCAGTTCGAGTATCCTGTATTCTGGGGCGCAGATCTTCAGAGCGAGCACGAGAGGTATCTGGTAGAGAAGCATTTCGGCAAGCCGGTGATTCTGACCGGATATCCCAAGGATATCAAGGCTTTCTATATGAAACAGAATCCGGATGGCAAGACTGTGCGTGCGATGGATGTACTGTTCCCGAAGATCGGCGAGATTATCGGCGGCAGTGAGCGCGAAGCGGATCTTGCGAAGCTGGAGGCCCGCATCGACGAGCTTGGGATGAGTCGTACGAATCTGGAATGGTATGTTGACACGAGGCGCTTCGGCTCTTGCCCTCACAGTGGTTTTGGTCTTGGCTTCGAGCGGCTGCTGCTCTTCATTACCGGCATGCAGAACATCAGGGACGTCATTCCTTTCCCAAGAACGCCGAAAAACGCAGAGTTCTAAATCCTCACGGATTTAGAACTACTACTTTCGATCACCCCACCCCTTCCCTCCCCTGACCGTAGGGGAGGGAGAGAATAGGGAGGGAACAAATAAAGGGAGAATTAATATGCTGAAAATCTGCTACTGCTGTCTGAGAACCGTGACCGCCCGTGGTCACGTGAACGGGAGGGGCCCGGCCGCCAGGCTGGGAGGGATGAGCGCGAAGCGCGAAGTTAGCAGACAGCAGTAGCAGATTTTCAGTAGCAGCTATTTTATTATGACAGTTATAGGTATCGCCGGAGGTTCCGGATCCGGCAAGACAACGGTAGTAAATGCAATTACCGAAAGGCTGAAAGGCAAGAAAGTTGTTGTAATCCCCCAGGATTCTTATTACAAGGATTCCAGCGACCTTTCCGACGAGGAAAAGCGCGTCCATAATTTCGACCACCCGGATGCTATCGAGTGGGAGCTTCTGTGTAATCAGCTGCGCGACCTCAAGAACGGTAAGGCGATTGAACAACCAATATATTCGTTCATCTCCTGCAGCCGCTCAAAGACGGAGACCAAGCGCGTGGAGCCTGCAGACGTGATTATCATCGAGGGTATCCTTATCTTCACCTGCAAGAGGCTCAGGGACCAGATGGACATCAAGATTTTCGTGGATGCCGACGATGACGACCGCCTTATGCGGGTGATGGAACGCGACATTTCAGAGCGAGGCAAGGATGTGCACTGGGTGATAGAGCGTTACTGCCGTACCGTGAAACCCATGTACCTCCAGTTCATCGAGCCCAGCAAGCGTTACGCCGACATCATCATCCCTCAGGGCGGCCACAACAAAGTGGCTATCGACGTGATTACGGCTACTGTCGAGAAGAGTTTGGGAGAAAGGTAGTATCCTTAACCTACAATGAAAAAGGAGGACAAAGCAGGTCTATATACCACCGTAATCATTCATCTTGCGGTGCTTATTGTCCTGCTTGCCACCTCGCTGGGGTTCTCGCTGCAGAGCGAGAACTCTTTCATTTTGGATTTCAGCAAGCTGGAGGAACTGGAAAGGCTCCAGGCCGAGGTGGAACGGCTGAAGCAGGAGGCCGAATTCCAGGAGGCCATCAGCAAGCGTCTGGAAGCCGAACTGGGTGCAGCACCTGGCGGCTACCGCAACGTTGCCGTTGACAGGGCGTCCCTCAAGGACGATCGAGGCACGGATGCAGACCAGCTATACAAGGATGCGGAAAGGCTTGCACGCGAGCTGAAGGGCGGTTTTGAAGTACCGGATGACGGATTTTCCGCCAATCTCCCGTCCAAGGACGACGGCAGGCAGAAGGAGGAAAAATCATACAGCGGCCCTTCTGTCGTCTCCTATTATCTGGAAGGGCGGAAGGCCAGCAAACTGAGCATTCCTGCGTACCGTTGCATGGGGGCCGGAGAGGTCACAGTACTTATTACCGTGGACAACAGCGGCACTGTCATTGCCGCCAAAGTGGACGAGAGTTGTTCTTCCACGGACGGCTGCCTTCGCTCCTTCGCCATACGAGCCGCACGCCTTAGCCGATTCTCTGCCTCCCCTACCGCTCCAGCCCGCCAGACAGGCAACATCGTATATCAATTTATTGCCCAATAAATCACGTGGATGGTAACACCGCTATATTCATAAAATTACTATCTTTGTGAGCTATGCGACGCTTTGTCCTGTCGGTTTTATTTTTGGTGGCAATCGGGTGCTCCGGCTCTCCTGAGGGGGGAAAGTTTGTGGAGTCTCCCGAACTGCTGAAGGCCGTGCCCTCCGACGCGCTCACCGTGGGCATATTCGGCCGTTGCGACCATGCCCTGGAGCGTATGCTGGACTCGACCAGCGTGCTCAGGCAGTTGGATTACGGGAAGTTTGGCAGACATAAGGCCGCTGTAGCATTTTGTAACATTGGAAGCATAACGCCGCTTCTGATACTGGAGACCGGAATCGCCAGCCAGGACAGAAGCTCCGAGAACGCGAAAGGCAGTCTGCAGGCAGCAACGGACACCCTTACACAGACACGTGATATCGCAAAGCTGGCCGACTCCCTGAAACTGTACACTCCCCAGGTAGCCCTCGACAAACACAACGTCTTGCTTATCAGCCCCTCAGCCACTGTAATCACCGTAGCCGAACGACATCTGGAATCGGAATCTTCCATTCTGGACGCTCCATATTTCGACCTCGTCCTGGAGGCTATGAGCAGCGGCGATGCAATAGCCTGGCGGAACAGCGGAGCCGCCAAGCTGCTCTCCATAGACCTTGCAGGCATCCCCCGCAAACAAGTTGCAGGCTTTATCAAGAACGCAGCGGAATGGACTGTGGGCAACGGAAATAAACTCAAGTCAATACAACCCGCGTCGGCAAAGTATTTCTGCAACTTCCTTGAGGCTGCCGGAGAGGGCCAGTCCAAGTTTGCAAGAGTATGCCCGTCAGATGCGGAACTGATCATAGATATTCCCATCGGCGAGCTCAAACAGTGGCGCCAGGCCTATGAAACAATGCTTGACGCTCGTGTGGAACTGGAAAGCTACAAAAAGAAACTGCAAGCCATCAACAAGTCCGCAGGCAGAAACCCCCTGGACTGGGAAAGGGAAAATAACATACAGGAAGTTGTTTACGTAGCCTGCAAAGACTACAGTATCAATATGGTGAGAACCGGAAAGGCCGTCAAGTCCATAAAGGAAAAGCAGGTCGGGACCAATCCCGCATGCGGCTTTCTCAATGCCCTGTACGGCTACCCCTTCAGCGATGCCGACTCCTGCGTTGTCCGCAAGGGCGACTGGCTTATAAGCGGGCGGAGCAGCGTGCTCGACTCCCTTGCCCTCGGCAATATAAAGAACTGGCCGGCAAAAGCATGCGCCATAGTTCAGATTCCCGGGGAGCGTTTAACGTGCAATAAAGATAATATTACAATATGGCAGGATTCCAATCGGTAAACAAGATGCTCGAGAAGAGCTTCCGTGAAAACTGGGACCGCTCGGCACTTTCCAATTATCAGGGTGTTACCCTGAAGTATTGCGATGTAGCCAAACGTATAGAGTATCTACACCTATGCTTCGAGTCTTGCGGACTTCAGAAAGGAGACAAGGTGGCCCTCTGCTCAAAGAACCAGGCTAACTGGGGAGTTTGCTTCCTGGCAGCCTTGACCTACGGAGCTGTTCCCGTGCCCATACTTCATGAATTTAAGCCGGAAAATATACATTACCTGGTAAATCATTCCGAGGCCAAGGTATTCTTTGTGGACGAGGCCAACTGGGAAGGCCTTTCCGAGGCCGAAATGCCTGATGTACAGGTCTTCGTGCGCATGTCCACCCTCAATTACATCCTAGCCCGCGACCCGGCCATGGTGGAGGCCCGGGAAAAGCTTCCCGAGACCTTCCGTGCCAAGTTCCCCGACGGATTCGGCAAAGAGGACCTCAATTATTACGAAGACAGCCCCGATGAACTGGCCCTCATCAACTACACTTCCGGCACTTCCGGTTTTTCAAAGGGCGTCATGCTCCCCTACCGTTCACTCTGGTGCAACATACGCTTCGCCGGAGAGACCGCTGAGCCGCAGATGACCAACGAATCCAATATGGTCGCACTGCTTCCCTCCGCCCACATGTACGGCATGACTTTCGAATTCCTCTTTGAAATGACAATCGGCGCACACGTGCACTTTCTTACACGCGTTCCCAGCCCAAAGGTAATCATGAAGGCCTTCTCAGAGATACACCCGGACGTCATCATAGCCGTGCCTCTCATTATCGAAAAGGTTTACAAGTCGCAGATAAAGCCCATTGCAGACCACAACAAGACGTGGTTGCGCATCCCTATTGTTGATCAGATAGTACTCGGAAAGATTCGCGAAGGCCTCATCAATGCCTTCGGCGGCAATTTCGAGGAAATCATCCTGGGCGGCGCCGCCTTCAACCCGGAGGTGGAGCAGTTCCTGCGCAAGGTCAGGTTCCCCTTTACCGTAGGATACGGCATGACGGAATGCGGCCCTATCATCACTTACGCCCACTGGAACCGCACAAAGAAGGGCTCCTGTGGATATGCAATCCCCGGCTGCTCCATTCGTATCGATTCTCCCAATCCCTACAAGATTCCCGGCGAGGTACAGGTTAAAGGCGACAACGTATTCCTTGGATACTACAAAAACCGGCAGGCCACCAAGGCCTCTTTCACAAACGACGACTGGTTCAAGACCGGCGACATGGGAGTTATAGACGACGACGGCTACCTCTATCTGCGCGGCCGCTCAAAGTGCATGATACTCGGTCCCAGTGGTCAGAACATCTACCCGGAAGAACTTGAAGCAGTCATCAACAACGTCACCTATGTGGTTGAATCACTGGTGATTGAAGACAATGGCGGGCTCACCGCACTTATCTACCCGGACTACCGCCAGGCACAGGAAGACGGACTGGAGATAGAGGAGTTGCAGAAGCGCATTTCGGACAACATGCCGGAGGTCAACAAACTCCTCCCCGGTTATGCCCAGATACGCAAGATAGAATTCATGTCAGAAGACTTCGAGCGCACCCCAAAGCGCAGCATAAAGCGTTACCTCTACCAGAGATAGTATGGAAAAGTTCGATCACAGATACATTGAAATGGCCGAAATATGGGCCAAGAATTCCTATTGTAAACGCCGCCAGGTGGGTGCCCTGCTCGTAAAGGACAGGATGATTATCTCCGACGGCTACAACGGCACTCCCTCGGGATTTGAAAATATCTGCGAGGAGAACGGAGTGACCAAGCCCTACGTGCTACACGCAGAGGCGAACGCCATTTCCAAGGTTGCCAAGTCCGGAAACAGCAGCGAGGGAGCAACCCTTTACGTAACGGCGTCCCCCTGCATCGAATGCGCCAAGCTCATCATCCAGTCCGGCATCAAGCGAGTTGTATATAAAGACGAATACCGACTGACGGACGGCGTAGACCTGCTCACCCGGGCCGGCATTACAGTGGAAAAAGTTGACTGATATGAAAAGGAATCAAGTATTTTCCATAATCATAGGCATCCTGATAGGCGCCGCACTCGTGCTCTGTTTACAGAAGATAAACGAAAAGCGCCACATGATGCGCACCACCAACCACGACTGGCGCAAGCTCAACCTGGTACTGCAGACCATAGACCAGAACTATGTGGACACAGTGGACCGCAAGAAAGTCACGGAAGCCGCCATCAATGCAGCCCTCCATTCCCTCGACCCGCACTCTGTCTATATGCCTCCGGTGGAACTTGAAGCAACGGAAGAAGACCTTGCCGGCAATTTCTCCGGCATCGGCATACAGTTCAACGTACCCAACGACACTGCGGTGGTGATAGAGGTGATTCCCGGTGGTCCGGCGGAAAAAATCGGCATGCAGCCGGGCGACCGCCTGCTGAAAGTGGACGACACCGTTATCGCCGGGGTCAAGTTTCCCCAGGACAGCATGGTACGACGGATGAAGGGCCCTGCAGGCACCAAGGTTACCGTAACCGTGAAGCGCGACGAAGAGCAGATTCCGTTCGAAATCACCCGCGACAGGATACCTACCCACTCCGTAGATGCCGCTTTCATGGTCAACGACACCACCGGCTTCCTGCGACTGAGCAAATTCTCCCGCACAACTTACGAGGAATTCGTGATTGCGGCCGGGAGACTTGTGCAGGAGCATGGCATGAAGCACCTCATAGTCGATCTGCGGGACAACAGCGGCGGCTACTTCGAGCAGGCGCTCAAACTCTCCAACCTCTTTCTCGACAAAGGCCAGAGCATAGTATATATGGAGGGCCGCCACAGGCAGCGGCAGGAGTACAAAGCCGACGGAAGGGGCGCATTCCGTAACACAGGGCTTACACTGCTGGTTTCCGACGGTTCTGCCTCCTCCAGCGAAATCTTTGCAGGAGCAATGCAAGACAACGGCAGGGCCACCCTGGTCGGACGGCGCACCTACGGCAAAGGCCTGGTGCAGGAGCCCGTCAACTTTACCGACGGTTCCGGCATAAGACTGACTGTCGCCCGCTATTATACACCCTCGGGACGCTGTATCCAGAAACCCATTTCAGACGACTACGTGTACGATATATACAAGCGTTACGGAAATGGTGAGATGGTCACTGCAGACAGCATGAAGGTAGCCAACGGCGGTATCATTCCCGATATATTCGTCCCCATGGATACCACCAAGGTTGGTGCGTTCTATGTAAACTGCAACAAGAAAGCTACCACCATGCGCTTCGCATCTGCCTTCTTCGACGCCCACAAGAGCGAGTTGCAGGCGATAAGCGATTACACGGTACTTAAGAACTACCTGTATAAGGCCAATCTTGAGAAGCATTTCCTCGCTTTCGCCAAACAGCGCGACGGCCTGGAGCCCAAACGCGGCGAGTGGAGTATTGAGCGCCCGTACATCATGACTCAGGTACGCGCCCTGATAGGACGTTATTCCAAGCTTGGAGACAACGCCTTCTACCACATATACCTCTATACCGACGAGGTTTATAAAGCCGCAATAGAGTCCCTGAGGAAGTAATTCCTCATTTGGGAAGTCCGAAGACGTCGGACAGTTCCTTCATCTGGGAATCTGTCATACCGTCGGGCTCGAAGCCCATATTTCTGGCAGCTATATAAATGAGAGCGCTTTTGTTCAGGACATCTACCTGGTCGAAGGCGCTCATCACATCTACATCCACTGCAAAAACACCGTGCTTTTCCCACATCACAACGTCGTAATCCTCATCTATAGCCCGGATGGTGGCTTCAGCAAGCTCATTGCTGGAAGGCAGCATGTAAGGCACCATGCCTAATCCCCTGGGACAGAAAGCCTTGGTCTCAGGAATCATAGACCAGAGCATACGGGTTGCGGCGTCCTTCTCCATCCACTTCCTGCTATGCGTAAGCGCCACCAGCTCTATAGGATGGGTATGCATGGAAGCCCTGTAGCCAGAACCTTTGGCCAGCAGATAGTTGTGGACGGCCAGGTGGGAAGGCAGCTCAGAAGTGGGCGCAACCGGCTGGTCGGCCACTATCTCATAATGAGCGCAGTCGTCGAGGATGCGGATTATGGATCCGTTGCCCATCGGATCGCGGGCAAGGTCCCGCATGCGCTTACCGGTCCCTTTGCAATAGAACCAGCAGCCATTAAGCTGCGGCAGCTGCATCCCAATTGCACAGGGGGCCGAGATGGCCGGCAGAGCCCTCATAGCGTCATCTACCCATTCGGTAATATTGATGGTGATGTTGCCGCCGTTGCGCTCCGCCCATCCTTTCGCCCAAAGGTATCCGGCCACTTCAGCCACCTTGTCTATTTCGGCCTTCAGGGCAGGTCTGTTGTCTAATATACTCATTTCTTTTCTTTATATCATTTCCGGCAGGAAAGTACTGAATACCAGTATAACCAGGCCGCAGACCAGCACCACTATGGTCTTGCGGGACACCCCCTTCCACTCCTTCAGTATAATCCCCCAGACGTTGGAGAAGGTGACGTTGAATGCCATAAGGATACAGAAGGCCAGGGTCATCATGCTGCTGCCTGGTTCAAAGAAGCTCTTGCCCAGCGACAGGCCGAAGAACTGGCTGTACCACAGAGCACCGGCCAGCAGGCAGAAGAGCAGATTGTTGCCCCAAACCTCCTTCTTGGCATAGTCGCCCCATGTTTTGTTCTTATGGTTCTGCCAGAAGCAATACACGGCATTGGTCACGAATCCGCCCAGAGTCACCAGGAACGTGGCAGGAAGTGTCCGGAACATGTCACTGGTTCCGGCAAAATGAATATCCTTGCCGAATTCCAGTCCCACGTTGAAGCAACCGCTCATGAAACCAGCCAGCAGGGCGATGGCAAGGCCCTTGGGGAAGTTGTAATCTTTGACCGCCATCTTCTTTTCTTCCTCGCTGAGAGCTGCCGATTTCATGCCTCCGGCCACACCGATGACGGCTATGCCCACAAGGCATACCACAACCCCCAGGATTACGGAGAAGGTGAGGGACTCCAGTGCATTCAACTCAGGGAAGAAAATATTTAGCAGCACAGGTCCCATAATGGTACCCAGCCCGGCGCAGGTGCCCAGGGCTATGCTCTGGCCCAAGGCTACGCCAAGATAGCGCATTGAAAGGCCGAAGGTGAGACCACCTACTCCCCACAAAGCGCCGAAGAGAATGGTCATCCAGATATTGAAGGGAGCGGACTGTGCGAACAGTTCACCTACGCTGTGGCCGGCTGGAACTGCCAGCAGCAACCCCAGGAACGGAAGAATGAGCCAGGCGAAAACACCCTGCACAATCCAGTAGGACTCCCATGCCCAGCCTTTGATTTTGTTGATAGGCACATAACAGCTGGACTGGCAGAAAGCCCCTATAGCTATAATAAGTAAACCAATTATCAGATTCATGATTTATCTCTTGGAAGTAACTTCTTTCTCGTACTGTTCAATGGCGGCAATGTACTCTTCGCCCACCGGCACTCCGTTTTTGAGGTTGAAATAATCGAATACTGCTCCGAAAGGCAGTGTTCTGGCTTCCTCCAGGAGAGCAAGACGCTGGAAGCCCTGGCCGGCAGCCTCATACTCGCGGAGTTTGGCAAGGGGCTCCAGGAGAGCGCTAAGGATACACTTCTGAGTTGCCCTGGTGCCGATGATATAAGCGCCTATGCGGTTGATGGACGCATCGAAGTAATCGAGCCCCACATGAGCGCGGTCGAGACCGTCGGCACGAACAAGCTCCTTGAAGAGGTCCTGGGTCTGGTCGTTCATTATGGTCACGTGGTCGGAATCCCAGCGGACGGGGCGGGAGACGTGGAGCATCAGTTCTGGCACGTATAGCAGCAGTGAGGCAACCTTGTCGGCCACATTCTCAGTCTGCTCGTAGTGACCGGTGTCCAGGGTGTACATCACCTTGCGGGTGGCGCAGTAACCCTCGTAGAAGTCCATGGAGCCAACTGTATAGCTCTCCAGACCTATGCCGAAGAGTTTTGCCTCCACACAGCTCTTCATGCCCGGAAGTTCCTCGGCAAGAATCTCGTCCAGCGCGGCAGCGAGAATCTCACGGTAATATTTGCGGTTGACGGTAAGGTCCTTGGAGCCGTCATGGACCCAGATATTCATGATGCAAGGGTCATTCTGGGCCTTGCCCATAGCGTCCGCTATGCGACGGCAGCGCTTGGTATGCTCAATCCAGAAATCACGTATGCCCTTGTCGGGATTGGAAAGGCTGAGGTCGCCGCTCTTAGGATGCGAGAAGGAGGTGGAATTGAAGTCCAGTTTGAAATTATTGGCCCTGGCCCAGTCAATCCAGCTCTGGAAATGCTCGACACCAACCTGGTCGCGATCTACGAACTTACCTCCGAAGTCTCCGTAAATCTCGTGCAGATTCACACGGTGGTTGCCGGCGAGGAGGGTTTTTACGAATTCGAGGTCCTTCCGCACTTCGTCTATATTGCGGGCTCGGCCGGGATAGTTGCCGGTAGTCTGGATGCCGCCGGAGAGGGCCTCGCCCCGCTCGAAACCGACAACGTCGTCGGTCTGCCAGCAGTGGAGGGAAATCTGCTGCTTTTCCAGGCGATCAATGGCTTTGTCCGTATCTACGCCAAGTGCGGCATAGCGTTCCTTTGCAATTTCGTAAGACTTGAGGATTTGTGCTTCTTTCATGGTCTGTATGTTTTAACTTTTACTGTTTCTGCTATCATGCGGCGCATTTCCCAGCGGTCTTTCACCAGGCCGGCAGCCTGCGCCTGAATCATTACGTTGCCAATGGCAGTAGCCTCAGTGGGACCCGCCACTACCGGGATGCCGATGGATTCGGCCGTCCACTGGTTCAGCAGTTCGTTGGCACTGCCTCCTCCAATGATGTGGAGCTTTTCTATCTCAAATGGCGCAAAACTCCGCAGCATATCCAGCACCTCCTTGTATCGGTCGGCCAGGGAATGGTAGATGCAGGAGACGATCTGGGAGTCGGTGAGAGATTTACCGACTGCGCTCGAAATGACAGAAACCATATTCTCCGGCGCGGCAAAGCGCGGGTCGTCCGGGTTGATTCTTCCCGGGAAATCCCTTTCGGCGCGTGCCATTGCCATAAGTTCAGGGTAAGAATAATCCTTCCCCTCGGCCTTCCAGATGCGGCGGCATTCTTCCAGCAGCCACATGCCGGTGATGTTCTTGAGGAATCGTGTCGTGCCTTCGATACCGCCCTCATTGGTAAAATTAAGGCGAGCAGATTCCTTACTAATAATGGGAGACGGCACTTCTATACCCATCAGGCTCCAGGTGCCGCTGGAAAGGTAAGCAAAATTCTCGTCGGCAGCAGGCACCGCGGCAATTGCAGATGCCGTATCGTGCCCGGCCACTGCAATAACCGGAATACCCTTGAATTCCCCAACCTTTGTGCCCGGCTGGACGATGGGCAGCAGCATATCCGTACGAATGCCCAACTCTTTCAGCAACCCCTTGTTGAACTGGCGCGTCTTCTGGTCCATCATGCCGGAGGTAGATGCGTCCGTATATTCGCAAACTTTGTTTCCTGTCAGAAGATAAGACAGCAGGTCCGGCATGAATAGTATGGCGGCGGCATCCTTCAGGGCGGCATCCCCTTCCCGCGTTTGGGCGAAGAGCTGGAAGATAGTGTTGAAGTTCATTATCTGGATACCGGTGCGCTCATAGAGTTCCCCGCGGGGGACAGTTTCATATACCTTTTCCGGGATGCCTACCGTATAAGGGTCACGGTAGCAGCGTGGAAGTCCCAGCAGGGAGCCATCTGCCCCTATGCAGCCAAAATCCACACCCCACGTGTCTATACCGATGGAATCCGGCCTTATCCCCTTCTGCTCCAACTGCTCTACGCAAGCCACGAAATGATCCCGCATCTTGAGGACGTCCCAATACATCCGGCCGTCCTTCCGGACCATCTCCGAAGGGAAGCGATACACCTCTTCCATCCGGAAAGATTCTCCCTCAAAAGTTGACAATACTCCGCGGCCGGACGTAGCGCCGCAGTCAAATGCCAGAAAAACATGCTTATCAGCCATAGTGTTATGGTTTAGTTTTACAAATATAGCAGTTAGTATTATATACTTGCTGTGAAAAAGATTCTAAAAACTTTGATTTTTGATAAAAGTTTAGTTACTTTTGAGCATGAGTGATTCCATCCATTTGAAATACCTTGCAAAAAACCGGCAGGACCAGGTCTGGGGTCTGGCGGTCAACTCCGTCGGGCGCCAGCAGATTGCTCCCGGGGAAGCTTACCCGCCCGCCTATCACCCGTCCCGTTACCTGTTCTCGGAAAAGCGCGGGCGCGTGCTGGATGAATACCAGCTTCTATATATCACCCAGGGACACGGACGGTTCCGCAGCACATCGCTGGACAGATGGATTCCTCTTAATACAGGGAGCATGTTCCTGCTCTTTCCCGGAGAGTGGCACTCGTACCGGCCGCTACCGGAAACAGGGTGGACGGAATACTGGATAGGATTTGAGGGGCCCATCATGGACTCACGAGTACGTAATGGATTCTTTACCATAGACAGACCAATTCTTCAACTTGGACTGCATGAGAGCATCATAAACCAGTACGAGGCTGCCATCCGGGCCGCCCTGGAGCAGCGATCCGGCTTCCAGCCCCTCCTCGGCAGTATTGTCGAGAACCTCCTGGGCCTTGGGTATTTCTACGGTCGTCAAAAGAACTTCTCCGAGGTGGAAGCCCTGGTAAGCCGAGCCAAGATTCTCATTTCCGAGGGATTCCGCAGCATTGGCCCGGAAGAAGTGGCTCAAAAACTCCATGTCGGGTACTCCAGTTTCCGGCGCATATTCAAGGAATACACAGGCTTTTCTCCCGCCAGATACATACTGGACGTTAAGATTAGCAAGGTGAAAGAATCCCTCACAAACAGCACCTTGCCCGTAAAACAGATAGCCTACAATTTCGGCTTCGAGAATTACGACTATTTCTTTACCGTTTTCCGCCGCCTCACCGGCATGACTCCCCGCGAGTACCGCAGCTTTACCCAGGGGAAATAAGCTCTCGCAAACAGCAGAGCTGGCCGGGACGGTCAGCTCTGCTGAAGAATTATAGCCCCTTGGCTCCGATGGTAGTGTTTATTAATTCAGTTTTTCAAGCTCCTCTTCCGAGAGGCCAGTGCATTTAATCACAAGGGCCGAATCACATCCATTGGCTAACATCAATCTGGCTATCGCCAAACGGCTTTCTGCGCGGCCTTCCTCGCGGCCCACGCGACGCTGGAACTTGATCCCCATTGCTATGCTCTGTTTGTCCATCATATCTTTTCGGTATTTGCGTTTCTCCGACGGCGTAAAATTAGATATTTCCGCCGACTTAAACAACTCCCGGAAGAATTCCGTATCCAACTCACGGGGAATCTCCTCCAGTTTATCGATGTTTTGCATTACATAGCAGAAGTTATCCGCGAACGTCGCCTCGGGCGTAAGGGCCTTCCTGCAGTTGGGCAGCTCCAGGAACAGCAGCTGCACCCGGTCCGTTATAGCCTCGTTGGTGTCGTCCCACCGGAAGCGGCCCCGGTACAGCACCTGGTCGCTACCCTCGTGATACGAAAAGTTCATCAGGTTCACCATGTACACCGTCGGGAAATCATTTTCCTCGTCTCCGATCGCCTTCTGCTCCGTCACCGGGAATGCGGCGTTGAACGCTATACGCTCATAATAATTGTCCTGCTCGGTCATCTGCATCTCGATGATCACGCGCGTACCGTCACTGTCCCGTGCACTCACGTCCACGCGGATGCTCTTGTAGTCCAGCGCGTTTTCATTGATGAATTCCTGACCAGCGTACTGCAGGTCCTCGAAATCATGCTCCGGAAGCAACTCCCTGAGAAGCATTACCAGAAGATGTTTCCTTTCCTCTACTCCGAAGGTCCGCTTGAACCATCGGTCCATTTTGATGTCGGCATATCTGCCAAACTTAAGTTCTTCATTTGCCATATTGACGTAGTTTAAGTCTAACGTTCGGCAAATATAGCTGAAGATTGCTGTAATTATTGCGGTTGCGCGCTAACGGATGGCAGATTTTTACAATTCTTTATACGGACGAAAGGAAAGTAACAACTATTCTTTTCAACCGGGGGATTTAAAGATAATTTTTGCGGTAAGCAGTATGCCAAAGAACGCTGTGGAGATACCCGGCCGGAGCCGGGTATGACGTTTGTGCGTCATGGCCGGCCTGACCGGCCATCTGTCATCTGAGCGGAGGGCGAAGCCCGGAGTCGAGAGATACCATGGCAAGGGCCGGAAACTATTCTCCCCACGCATCGAATTAGACGGCAAAGGCAGCTGGATGACTTAAGACCTTTGCCCATAGAGATGACTATTAACTGCAGGGCCCGGTAAGGGGCCCCGCAGGATAGTATTTACACCGGGCACCCGGGGAGGGGAGCCGAGGTAAGTGTTATTTATCGAAAATGCCGGAATGAGTCCCTGTATTAAGCATTAGGAGAACCAGTTCATCGTCATTCTGCTCCCACACCAACAACCAGTCAGGCTTAATATGGCATTCCCACTCACCGGCTCTGTTCCCGGAAAGCTTATGGGGTTTGTAATTGGCCGGTAGTGACCCCGTTTGTGCTAGTAATGTAATTACCTCCTGCAGAAGATTCATTGGATAGCCGCGCTTCGAGCATAATTACCAGTCCTTTTTAAACTGGTTAGTCACCTTGATGGTATACATATGTTATGCGTTCAGGGTATTAAACAACTCTGAAAGCGTTTCGAAAGTTTCAACCTTTCCCTCGCTGGCTTCCATTTTCGAGCGCTCATAGGCAGATTTCTTTCTTGGACCGGACACAGTCCATCCCATTCTTTTGGCAATGTGCCTGAATGTTGCCTTATCTGTAGAAGGAACACTGATTGTATACTCGTAACTCATAACCTAATTATTTCCCCCTTTGGCATAGATGCAAAGAAAAAGCCGAAAAACAAAATATGCAAAAAGCAGAGCTGGCCGGGTGCGAGCGTACCACTGTGACACAGCACCTGCCGGGGGATGATAAACATCACCCGGCACTGCGGTGCGGCGTATTGAAAAAATTTAGGTTGATTATTATGCTTAATGACAAGCTAAAAATTTTTTAACTTTATATTAATCAACAGTGCCGATTGAGCAATTAGTCATTGTCCCGGTAGTCCTACCGTTGGAATCACCTGATGCACTTCCACATAGGTGGCCGACACTATTCGCATCACTGGAATTATAATTTAACGTCAGGCTTTCAATTGTCCTATATGCACTGCTTCTATTGACCTGCGTTCCAGTTCCAATCACGCAATTAGAAAAACTAATGTTAGCCGACGTAGAGCTCGCGGTACATATAAGGCCAACGGATGAGCTATTATTTACACCACGGATTTTACCCTTGTATTTGCAAGCGCTAAACGTTGTAAACGAGGATGAAACTCCAGCAGCGATACCAGCCGTTCGGGACCTGTAACTGCTGCTCCAACTGTCAACATTAGCGACACAAACAGCCCCGGTCAAAGTCGTGTCCCCCTCAAGCCATCCAACAATGCCGCCCAGATAACTGTTTTTCCCATTATTCACATAATGCTTGAGATTCCCCCTGTTGATCAATGTCCCGGAAAGGTGGTGCGCATACCCAACACAACCACCCATTTCAACTAAATGGTTGCCATAGTAAGTGACTTTGCCATAATTTTCCAAATCATCATATGTATTCAGAACATCCTGGACACCGTCTTCATTGTCATCTGAATCCCTACCACCAATACATCCACCAATACATGACCAACCTGTATTGCTTGTAGAGATGAGATTGTCCTGACTCGAACCGAAGGTAATATTCGCGTTATTAATCAAGCCAGAGTGGGTTAAAGCGCTACGTCCTCGTTCGGTTCCTAGCACTCCACCACAGTAAAGAATACCCGTAACGGACAGGCCACCTGCCATAGAAATCGTGCCCCCGGAGAGATTCTCGCAATCGGTCATCGGTTGATACGATTCATTCCATGCACAAATACCACCGGCATAAAGGGCTTTACCAACATTGGCTCCGATAGTTATTGGACCAGAGTTGGTGCAACCAGTGATTTCGCCAGAGCAGTCAGCGATAATACCTGCAACCTCTAGCTCGCAGGACGTTGCTACGTTGTTGGCAATTGCACCGCCATTAGTCACGTTGGATATCACCGCGCTGGTGTTTGTAGTTTGTAATCCTATGCCTCCGGCAACAAATATCGCATTGGCGGCGGGGGCGTCTCCAGTGTTGGTTACGGTGCCATAGTTATCCGAATCACTCAGACTGCCGGAAGACTCGCTATAAGCATAGATCCCTGCGACCATGAGTCTATGGGCAGAAGTACCACTATTGGAAACCGCGCCACAAGCAACAGTCGATGATCCGTTGTGGGCGTCAAGTATGGCATTGCTGGTAATACCTGCCACGCCACCTACGCAGATAGGGGAGTCGATAGAGTCCCCGCTATTTGTGATACTACCAGTATTATACACATTTTTAATTCGCCCCAGCGCATTACCAACGATACCGCCGATTCTGATACCACCGCCATTTGCTGTGTTGGTTACGTCACCGGTATTGTTATTCCTATTACTGTTGCCATCGTTACCGACCCATGAACCAGTTGAATTTTCTCCAGCTATACCACCAATGGATATCCACGCATCTGATGCTACCGTCATAGCATTATTAATGTTGCCGCTGTTGGTAACACCATAAACTCCGCGCGTTGTGCGGCCAGCAATACCGCCAACTAATAAATCACCACTGGTAGAAGAGCAGGTATTATACAGCTTTATATCACCTTCGTTACTCGCTTGAACCTTGCCATTACTATTTCTGATAGTTCCAGCAACGCCACCGATGTAGGTTATGTTAGAAGCAGAGAAATTTGAAATCTCAATGTCCCCAGTATTAGAGCCGCTCCCTACGCCATTATTTCCAGCGTCACCTACAATCCCACCGACATATGCGGTTGCACTGGCAAGACGGCTGATGGTTATCGGGCCGGAATTAGAGGCTGTTATACCATAAGCACGACCAGCAACACCTCCTACATAGAAATTTGTGCCGGTCTGAGTTGTAGAATTGATTGTGACAGGACCAGTATTTGTGCCTGAAACTGTTCCACCATCTTTAGCCGTCCCAATAATGCCACCAACAAAGGAATAATTAGCCAAACAACTGCCGGTATATTTAATCTCTCCACTATTCGAACAAGATGTGACATTACCCTCGCTTCTGCCGACGATACCAGCCACATACGAATACCCATAGGCACTGAGTTGTTGGCTATATGTAATATCTCCACTGTTTGTGCAACTGGTTATAGGCTGCTCAGCGGACATGGAACCAACAACACCGCCGGTCGCGTAGAAGCTGTTTTGGGAACCAACGGCGAACGATCCGCCCACATTAATGGTCATTGCGGAAGTACATCCGGAGACAGGTCGTGTTGAATACCCGACAACGCCACCAATGTATAATGCCCCTGATGGATTAGTTCCCGAATAAGAAATAGTTCCCCCCGTAGAACGACAATCCTCCAGAGAGAACGAGCTTGCCGTATTGTTTGCAATGATTCCGCCAATGTACAGATTACTTCTAGCCGTCCCGCTGACAGTAATGTTTGCGGAGTTTTCCGAATCAGTGACGTCTCCCGTATTCACCTGTCCAACTATGCCTCCCGCATAGCAACTAGAATTTGGAGATGAAGATGCCGAATAAGAAACCGTGAGCGAACCAGTTACAGAGCAGCCCTCGACATGGCCGGCGGAAAGACTATTGGCAAGAATACCGACACCCGTACGATCTATATTGCTAACGGAGATGACTGAATTCAGATTCAAGTCCTTTACCGTTCCCTGAAGGTCATCGAAGAGAGGCTGTGTAAGGCCGGTGATGGTCTTGCTGCCACCATTAAGTGTGCCGGTGTAGGCGGCAAGAGGATAATGGGAAGCAAGGGATGTCTTCTGCGAACTGGTCAATGAAATATCGTGCGTAACCCGACCAGTGGCGGACTTCGTACCGCTGCCGGCGCTCGTTCCAACCACGTCCATAAATGATAAGAGACGTTCGTAACATGAAATAAGATAATCGGCCTCGGGGACGACCTCAACAACCTCGACTTTAATACTGTTCATCAAGATACGTTGATTGGCGTCTGCGGATCCTTTGGCACTACCAAACATGATCCTGTCACCATTACGAAGATAGAGGCCGGAAGCGGTAACATCCTGCCACACAATTCCGCTGGGGTTCTTCTCTCCATCATAAAGGGCGGGATCTGGTGTATCAACCCATGTATAGTCACTTTCGCGCGCTGCACTTCCCGATCCGGCGTTACCGGGACGTATAACGGAGATGGATTGAGCGATAGTACTTGCATTGTATTTTGCGGCATTTACCGTAACATTTACCTTTGCCATGTAACCACTCGCGAGAGTGAAAGCGGGAGTCAAAACCCATCCTTTTGCAGAATCGCTGCCTAATTGCAGGTAGCCGCATTTTGCGATAACTTGTCTCTCGGACAGCCATCCGGCAAGACGCTTACCAGTCACTCCTGCATCCAGATTGCTACTGTACAATTTCCAATTGTAGTCTTCGGGGGCTACGAAACTAACTGATGCCCAGTCAGTGGGGTCGAGCATCTTGGACGGAGTGTTATTGATACATCCGCCGTACTCTACGCCATTGTACTTGACTCCAAAGCCGCAAAGTTCGCGGAAATCTTCGGCAAAAACGGTTCCGGTGGTAGAAGTGCCGATACTGGTCATAGCGACCACCGTGAATGCACTGGTCTTACCACTGCCAACAGAGCTGACCACATTGTTCAAGACGTCTTTGACCTTGAAGTAGTAAGTGGTGTTCGGATTCAAGCCGCCGACGGCAAAATTAAGTGTACTGGTCATTCCGTCCGTCCAGCAAGCCGCATTTTTGGGAATGGAGATGGTGCGGACAAGGGTGTTGCAGCCGCTATCAGAATAAACGGAAAGCTCCCAGTCCTTGATTTTGTTGTTGGCCGCATTCGCTCCGCTCCAACTGATGCCCAGAGTAGAGGAATTGATGGTCACGACACTAGGGGAATTCACCGCACTCTCCTTAAACGCCGGGGCGGTTATGGGGTACATTGTGCGGCGGGCGACGGTGAGGCTGCTCTGCTTGGAGAAGACCATAGTCTTCTGGGTGCCGGAACCGCTGGAAGCGGTGTTGGCGTAGATGGTGATGCGGAGGCCGTCGGCGTAGGTCTGGGCGGGGATGGCAGCGATAAAATGGGTACCGAAAGGCTTGCGGGATGAGTAACCGGCATTCACCTCTACATAACTGGTTGCACCGCTGCTAATCCCTGAATAGTTGGTAGTAAATGCTCCACTCATCTTTTCGCCACCGATGGCCTCAATCCGAATCTTTTCAACGTAAAGCGTACCTGAGGCCGGCGCTGTGGTAGTGACGTCAATAAGTCCCATGACGGGGTTGAAAGACAGCTGCGTGCTGGTTCCGTTTCCCACCATGATGTATGCATTGGGATCATATTGCCCGCTTACCCAAGTCTGTGTAGTCGGGACAGTCACAGTAGATGTATGACTGCTTGAATTCCACGAGGAAACCTTGCTTGCCGGATAAGCGTAATAGAACTTTGAGCTTACGGCACTGGCCATCGTAAAGCGGGCATAATTGGTGCCCACATAGCCGTCTCCTGTCGAGAGGGCATTAGATGCTACGCCGTTTATATTGATGGCGTCTCCGTTCCCCCAGAGGGTATGCCACACAGTTCCGTCTTTAGCAGAAAGATAAGTCTTGGAACCGACCTCCGGTATGCTGGCGCCGAATTCTGTTACCTCTGCGAAGCCAGGAATATCTTCATTTTCGATTTCAGCGTCCACGCAACTGAAAGCCAGCGCGGCTACAGCTGCTATAACAAAAAACTTCTTCATAATCGGCAAGTGTTTAATCATACCAGTCTGAACCGGCGGAGCCTTCAGTAACATCGAACAGTCCATCAAGGGTAGCGCTCTGGCAAAGAACGAATGCCGAGGAGAGCGGCGCGACCTTACAGGTCGGAGATATAAATGGTTGCTTGGTCATAGTCTTAAATATAAAAGTAGTGTCGGCAAAGATACTCAATATTTGCCGCCATCCAACACCAGGCGCAAACAAAGGAAATCAATTTAGCATCAGGGAAACATCATATACCTGATAATCAACAATATCCTTAATTACAAAATAAGCGTTTAGGGAAATCGTTATTTACGTCTTTTAGGCAAAAAAACACAAAATCCCGGAAATCAGCATCCGGCACCCCGGAGTATTCATACATAATCTCCCCCTCCGGCGAACGGAGTACTATTCCAACAAAACAAGAAAATTCCGGACACAACAATTATTATATTAAAAAAATTCGCTACCTTTGGAGAATTATTTCGGAACAAATGCCTCAAGAGCAGTCAAATCTCCAGGACGGCAAAGCTCCCGATGCAGCGACCATGACAGACACGGCCGGCGCCGTAGGCGTTCCATCAAACAGGCACTGGTATGTTGCGATAGTCAATCACGGAGCCGAGCGCCTGTGCTGCGACAGGCTGGCCCGGGAGGGTTATGAGAGCTATCTTCCCTCACAGAAAACGGTACGCAGATACAGCAACGGCCGCAAGAAAAAAATCGACCGCCTGGTTCTCCCGTCCCTGGTTTTCGTCAGGGCCACCGAGCAGGAAAGGCTCAAGCAAATAGTCAATCATCCCCTGGTAAACCGCTTCCTGGTGGACAGGGCGCGAAAAACGGCGCAAGGCTCCCCTTCTCCGGCGGCCATAATCCCCGACGAGGAAATGAACATGTTCCGGATAATGCTGAACCAGGAAGAGTTTCCCGTGAGTATCGAGCAGCAGTGGGTGCCATATAGCAGCGGAGACAAGGTAAGGGTGACAAGGGGCCGGCTCGCAGGCCTGGAAGGCACGGTGAAGCAGGCGGAAGACGGCAAGAGGAGCCTGTATATTTCCCTGTCCATACTCGGAACCGCCCGTGTGGAGATAGACCGCGCTGACATTATTCCGCTCTGATTAAAAAACCAGGGCGCATCAACAACGAGCAAGTGCTGCATTCCAAACCGTATCTCAAGCTTCTGGCAGTCATCTTTCTGGTATTGCTCACGCCCTCTCCGGCAAGATCCCAGCAGCAGCCGAAGCACCATGTGGACTTGATTGCAGGAGTGGAACTCAACTACAGGGACTTACACTGGAACAAACTGATGGAGCTGCTGATAAACATCACCCCCGCCGTAAAATGGCGCTTCGGAGACGGATGGCAGATGACGGGGCAGATGATAGTACCGGTTTACAACGACTACGGCGAGTATTATAAAAAAGTGCGACTGGGGATGGCTGTGCTGTCCAAGGAAACGGAATTGGGAAAGAGCCAGATGAAAATAAGCGCAGGCCTATTCAGCCAGGAACGTTACGGGCTGGATATCAAGTACCTGCTACCCATCTCCCCGGCGTTTGCACTGGACGCACAGCTGGGCTTCACCGGCAGGTGGTCGGTAGCCTCGGAGTGGGAAGGAAGCCTGCCGGACCGCATCACCGGATGGGCCGGCATGAGGGTATGGTTGAACAAATGGAAGGTGGAAGGGCGGCTACGGGCAGGACGCTTCGTTTTTGCAGACTACGGCGCAATAGCCGAAGGATACCGTCACTTCAAGCACTGTTCCGCAGGCGTTTACGGTCAGTATTCAGACAAGGGCGGAGCTAGCGCGGGCTTCAAAGTAATCGTAATGATACCGCCGTACGGAAAGAAAGACAAAACGTTCAGGCTGCGCCCGGCGTCTTATTTCCGTCTGTCACACAACATCATGGCAGATACTTACTCCATAAAGATGTACGACACCGACCCTGAAGAGAACGAGCGGGAAGGCTGGGCGGAAACTGCCACATGGGGGCCTTATTCCTTGACAAGATGAAAAGGATGGCCATACTGCTTCTTGCGCTCATGATTCCTTTCATGGCCGCATCCCAGCAATACACAGGAATGAGCGGACTGATACACATACCTACCGCAGATATGGACCCAGAGGGCGTAATGAGGGTGGGAGGCCACTTCCTCAACGCAGCCTTCACTCCGGACGAGAATTTCTCCGACGGCGACGGGAAATACAATACCGGCAGTTTCTACCTGAGCGTCACTCCGTTCAAGTGGCTGGAAGGAGGATACACCGTCACCTTACGGAGGAGGGTACAGGACTACTTCGGTCAAAAGGGAGACGTGGGCTATTATGGAAAAGACCGCTACATATCGATAAAATGCCGCGTGCTGGAAGAAGGCGGATGGTGGCCCTCGATAGCGCTGGGAGCCAACGACCCTGCCACAACGGCAGGATCGGGGAACGCGTCTTTCTGCAATTTCTACCTTGCCTTGTCCAAGCATCTGGACTTCGGCGGTCACAGGCTGGGGCTGCACGCCGCCGGCCGTTACTGGCCAAAGGAGTTCAACCGCAAGTGGAACGGCCTCGTGGGAGCGCTGACCTACAGCCCTCCTTTCGATCACCACAGGATGCGGGCTATAGTTGAATATACCGGCGCAGACGTGAACGTGGGAGTGGACTACCTTTTGTTCGGCCACGTACTACTGCAGGCCTGCCTCCAGAACGGGAAGTACTTCTCCGGAGGCATGTGCCTTTACTTGAATTTATTATAATCTAAAATACAATTAATTATGGATCAAAAGTTTACTAATCTGGCACGGGTCTTCGGCATCGCTGTACTGGCAGTCGCTTGCGCAGGATGCTGCCTCAGCAAGGACAAAGACTATGATGACGTAGTTCCGCCCACCGTAGAAGTTCCTGAAACAGACCTCAACGGGCTTGTCACGGACAAGAGCGGACAGCCTATACAGAACGCATCGGTGAAGGTGCAGGACATTACGGTACGGACCGACGAAAACGGATTCTACGAGATCAAAGCCATCCCGGAAGGCAACTACAAAATCACTGTTTCCTCTGCCGGCAAAACCCCCCACAACGGCACCGTGAACATCCCGCCCAAGGGCACCACAATGGCCGTGCAGTACAATGTATCGCTCTCTTCCCAGGAGAGCACAGCCGTCATCTCCGTATCGAGCGGACAGCCTTCCGAGGGACTTTCCTACACGGAGGCCATAAACTTCAACCGCGTATTCGGTGTAATCGAGGTTACGGCCGAAGTGGATGAGAGCGCCATAGAGACAGGTGATGCAGAGAAGGTAAACTTCTATCTGGAGCCCATTTACGACCAGTCGGAGGCTATCTCCGGCAGGGATGATTCAGCCGCTCCCGCATCAGTGCCCACAAAGGCGTCGGATGACGAAGATACGAGATTGCTGGTCGGTTTGAATATCACCTGCGACAAGGAAGACGTCAAGCTCCTGAAGCCCATGATAATCTCCTTCAAGATGGATACCGAAAGTATCCAGCACGTAGATCTCCTGCGTCTCGTCAACGACGAATGGATTAAGCATGCTTTCACCGAGAACAACGGCTCATTGGTGTTCGAGGTATACGCAATGGGCAGTTACGGCGTATTCCTTCCTTTCGTAATCACTGCAACCGCGTCCAAGCAGGACCTCAGCTTCGAGACCAGCGTCTGGGACAATTTCTACGGTTCCGGGCCTATCAAGGTTAGCGAAGTGTCTTACGACTACATGACAGGTACCAACATCGATTCACGAGCCGCCGACGTTCTCGCCGCACTTCTTATCGAGAGGCTTGGCTATTTCTACGGCTCCACGTACATCACGCAGACCGCATACTATCCGCTGAACGTCACCCTGCCCATAGGAACATGCCTCAGCATTTCCGGCTATCAGGACATTGTGGACATAGTTGTCAGCTACGGCAAGTGGAGCGTCCACGGCACGCATTACGGCGACGTCCACATCGACACCAAATCCGTTAACCGCCAGCACAACGGCGGCAGCAACTGACGCATGCAGGACTACTTCGTACATCCGTCCAGCTACGTGGATGAAGGGGCGACCGTGGGAAGCGGCACCAGGATATGGCATTTCTGCCACATCCAAAGCGGCGCGACTATAGGTGCGGGCTGCTCGCTCGGGCAGAATGTCAACGTCGCCGGGGGCGTGCGGATAGGCAACGGCGTCCGCATACAGAACAACGTCTCCGTTTACGACGGCGTGGAGCTGGAAGACAACGTCTTCTGCGGCCCGTCGTGCGTATTCACCAACGTCAGCACCCCCAGGGCCCACTTCCCAGTGCACGGAGTGTATGCGCGTACGCTGGTGAAGGAGGGCGCGTCGCTCGGAGCTAACAGCACTGTGGTCTGCGGGCATACCGTCGGCCGCAGCGCGCTCGTGGCGGCGGGTGCCGTGGTGACGAAAGATGTGCCGGACTATGCGTTGATGGCCGGAGTGCCAGCCCGCCGCATAGGCTGGGTGTGCGAGTGCGGCAAGAAGCTGGACGACAGTCTCGTATGCAGCTGCGGGAGACGGTATGCACATAGGGGCGAGGGACTTGTGAAACTATGAGCTGGGAGGTCCCGGAGAATTATTCAGAATTCGGAGTTAAACACGGAGCCAAGCTGAAGGACAGCGCCTCCGTCGATAAGGATGTCTGGACCATCCTGTCGGCCGTCAAGTCCTGCAAGACGCCCGAACTCTGCCCGTGGCTGGACGCACATCAGAAGGAATTCGACCACGTGGCAGTGCTCTACGCCATGTCCGACAAGGACCTGGAACCCCTGAGGGGCAGTTCCCCCAAACTTATCTTCAACAAAAGGGGAATCTCTCACGTCAAGCACCTCAACACGCTACTCAACGCCTGCAACGACATGCTCGAGGACGGCGGATACCTGTGGTGCCACTCCAGGACCTCGTCGCTCAAGCACCAGATAATACTCAAGTCGTACCCCGGCCCGGCAGGCAAGGTCGTATATGCCTTCCATTATTTGTGGCACAGGGTGATGGCCAAGCTGGTGCTTACCCGCTGGTTCTACATGACCGTCACCGGCGGCAAGAACCGCTCATATTCACGGGTAGAGATACTGGGGCGCATGTGCAGGGCAGGATTCGATATCGTGGATGAACGCTTCAGCCACGGCGAATTCTTCGTACTGGGACGCAAGGCCAGGGAGCCACGGCGCTACAAGGCCCGGAACTACGGGCTGCTGGTCAAGCTGCACCGTATCGGTTACAAAGGCAAGACGATAGGTGTGTACAAACTGCGCACCATGTACCCCTACTCGGAGTACCTCCAGCCCTATATGATGGAGCATGAAGGACTTGAGCGGGGCGGCAAATTCAGTCACGACTACCGAATCAACTACTGGGGCAGAAAGTTCAGGAGCGGCTGGATAGACGAGCTGCCCATGTTCATCAACCTGCTCAAGGGGGAGATGAAACTGGTGGGCGTGCGGCCGCTCAGCCGGCAGTACTTCGGGCTCTACTCCCCTGAAATGCAGCAGCTGCACATCAGCGTGAAGCCAGGCATACTCCCTCCCTTCTACTACGAAGGAGCGTCGCCCGAGACAATAGAGGAGGTGCAGGAGAGCGAACGCAGGTATATAGATGAATATCATAAAGCCCCGCTTCGCACGGACTGGCGTTATTTACGGGGCATCCTTAACAATATAATAGTAAAACATAAACGTTCACACTAATGGCAAGCGAACAGTGGGATCTGATCATCAAGCCGAAGGAGAAACTCCTTTCCGTCGATTTCCGTGAACTATGGCGCTATCGCGACCTTTGCTCGCTGCTGGTCAAGCGCAATATAATCACCCAGTATAAGCAGACTGTCCTGGGGCCCGCATGGTACGTGGTACAGCCTGCGCTGACGGTGCTTATGTACATGATAGTGTTCGGCGGCATTGCCGGCATTCCTACGGACGGGGTCCCGCGCCCGCTGTTCTATCTGGCAGGAACCTGCATGTGGCAGTACTTCGCAGACTGCATCACCAAGACCAGCAACACATTCGTAGATAACGCCGCTGTCTTTGGCAAAGTCTATTTCCCCCGACTGGTGGTGCCTGTCGCCAACGTAATTAGCAATCTGCTGCGCTTCGGCATCCAGTTCGGATTCTTCGTGCTTATTTACATTATTTATGTATTTGCAGATCCGGCATGCACGGCACACCTCAACTGGTATGCCCTGCTTTTCCCCGTACTGCTGATGATGATTGCCGGCCTCGCCCTTGGCTTCGGCACAATTGTGAGTTCCATGACCACAAAATACCGCGACCTTCAGATACTGTTCACCTTCCTGGTCTCGCTCTGGATGTACGCCACGCCAATCGTGTATCCGCTCAGCCAGACCAAAGGCATGCAGTTCCTGGGCATCCCCGTACACAAGCTCATGTGCCTCAACCCCGTCACCCCCGTCCTCGAGACCTTCAAATACGGCTTCCTCGGCGCCGGCGAGTTTGTCGGGTGGCGCTGGCTCGCCTACAGTTTCTTCTTCATGGTGGCGGTAATCGCCCTGGGCGTAGTCATCTTCAACAAGGTGCAGAAGAATTTCATGGATACGGTGTAATATGGCAATAGCAATAGAATTCAATCACGTAAGCAAGCAGTACCGGCTGGGGCTGGTGAGCACAAAGACGCTGAGCCACGACCTTAACCGCTGGTGGCAGACCGCCGTGCTGCGCAAAGAAGACCCATACCTGAAAATCGGCTCTGTCAACGACCGCGCTTCCAAGGCCGACAGCGAGTATGTATGGGCCCTAAAAGACATCGACTTCAAGGTAGAGCAGGGCGACGTAGTCGGCATAATCGGCAAGAACGGCGCCGGCAAAAGCACGTTGCTGAAGCTGCTCTCCCGAGTGACCGGCCCCACCACCGGCAGCATCTGCGCACGCGGCCGCATCGGCTCGCTGCTGGAGGTAGGCACCGGCTTCCACCAGGAGATGACCGGCCGCGAGAACATCTACATGAACGGTGCCATCCTCGGCATGACCAAGAACGACATTACCCGCAAGCTGGACGAAATAATCGACTTCAGCGGCTGCGAGCGGTATATCGACACGCCGGTGAAGCGGTATAGTTCAGGCATGATGGTGCGCCTGGGCTTCGCCGTCGCCGCCTTCCTGGAGCCCGAGATTTTGGTCGTGGACGAGGTCCTCGCCGTCGGCGACGCCGAATTCCAGAAAAAAGCCATTGGAAAAATGCAGGACGTGAGCAAGGGCGAAGGCAGGACCGTGCTGTTTGTGAGTCATAATATGGCGAGTATGCGGGCGTTATGTAAGCGAGGAATCTTGCTGGATAAGGGAGAGGTGTCGTATGATGGTCCTATCAATAAAACTGTGGAGAGATACTTAGAAATGAATCTGTTCACCGGGGGCGAGAAATCCACTGAAGATATTTTCAAGGTAAAGAATCCCTGTATCCATATTTCAAGTGTCACAGTGAACGGACATCCTACGGCTGAATGCAATCTTTCATATCCCAACAGGGAACTCGATATTGATGTGGAGGGGACTATTACCGGCCATCATTTCCTGGATTTGGAAATAACTTTCCACCACACGGATGGGACTTTGTATGCTCGACATGCTCCCGGGCTCTTTTCCGGGGACGCCATGGAGGTACAGGACGGGCCATTTCACCTTCACAATCACATTATTCTTCCTAACGGCCTTGCTAACGGAGAGTACCTAATCAATATCGACATTACTCACCCTAAAGTACAAACTTTTGCCCGTACACAGTTCCCCATTCGCCTGACTTACACTGGAAACTTCACTGATAACGGATTCAGTATTGAACAGGATTTTTATGGACTCTGTTGCCTCGATAAACAATAAACGCTATATCCTTTGCGCAACTGACGACAATTATGCTCCGTACTGCGGCATCATGTTGACATCGCTGCTGGAAAACAACCCGGGACCTTTTCATATTTATATTGCCCAGGACGGGAGCATATCCAACAAGAACCGAAGAAAACTGGATAAACTAGCCAAACGATATGGCGTCGAAATAATCCTTAAAGAAGTTGATGCAGAGCCTCTCGACAGCTTCCCTCTCAATAAAAAACTCGGGAAAGACGGTCATTCATGGGTTACATTACCCACTTACTTTAGATTGCTTGCAGCTGAAATTCTTCCCCCGGAGGCACACTCCGTTCTTTATCTTGACTGTGATATTATTGTTAATGGAGACATCTCTTCCTTGTGGGATATTGATCTGAGCGGGAAAGCATTGGCAGGATGCCCTGATGACTATTCCTCAGGGAATTGCAAAAGACTTAATTATCCGCCAGAATTTGGTTATATTAACGCGGGCGTTTCTTTATACAATCTGGATTACTGGCGGGATAATAATGCCTTCAGACTATTTGCAGCATACGCCGAAAAACACCGTGAAGAGCTGCTGATGATGGATCAAGACATTATTAACGGCGTTTTTTGGGACAAGAAATTGACTCTGCTTGAGCGGTTCAATTTTTTGGTTTCCTTTCTTTATATGAAATGCTGGAGCACTTACTCTAAAGAATATATGGAGCACCTGCGTGCCGAAGATGCTAATTCCGTTATTATTCACTACGATACTGAAGCAAAACCCTGGGATTTCCATTACTTCGGCTTCCCTTTCAGAAACATTTGGCATCATTATAAAAAGGTATCCCCATGGAGTAATTCGCGTTTTAACGCCATTTGCTATGACCATGTTCGTTTCGTCATCAAAAGGGTTTTCATCACCAGGCGTCTAAGACAAAAGCGAGCCGTTCTATGGGCCTGGGTCCCCGAATAAAATAATGCTAATAAAAATCAAACGCTATTTGCGCGAACCACGTTTCGCCCTGGGATGTGACTTGATTTCGCGACATCCTGACTGGATGTCTGACCGTTTCTGGATTGAAACCCTTTACCGTTTGCGATTCGGGGAAAAACTCAATTTGAAAAATCCGAAGTCCTTCAACGAAAAGCTTCAATGGTTGAAACTTTATGACAAGAATCCCCTTTATCCTGTTATAGTTGACAAAATTACGGCAAAAGATTGGGTCGCTAAAAGAATTGGGCAAGAGTACATTAATCCTATTCTAAATATTTACGATTCTGTTGACGATATTTCTATTGATAATCTTCCTGAGAGCTTTGTGCTAAAATGTAACCACGATTCCGGAAGTGCAATAATATGCCGCGACAAACGTCAATTCGACCTTGTTGCTGCCAAAAAAATTTTGGATAATGCTCTTCAGCATAATTATTTTTACGAGTCTCGCGAGTGGCCATATAAGGGCATTTCGCCAAAAGTTTTCACCGAAAGATTTCTCGGTGAGGGTTTAATTGATTACAAGTTTTTCACATTTAATGGGAAAGTACGGTTGCTGCTGGTCATTACAAATGGGGGAAGTGAGAATCATGGACGATTTTACGACTTTTATGATAGCGATTTCAGGCATATGGATGTTACCCATGGACATCCAAATTCTGCTTTTCCGCCGACTAAACCTCAACGATTTAATGAGATGAAAGACTTGGCCGAAACCTTAGGCCAAGGTTTCCCCCATGTCAGAGTCGATTTTTATGATACTCCCAGCGGTGTTTTTTTCAGTGAAATGACGCTGTACTCATCTGGAGGGCTAGTTCCTTTCGATCCTCCCAAATTCGACCTGATACTCGGTAAGTACCTGCATCTGCCAATGGACGCGGACTAAATTAATAATAGATATCGGCCATGAAGAAAAAGTTCTGCATATATACTGTTATTGCCGGGGGTTACGATTCCATCAAACAGCCGGAAGTGACGGATGAGCGCTTTGATTATATCCTTTTCAGTGATACGCCTGTTGAAAATCCAGGCGTTTGGGAACTCCGTCCTATTCCGTTCCAGACTGATAATAAATGGCAGAATTCACGTTATCCCAAAATTAACCCTCATATCGTTTTGCGGGAATATGACGCCTGGCTGTATATTGACGGCACCATCGTCATTACCTCTTCCGAAGTTTATAACCGATGTGTTGAGTTATATGATCAAGGTGTTGAGTGGGGGGGGATGGTTCATCAATGCCGGGACTGTATCTACGATGAAATCAACGCCATTCTCGGGCAGCAGTGGGTCCATGACTATGAGGTATTGGATTGGTATCACTTCTTAAGGACTGAGCATTTCCCTGAACATTGGGGAATGTATGAGAACAATATCATTTTTAGGGCAAATACGCCCTCTGTTAAAACTGTCGATGAAGCCTGGTGGGAGTATGTATCCCAGTATCTGGTTAGACGAGATCAGTTTGTCTTGATGTATGCAATATGGAAGAATCCTTCCATCAGGAGGGCCGATTTGCTCCCTGCCGGGCAAACGGCTTGGAATAACGACGGCTATTTCAAATATACCGATCACATTCATCCCGAAAAAACAAAAATGCTCCCTTTCTCTCTTTGGGAGAAACTGCGCTTCCGCTATGTCAGGACGTTTTATGGTAGCGACTCATATTGGATGATTTATTTTACCAAATGGTTCGATAAATTGCTTACAAGTCGTGCACCTCATTTGATGATGCACCTTTGGACTGCCGGGGTTGCTATCAAATATGATTTTCGCCTCTTAGCCCATCGTTTTTGGTTAAGACTGACGTTTAGAAGGTAACGGCCAAACGACATGACTTTTGACAGCATCAATTTCTGGATAGTCTTCCCGTTTATTTTCGGGTTTTATTGGCTCATCCCGGCCAAGAAATCCACTATTCGTAAAGTCTTTCTGATTGCAGTTAGCTACCTGCTTTACATGGCATGGAACCCAGCATGGGCGCTAGCTCTTTTCTCCATATCCATACTCACGTACCTTGGGGGAATCCTTGTAGGAACACTCGGCCTCTTGAAAAAACAGCGTACATGGGCATGGATATTAACCCTGTTGTCCCTCACACCACTTCTTTTTTTCAAGTACTACACTTTTTTGAATCACTACATCCAAAAGGGACTGTCGTTTGCCGGTTTTTCTTTCTCCATGCCAGGATTAAACTATGCCGTTCCAGTAGGAATCAGTTTCTTCACCTTCCAGGCTGTTGGCTACTTGTTGGATGTTTATCATAAAAAAACAGTTGTAGAGAAAAATATTTTAGACTACCTTTTATTTGTTTCCTTTTTCCCTCAAATATCAGCAGGCCCCATCAGTTCTCCACAACAATTGCTGCCCCAAATAAAATCTAACCACACTTTTGATTATGAAATGGCCAAACAGGGTCTGATGTATGTTTTGTGGGGATTATTTATGAAAGTCGTTATCGCAGACCGCTTGGGCATCATTGTGGACTATGTTTTTGCGACATATCCAACGTTCAGCGGGGGGGCTTGTCTGTTGACTTGCTTGTTTTTCTCGCTCCAAATCTATTGTGACTTTGCCGGCTATTCACTGATGGCGATCGGAATTGCACGGACGATTGGCTTTAAACTGCCGGACAACTTCAAACGGCCCTACCTGGCATTCAGCCTTACGGATTTTTGGCACCGCTGGCACATTACGCTAACCCAATGGTTCACAAGACAAGTTTACATCCCACTCGGCGGGAATCGTCGGGGGAAAGGGCGCACATATTTGAACATCTTCATCACCTTTCTATTAAGTGGCATCTGGCATGGAGCAAATTTAACTTTTATTGTATGGGGCGCTATTCACGGCGTCTTATTGGTTGTTGAAAAAGCTTGCGGCTTACATAAAATTGAACGCAACGGTTTTGGTATCAAACTTTTACGGACAATTGCCACCTTCATCGTCGTCTCATTTACATGGATATTTTTCCGAGCGCCGGGGCTTCCTACTGCAGCAAAATTCATTGCCCACATTTTTTCCTTCTCTCCAGGGCTCGCCATTCATGCCATTGATACCACAACACTTTTTATCGCGATACTTGGAGCTGTCCTTCTACTGATTAAAGATTTCAAGGACGAGTTCTTTTATGGTCGACTCTCTTTTTTCAAGTGTCGTGCGTTCCAATGGGCTTTCTATATCGTTCTCCTGTGCATGATTGTTAACATGGGAGTTCTTGATGGGGGGCAGTTCATTTATATGGGCTTTTAATGAGACGCTTTCTGTATAGATTATTGATTTTTTTCATGGCGCTGGTCATGGTAGATTTCTTATTTGGTCTTATCATGGAGCAAGTATTCCCTCTTGCCAAAAGCGGTGAGATAAGAGAGAATAATGATATCTGTCTAAATGGTCAATACGACATTCTTATTATGGGATCTTCCCGGGCCAGACACCATTATATTCCCTCTATTTTCCAAGAAGTTTCTGGACAAAGTTGCTACAATTGCGGAAGAAATGGCTGTGGAGCAATCCTTATGTATGGATTCCATCAGATGGTGACACGTCGTTATACTCCAGGGTTGATTATTTACGACCTCTCCAGATTTGACTTTCATGAAATTCCCGCCGACGACCACAATATGCGATATATCGCACCCTTGAGACCATATTCCATGTACCCGGAAATACAAGAGGTTTTTCAAGCAGTATCTCCGTTGGAACGGATTAAGAACAATTCTTCCTTATTCCGCTATAACACTTTGACTGTCGATATCCTTAAAGATTTTTTTGGATTGGACATCTCACCGTACAATCCCGACGGCTTTTGCGGACTTCAAGGCGTTATGGATGGAGCACCAGGTACACCATCAGACAGGTCTTCAGAAGAGGATTCAATCAAAATCCACTTCTTTAAAGAACTACTTTCTTCCGCGTCAAGAAAAGGAATCCCCATTGTATGCGTGTTATCCCCCAAGTACAACTCTAATGAGCAAGACTCCGATTTCGTTTATGGCCCCATAAAGCAGATTTGCTCAGATTTAGAGATTCCCGTCCTTGACTATTTCCATTGGCCGACAATATCTTCTTGCAAAAAGTATTTTAAAGATCCCAATCACATGAATGAATCCGGAGCTGTTGTATTCTCTCATGTAATTGTGGATACCCTCATATCTTTAGATTATCTGAAACCTCTGAACAAATGACACTATTAATCATAGGCGGCGGCGCAATAGCCGACGCGTCACACATTCCTGCCGCTTTAAAAGAATTAGGCGCTGAGCACGTTATTTTAGCGGAGCCCAATCAAAGGCAACGCGATACTATGGCTACCAAGCACGGCCTCATAAATACCGTAGCCGATTATCATGATGCCCTGCCTCTTTGCGATGCCTGTATTATTTGCACACCACCACATGTGCGGAACGATATCCTGAAAGACTGTATCGCAGCTGGGAAACACATCCTTTGCGAGAAACCGCTCTCACCTTCCAGCGCCGAGACTAAAGATATCCTGGCCAATGCTCCCTCCCACCTTGTCATAGGAGTCAATCACAATTACCGTTTCCTGCCTGTCCGGCAAAGGATTCATGACATGATTAAGGAAGGATTCTTCGGTGAAGCCCCGTGCATTTCCATCAACGAGGGAGGGCCTTCTAATTGGCCGACGGTCTCCGGGTATTGTTTCCGAAAGGAGCTTGTTCCCGGTGGAGCGCTGTATGACAACGGAATCCACTCCCTGGATTTCTTGCTGTGGTGTCTGGGACAGCCCAAAAAGATTTCGTATGAAGATGATGCAGCCGGTGGTATAGAAAGCAATCTAACCATCGAGTTTAATTTCAGCAAGGCCAAAGCCTTCCTAAAACTAAGTCGCACCACCTGGCTTTCCAACACCATCGTTGTGGAAGGGAATGGCCATAAGGCGATTTTCGGAGTCTATGAATCCAACAAGATTAACCTGGACGGAGAAGAGTTGTTCTGGGAGGGTAACGGCAGCTCCCAAATGCGTAATTTCCTGGATGCTGTCAACGGGAAAGCCAAACTGGTCTGTCCCGTGGAGGACGGGGTTGCCGTTATCGAAACCCTGGAGAAATGTTATGCTCAGAAAAGGACGGTTTCTTGTAATCAGCATCCGCTCGGTGGCTTTTCAGGAAAGACTGTCTTTATCACCGGCGGGACCGGGTTCATCGGCAGTCATCTTGTAGAACAACTGGTTCTGCACGAAGGCGCCAGTGTTCGTGTTCTTGTACACAACTGGGGCACTGCAGCCAACGTCAGCCGTTTTGATATTTCCTTTATTCAAGCTGATATTTTAGATGAAGAGGCGCTGGCAGGGGCCATGGACGGCTGCGATTATGTTTTTCATCTAGCCGTATTGGGTAATGTCGAAAAGAATCTAAAGGCAACGGAATCAGTTTTAAAAGCCAGCCAGAAAGTCGGCATCAAGCACGTGGTCCACATGAGCAGTGTCGTCGTACACGGGGAAACGGTGCCAGCAAATCTAACTGCCGACTCCCCCCTGATTCCATACGATGATTCCTATGCCCAGTGCAAATTGGAATCCGAGAAGAGATTCTGGCAACTGCTGGATAAATATGGTTTGCACGGGAGTGTTGTCCGTCCCACCTATGTGTGGGGGCCATTCTCCATGTGGTATACCCTTTATCCTCTGGAGCAAATGCGTAAGGGGCAATTCGCATGGGTGGAAAAAGGGAGCGGTATTTGTAATGCCGTCTACGTAGGAAATGTTGTGGATCTATGCCTTTCCTGTTGTACCCACCCCGCTGCAGATCATCAGGCATTTATCGCCACAGACGGGGAATCCATCACATGGCGGGAGTTTTATAGCCACTACCTGGATATCCTGGGCCTTAAAGCCGATGATTTCCCTTCTATCCCGTTGAAAGACGGATTAGACCGCAAATGGCGGAAGGCAGCAAAGTCATTCCTTATCCGCCATATGAAATCCCTGATGGACAAGTACGAAGCGCTAGCCCCCACGGCCCCCCGTCGTGCCCTATGGCAGTACAAGGCACCTCGAAAAGTGCTGCGACTCACTTTGAAGCAGATTATGAAAAAATTGCCAGAAATGAATGCAAGCTCCATGGCTATCTATAGCCAGTTTTCACCCATTGACATTAGCAAGAACAAGGACCTCCTGGGCTTTGAACCCAGATATTCCGTTGAGAAAGGGATGCAGATTACATGCGAATGGCTGAAATGGAGTGATTTGTATTGAGTAATTTTCCTTCCGATGAATCGAATAAAAAAATTCTTCAACGATCCTGTATATGGGATTATCAAACGAGTTCGTCCAATCATTGGGGATAAGCATATTCCGGATCGCTTTTACCTACAGTGGCTTTTTCACTATATATTTGGTTATCGACTTGATTTAAAGCATCCCTCCACATTTAATGAAAAACTGAATTGGCTGAAGTTGTATGACCGCAACCCGTTATATACACAACTAGTTGATAAGTATGAGGTGAAACAATGGGTTGCCAATAAAATAGGAAGTGAATATGTTATCCCAACCCTGGGAGTATATGAATCTGTATCCGATATCGCTTTTGACGATCTTCCAAATCAATTTGTACTCAAATGCACGCATGATAGTGGGAGCACTATAGTATGTAAAGACAAAGAATCGTTTAACTTTTCAGAAGCTAGACAAAAGTTGGCCCATAGTCTTGAATTGAATCACTTCCTTGAATTCCGTGAATGGCCTTATAAAAACTGCAGAAGAAGGATTATTGCCGAACAGTATGTTGATGATGAGAACAGTGATGCTCTTCAAGATTATAAATGGTGGTGCTTTGGCGGCGTGCCTAAATATATGTATTTCTCCGTAAAAACGGATAGCATCTATGAGAACTTCTATGATATGGATTTTAATCCAGTGTACTTCAATCATGGTTTTCTTCGACACTCCCCAGAATTCCAAAAACCCGCCGCTTTTGAGGAAATGAAAAGATTGTCGGAAGAATTGTCAAGCAATATTCCTTTTGTCCGCTGTGACTTTTATTTTGTAAAAGGGCGTGTTTTCTTTGGAGAACTTACTTTCTATGATTGGGGTGGCATGCAACCTTTTAATGCCCAGGAAGATGATGTCTTTCTCGGCGAATTAATCAAACTCCCGCATAAGAATAGACAATGAGCATACGTATTTCTATTGTCATTCCGTTTTACAATGTAGAAAAATACATTGCAGAGTGCCTGGATTCCGTATTCAATCAGGATATCCCGGAAGAAGAATACGAAGTGATTTGCGTCAATGACGCTTCTCCTGATGGCTCGCGGGATATTGTGTTGGAATATCAAGAAAAGCATCAGAATCTGATTCTGGTAGAACACGAGGTAAATAAAAAACTTGGTGCCGCACGCAACACAGGCCGCCGCATTGCCCGTGGGAAGTATCTCTGGAATGTGGATTCCGATGATATTTTGCATAAGAATTGCCTTAAGGAGATTCTGGATATTTGCGACAAAAACGACTTGGACGTTTTACTATTCTGCTTTGACTTACTTAAGGGAGGGGAAATTGAAGGACGTATTCGTCCATGGAAGAGAGAGAGGCCGTGTACCGGAATCGAGTTCTGGGAACAGCAAGTTTTACATAATCAAACCGAAATTTCTCAAGTTTGGACACAGGTGTATCGTAGGGCGTATCTTGATTCTGCGGGCATTTTTTCTCCAGAAATCAATATGTCGGAAGATGAACCATATACATACTCCTCCATTATTATGGCAAAACGGATAATGTCCATTCCTGAGTCGTTTTATATCGCCCGACAACACTCCGATTCTCTCACTCGTGTATTCCGCAAGACCCCTTCTTCCGATCTGCTTTACGACAGTAGTTTTGCGAGTGGAAGAGTCATGTATGATACCTTATCTTTTATCCCATCTGAACATAAGATGGTTAGGGAAAACATTCTCAGTGTTCTAAAATACAAAATTTCTTCAGCACTTGAAGTTTATGACCAGATGACGGACATAGACAAGAAGAGTTTCAAGAAAAGATGTAGGAAGGATTTCTTCCGGAACTTATTTGCTATGAAAGTCCTGAGTCGGCGACAAGCACTTAGTTATCTATCATTCTTGTTTCTTTAGGAGAATGATTAGTGTTATAATATCAAGTTTCAAGGGTTCGGACATGCTAAAGAGATCCCTCCCGCATACACGATAGTCAGGACTCCGCGAGTTATGTTGCCTTATATTCACAAATGCGCAAGATTGTCAGTAATTATCCCATTCTACAATGTCGAAAAGTACATTGCAGAATGTCTGGATTCCGTTTATAATCAGGACATTCCCGAGGAGGATTATGAGGTCATTTGTGTCGATGACGCATCGTCGGACACTTCTCGGGATATCGTCCTGAAGTATCAAAAGCTGCATTCCAATTTGATTCTTGTCGAGCATGATGTAAATAAAAAGCTTGGTGCCGCCCGCAATACAGGACGCCACGCCGCAAATGGGAAATATCTGTGGAATGTGGACTCAGATGACAGGATTGCCCCGAATTGTTTTGGCGAAATTCTGGACAAGTGTGAAAAGAATGATTTGGATGTGCTTGTTTTCAGTTTTTCAAGATTAAACGGCAACTCACTTGAAGCGCGTGGCTTAGAGCCGTGGTTAGAGACTAATTATGTGTGCAATGGAGCAACCTTTTGGCGACAACAGGTATTAAAACAACAGGGAGAGATTTCCCCGGTCTGGACACAAGTTTACCGAAGAGACTATTTGAACGAGCATAATATCTGGTCGCCGGAAATCAATATGGGGGAAGATGTACCTTTTACTTTTGCCTCCATTCTTTCTGCAAAACGCTTGATGAGCTGCAACCAACCGTATTATATTTATCGACACAATCTATCTTCACTTTCGGCAGCCGTTCGTAAAATGCCAACGCCCGAGTCCCTCTATGAAAACTGCTTTTATTGCTCAAGATTGGTTTTTGCGATTATACCACGTATCAATCCTCTGGAAGAAAAGATCAGGGAATCACTTCTCTCCTCTGCCAGGTATATTCTCCTTGAATACAGATCCATCTTCCCACGTTTTGACCAATCTGCTAAAAAGCGCTTTGTCAGTCTCTGTAGAAAGGGATTTTTACGTGATCGCTCATTTGCTCATATTCTGTCACGTAAACAAGCCGTAAGGCATATCCTCTTCTTAATCAGTGGACGAATATGAGCCTCGTCAGTATTATTATTCCAATTTTTAATGCCGGGAGGTTTCTTAGCGAGACTTTGAACAGCCTTGAAGCCCAAACGGTTCATGATTGGGAATGCATACTCGTCAATGATGGTTCAACGGATGACAGTATCAATATTTGCCAGGAATATAGCGAAAAGGATAAGCGGTTTTCATTGTATTCGATCCTCAATATCGGTTGTGCAGACATTCCGATCGGCTTTGGGATGAATATTGCGGATTCGGAGTTCTGCCTCTTTATGGGACATGATGATTGCCTTGAGCCATGTTTCTTAGAAAAGCTTTTGAACCGCCAAAAGGAAACTGACGCAGACATCGTTGGATCATTGATGCACGGATGCATAAATGAACTTGAAGGCAAATTGTATCAAATTCCTGATGTGGATTTCGACTTGCAAAGGATAATGACTGGCAGGGAGGCGTTCGTTTTATGTGTTGGAGGATGGAGGATGTCGGCTAACGGGATGCTATATAGGACGGCTCTCAATGATGGAGTCATTCGTGGGCATTATATGAATTCTGACGAGTTTTCATCAAGACAGATTATCTACAAAGCGAATACGGTAGCTTTTTGTGACGCCCTGTACATTTATCGTAATCATAGCGATAGCATTTCAAAGAAGGTTAGTCCCAGGTTGTGGGAACGGATGTTTATTGATCAGCAAATCGAAGAATTTACTCTATCGCATTATCCGGATAGCGACCAAACTTGTCGCAAAGCTGTCGAGGCAAGGTTTTTCAACTTTATTCATCTTACCGCCGACGCCTATTTAGAAACCCTCTTTATGGAATGCAAGGCACGAAAGAGAATTCTAAAAGGGCTGGAATTCGCTTATGGCGAGATTGACAAGGAAAAGTTAGGACAATACCTGCCAAAACATAAAAGATTGTTCATGCATGGTTTCGGGTGGCTTTCTTTTGCGTCTGTGCTTTATCAATTGAGCCGTATTGTCCGTAGAAAAAGGTTTTACGATTATAAATGAGAGTACGGGTTTCGTATATTATCCCTGTTTATAACGGCGAAAAACACTTGGTCGAGTGTTTGGACAGCCTATACCAGCAGGGATTGCCGGAAGAATCGTTTGAAGTTATTTGTATTGACGATTGCTCTTCGGACTCATCCGTAGATATACTGAAGAAGTATGCTAATGCTCATTCTAATGTAAAACTAATACTGAACGAACAGAATAAAAAGACTGGATCCTCTTGTAATTGTGGACTGAACAACGCAAAAGGCGACTACCTTTGGATTATCGGACAGGATGATTGGATAGAGAATAACAGGTGTGGTGAATTGCTGGATACAGCAGAGGCTGGACAATTGGATTTATTGCTGTTCAATTATAGTCAGAAAAAAAACAGATTATCGCCAACCGCTTCTGAAGTGGAAGTTTTTGGCAACAGTCCCGTTATGTCGGGTAAGGAATTTGTTAGATTCTATTTTAAGGATTCTTTTAACTTTTATTTATTAGGGTTTGAATGGCGCACTTTGTTTCGCCGGGAGTTTTTAATGGAAAAGCAAATATGCTTTCCCGACGAGACAATATATGAAGACACAACTTTCCTGTTTCGGGCCTTATGGTATGCTGGGAGGGTCCAAAGCCTGAGAGATTTCGTCTATAACTACCGCATTAATACAGAATCTGTCACCGCTGCAAATAAACGATATCAAGGTGCTTTGGCCTATGAGTTTGCCTTTGTCGCCGGAAAAGAGGTCTTGGATTTGTCTGAGGAAATAATAGGGACGCCAGAATCATCGTTGCTGTATCAGCAGGCATTATGGTACTTCAAAAGTTTTGTTTACAAGGTAGTCCCGATGCCAATTAGGGAAAAGATGGTGTTTTATGGTTTGGTCAGACGCAATTGGGCATCCGTAAACAGCTTGATTGCCTTGTGCCCCATATATGTTCGTTGTCTGGCCAATCCTATTGTTGGGTGTTTTCTCACTACGATGCTTAAGCCTGCATACATGGTAAAGCATTCGCTCCATAAAAAAGAGTATGATAGAGGGATTTGATTTTCCCTGTTGATTATGTTTTCCGTCATCATCCCCACATATAACGGCGCTGAGCGCATAGCCCTGTCACTTCAATGCTGGTTTTCCCAGTCGGTTCCGAAGGATGGCTACGAGGTATTTGTAGTAGATAATCGTTCCTCCGACGACACCCGCTCCGTTGTGGAACGGCTAGTTGACGGGAAATGCAACTTCCACTACCTGTATGAGGAGAAGCCTGGAGCGACTGCAGCACGGCATGCCGGGGTTAAAGCCTCTAAAGGGGATATCTTAGTTTTTGCCGACGATGACATTCTGGTTGGTCCGGACTGTCTGGAAAAAGTGATGGAGACCTATATCGGGAATTCAGATTGCGCGGCTGTTACAGGACGAATAAAAATCCGATGGGACAAAGAGGAACCTGACTGGATGGGACCCTACAGGTATCTTCTTGGAGAACTGGATTACGGGGACCAGGTTCGATACGGATATCACTTTTATCTCAACGGAGGCCTTATGTCCGTCCGCAGGGACGTTTTCGAGCGACTGCACGGATTCAACCCCGATTTGATTGGGCCGCATCTCATTGGTGATGGGGATACCGGCTTTGTCAGGAAACTCTTCAAGGATAACCTGCTGATTGGATACACCCCAAATGTAGAGGTCTTGCATATGCAGCAAGCAGACAAGCATGGTTCAGTAAACGGTGTCGCTCTGCATTTCTTCAACAATGGCATTGCAGATTCTTACGCCCTTTACAGGGAAGCCGGTTTTCGTATTTCCGGGAAGGTTTTTGGTTATTTAATAAAAGAATCTGCCATTTGGCTGAAGCAATGGATTGAAAGCCGAATACTTCACCGGAATAACCGTCACAAGTACTTTACCTTGCAGCAACACGCAGGAAGGATTCATTTCTTCACCTTGTTACTACAGCCGGAACTCCGGAAAGAGATTCAGGTAAAAGACGTTTATTTAGTCTGAAAGATGGTATCGTTAAAAACGCGTTTGATTCGTGAGCATAACAGACTCTACAAGTTCTGGATGCGCCTGCTATGGCGACTGAATGGATTGGATGCCCCTGTAGTGTTGATGGTGCACGGCTTCAAGCCCTCGCCACAAACCGCCTTTGAACTTACCGCCGGTAATTTTGAGCGCATGATACGCCATCTGTGCGACAAAGGCTGGCACGCAATGACTCAGGAAGAGCTTATGAAGGGGCAATGGACCAGGAAATCCTTTTACCTGACCTTCGACGATGTCTATGACACAGTCTTTACCGAGGCCTATCCCCTGCTGAAACTCATGAATATCCCGTTTACGGTCTTTATCACGAGAGATTTGATAGACAAGCCCGGATACATCACCGCTGCTCATCTTAAAGAACTTGCAAGCGATACGTTATGCTGCATCGGTGCGCATGGACTGCAGCACTGTGTTTTCCGCAATCTCTCCGGCAACGAAGCCCTACACCAATTCGATACTGGCAGGCATTGGCTGGAGGAACAATTTGGAAGAACTGTGGATACTTTCGCCTTCCCTTACGGCCGCATAGTAGAAGTATCCTGTAAAAACAGAAAGCAGATTGCCCGCGCGGGATACGAAATGGCGTTTTCGGCTATAGAGGGAACGCTACAGTCCAGCTGGTTTACGGGGAAACACTTTCTTCCCAGGGTAAACGTTTCGGAGCGTTTTGTGGAATTATTTACGGCGGGCAAGTTCCCGCGTTACAAAGACTGTGAAGGCCGATAAACCCGTCATATCCGTCGTTGTGATCACCTTCAACCAGGAGAAGACCATCGCGCAGGCGCTGGACAGCATCCTGTGCCAGAAGGGGGACTTCGAATTGGAAGTAATTATCGGAGAGGACGCGGGCACTGATAGGACATTGGCCATTTGCCAGGCCTATGAGAAGCAATACCCCGGGATTGTTAAAGTGCTCTCCGGCGAATCCAATATGGGAATCATGTGCAACTTCGCCCGCTGCATCAAGGCCTGTACAGGAGCCTACGTGGCAATCTTGGCCGGGGATGATTACTGGTGCGATGAGAACAAACTTCAGAAGCAGCTGGCCTACATGGCGGCGCATTCCGAATACGGCGTCGTCTGCACGGATGGATACCGGTTGATGGTTAAAATGGGCAAACTAGTCCCGGGTCTCCCTCCTCAAAATCCGGCACCCGACGGAGATGTAAAGGACTTCTACCATGACCGTTATGGCGGTGTATATGCTATGCCCCTTACGCTTCTGATACGTCGCGACATACTGCAGCACGTGAACTTCGATGAGTTCCTGCGACGCAGATTCCCGGTAGAGGATTACCCTATGCAGAGTATCCTGGCACACCTGACGCGCTTCGGGTATCTTCCCGATAAAACAGCCGTCTATCGGGTTTACAAGGAATCGGCTACCCACATCGACGCCAATCATCCCAAGTATATGACCTACCACCGGGGGCTGGCCGATATACGCCGATACCTTCACGGGCTTTATCCCGAAGATGTTCCATTTACTGAAGAATGGGCCCAGGAGTATGTGTTTTACAAAGAGTTCCTGCTCTATTTACTTACAGGACAGTATGCGCAGGCTAAGGCATTGGTGAAAAAGGCTCCCACTGCCATTCTCGGGACAAGTCACTTTCGGAACGCTTGCATAGCGACTAAAACGCGTCTTCATTTTGAAACTTTCCGCTACTATAAAAGAATACGTGGAAAAGCAGATGTGTAGGTTTTCCGTCATCATTCCTCTTTACAACAAGTCTTCCTACGTAGGGAAGGCTATTGAGAGTGTGCTGGGGCAAACGTTCCGGGACTTTGAACTGATTGTAGTGGATGACGGGAGCACGGACAATTCAGCCGAGGTTGCAAAAGCTTGCTTAGATGGACACTCCAATGCCACGCTTCTTCATCAGGAGAATGCTGGTGTTAGCGTGGCGCGAAACAATGGTGTTGCTGCCTCCAATACTGGTTTTCTGTGCTTCCTTGACGCTGACGACTGGTGGGAACCAACCTTCCTGGAAGAGATAGACAAACTCATTGATGATTTTCCAGATGCTGGCATATATGGGACCAACTACACCATCATCAACGAAACAAAACACAAGACCAGAGTAGCTCCTGTCGGAATTCCAGATGGATTCGAAAGAGGATATATCAATTATTGTAAGGCGTACTCAAAACACATGGGAATGCCCCTCCACTCCAGTTCTGTCTGTATTCTGAAAAGAGTTTTCATAGAAATGGGGGGATTCCCCTCCGGCATCACATTAGGGGAGGATTTTATACTTTGGATTCATATTGCCCTTAAATACAAAGTGGCCTTCGTAAATAAGACTTTGTCTAATTACAATCAGGATATTCCTGTGAATCTGCGTGCCGTCGGACAGCTCCACTCCCCCGCTGGGCACATGTTGTGGAATCTGCAGGATTTGGAGGATCAGGAAACTTCAAATGCAGATTTAAAAGCCTTGTTGGATAAACTGCGTGTTTATGGTCTGATGCCTTATTTCCTCTCTAAACAATATCACAAAGAAGCTGTTCAAGAGCTCCTGAAGGTTAATTGGAACGCCCAGCCAAGGTCAATACTGAAAGAATATCGGCTTCCATTGCCTTATTTGAGACTACGCTATCGATTATTTAAACTCGGGTCTTTTATCAAGACTTCCCTAAAGCATATAAAATGATTCCTAAAATTATCCATTATTGTTGGTTTGGCCGAGGAGAAATGCCCCAGTTGGCAAAAGACTGCATCGCATCATGGCACAAGTATTTGCCAGATTGGAGATACATTCTTTGGAACGAGGACAACTTCGATGTAAACTACAACGACTACACCAGGGAGGCATACGAGGCGAAGAAATATGCCTTTGTGAGCGATGTGGCCAGACTTTACGCTCTTTACACTATGGGAGGCATCTATATGGACACAGATGTTGAAGTACTTAAGCCTTTTGACACACCATTATTGTCTCTCTCTGGCTTCACTGGTTACGAAGGGAGTAAACACATGCCACCAATCACCGGCACTTTAGCTGCCGAAGCCGGCAACAAATGGGTGGAAGAACAATTGAATGCATATAATAATGCACATTTTCTCAAAGAAGGGGGCGATCTTGACTTGACAACAAATACGGTACGTATTTCTACAATAATGCGTGCGGGAGGTTTTGTTTGTGACGGGAAGCGGGGAATATACAAAGATATGCACATTTTCCCTGTAGATTATTTCTGTCCCAGGCAAACTACCGGTGAATTCCTTTTGTCTGAGAACACATACTGTGACCATCATTTCATGAACTCTTGGAACGATAAAAAAAAGAGGAATCCTCTCATAAAGTTAATAGGCCCATCTAATATGACCAGGCTTATTAAGTTGAAACGCAAACTGCTTGGATAGGTTACTCTCGTGAAGACAATTCTTTTAGTATTTGGCACACGCCCTGAAGCTATCAAGATGTGCCCGGTCGTTTTGGAGCTCCGAAAAGAACCTGCCCTTTTCCGAGCACTCGTATGCGTTACAGGACAACACCGCGAGATGTTGGATCAGGTTCTGGAGATTTTTGGTATCATTCCCGATTTCGATCTTAATATTATGCGCCCCGGACAAGATCTTTTTGATATTACTTCCGGCGTACTGATTGGGATGCGGAAAGTCCTTCGCGATATTCATCCTGATATTGTCCTTGTTCATGGCGACACAACAACCAGTATGGCAGCAGCTTTAGCAGCTTTTTACGAGCATATCCCTGTCGGTCACGTTGAAGCGGGCTTAAGAACTAATAATATTTACAATCCTTGGCCTGAAGAAATGAACCGTCAGATAACCGGACGAATTGCGTCTTTAAACTTTGTTCCCACAGTTATAGGTGAGCAAAACCTTCAAAAAGAGGACGCTCATGGGAAAACCTATATTACCGGAAACACCGTCATTGATGCATTAAAGCAGGTTGTAAAAAGGATTGACGACAATTCCGTCCTTCGAAAAGACTTGGAAGACAGATTATATGCCAATGGATATGACGTCTCACGCAATCGCCGCATCGTCTTAATCACAGGTCATCGACGCGAGAGTTTTGGAGATGGATTCCGTCAAGTGTTATCAGGTATATCTTCATTGGTTGACAAGTATTCAGACGTAGATTTTGTTTATCCAGTGCACCGCAATCCTCAAGTTAGGAAACATGTTGAAGAAGTTTTTGGGCCCAAGGCCATACCAGGGCACGATTCCCAACGCGAGAAGGATAATTTGTTTTTTATTGAGCCTTTGGATTACTTGGAATTTGTCTTTTTAATGTCAAAGTCCTACCTAATCCTCACTGATAGCGGGGGAATCCAAGAGGAGGCCCCTAGTTTAGGTATTCCGGTTCTTGTAATGCGTGAAACCACGGAACGCCCGGAGGCTGTTAGCGCTGGAACTGTACGTTTAGTCGGAACCGACTATGACAGGATTGTGAATGAAACCAGTATATTGCTCGACGACAATCTCTCTTATGAAATAATGGCGAGGGCGACAAATCCATATGGTGATGAAGAGGCGGCCAAACGAATAGTTACAATCCTTCGTTCATTATGATCCCCTTCTTTCCAAAGCAGATTTCCAATAAAGCGATAGCGGTATATCTTATCGCGCTGTCTCTGGTCAGTTTCTTGTATTTCCGTTACTCCATACCCGTCTGGCGCATGGGGTTGGGACTGGTGTTTGTCGGTGGATTCTTCCTGATATCATCCTCCTGGAGCAAAGGGCAAGCAAGGTTGCAGGACAAACAGTTTGTCGAGATTTTATTTGGAACCGCATTCGCTTTGCGTGTGGGATGGATGCTGGTTTCTTATTTCTATTATTCTGCCGTGAATGGCAATCCCTTTGAGTTTGATGCGGCAGATTCGATAGGCTATCATGAGGAGGCTGAGTGGTTGGCGTCGGAACCCTGGAATAACACATTGGAGTTCTACTTTGGTCCGGAATCAAGCGGAATATCAGACGTCGGATATCCGTTATACCTTACCCTTCTCTATAAAGTATTCGGACCGATTGTTATCATTCCACGCTTTTTGAAGTGCTTGCTGAGCGCCTGGATGTGCGTGCTTCTTTATAAATTATCCTCCAGATCCTTCGGTAAATCAGTGGGGCGCATAGCCGGCATCATGTGCTGCCTGATGCCAAACCTTATCATCTATTGCGGATACCATCTCAAGGAAACCGAGATGCTCTTCCTGGAGGTCGCATTTCTTGAACGGATGGACTATGTAATGCGGGTGAGGCGTTACAGTTTGTGGAACATCCTGGCGCCCATCTTGCTTGTCGGCAGCCTGTTTTTCTTCCGGACAGCACTGGGAGGTGTTGCCGTGTTTGCTTTTGCTTCCGGAGTCGTATTTTTAAACACGCCTATGATGAAAAAGGGAGGGCGTAGGGTCCTCCTGATTGGCTGGGGTGCACTGGCTATTACGTTCGCAGCTGGAACAACGCTTATCACTGAAGTGGAGAGCTATTGGGAGCAGAGGGAGACAAATGTAACCGACAAGCGGGATTCCCAAACTGCCAGGGGCAATAAATGGGCACAGTATGCTACCGGCAGCGTTATGGCACCTATGATCCTAGGACTGCCTCTTTCAACAATGGTTTTTACAGAAGGTCAGGAAAATCAGCTGACCAAGAGCGGGGGAAACTTTGTGCGTACCTTCATGGCATTTTTTGCCTTCCTGGCCATCTGGGAGGCAATCCGGCAAAAGAAGTGGCGTGACTTTGCTATGATTGGTGCCTTCACTATTGGCTACCTAGGGGTTATCTCGATTAGCGGCTACAGCAACGCAGAACGGTTCCTCCTCCCCGGATTACCCGGCCTTATTATGATGTGGGCTTACGGAATCTCAGAGCTGAAAACGAGTAGTTACAAACTGCTCAATCTCTGGTGTATCGTAGTTATTATTGCGGAAATAGGCTGGGCCTATTTTAAACTCGGCAGCCGAGGATTATTATGACACTATGAAAGTCCTGATTGTTGCCCGAAAGAAAAAGAATGGATTTTCGCCGTTTGTGACTGAACAGGTTGATGCCTTACGGAAGAAAGGCATCGAGTGCCGATATTTTCCAATGGAAGGGAAAGGCATACGAGGCTACCTTAGGCAACTCCCGGCTCTCAAAAAGTGCATCCAAACCTTCGGACCGGACATAATTCACGCCCACTATGGACTATGCGGATTATTCGCAAATTTGCAAAGACGTGTTCCGGTAGTGACCACTTATCACGGAAGCGACATCAACGACAAATCTGTGCTTCGGTTCTCAAGACTTGCTATCCGGCTTTCTGCCTTTAACATCTTTGTCTCCAGACAATGTGTTGACATCGCTCGCCCCAAGAAGAACTTTGACGTCATTCCTTGCGGCATTAACCTGGACGAATATCCGTTGGTAGAAAAGTCAGATGCCCGCAAACTACTCGGTCTCAAAGATAACAGGAAATATGTTCTCTTCTCCGGCTCTTTTGACAATCGCGTCAAAAACGCTCCGCTTGCAAAAGAAGCAGTTTCCCGTCTCCCCGGAGTGGAACTGCTGGAATTCAAAGGCTATTCCCGCCACCAGGTTCCTGTACTCTTCCAGGCCGTGGATGTACTTTTAATAACATCCCATACAGAAGGTTCTCCACAGGTTGTCAAAGAAGCGCTTGCCTGTGGTTGTCCCATTGTGAGCGTGGATGTGGGAGACGTCCGGGAAAGGACTCAAGGCGTAAATGGATGCTGGATTGTGAGCTATAGTAGTAATGATATTGCAGAAGCCCTGAAGAAGGCGCTGGTGCTTTCCGTACGTACCAACGGCCGGGAAGCCATTGAACGGAATCACCTAACCAACGACACTGTCGCTGACCGTATTAAGAAAGTTTACGAAATTATTTCTTGTTAATGCCATCTATTTTTCAACAGGATAAGTTTTATTCGTTCCTGGCCGCAACGGAAACGCTGACACCTTTCCGATATTCTATCTGTAGAGATGGGAAAGAAGTCGCCTCCCTTCAAGGTTATATCCAGCGGGACGGGAAGGGACTGAAACGATTCCTTTCCCGCCGGGCCATTGTCAATGGAGGCCCCTGGTTTGCTGAAGATATCACACCGGAGGAAGTGTGCGCCCTGCTTAAGAAGTGCAAGGAGGATTTGAAAAAGAAGGTCATTTATATGGAGACACGCAACTTTTCAGACTATGCACCGTTCCGGTCCATGTTTGAAAAAGAAGGTTTCCACTACGAACCGCATTATGACTTCATCCTGGACACTGACAGCATAGAGAAGGTCGAGGCACAGGTACATAAGAGCCGCCGGAGGGATGTTAACATTTCTGAACGAAACGGTGCTTGCATTGTAGATTGTCCTGAAGAGAATGAGGTAATTGCATTTTATTCTGTTTTGGAAGAGCTGTACAAAAAAAAGGTGAAGACCCCTCTCTTTCCATTGCAGTTTTTTTTATCGCTCTTCAAAGAGGACTTCTGCCAGTTTATCCTGGTTAAATATCAGCAGGAAATTATAGGTGGAACCGTCTTGGTCTATGACAAAGAAACAGTCTTCGAATGGTTTGCCTGCGGGAAAGACGGTGTCTTCAAACAAGTGTTCCCGTCAACGATGGCAACGTATTACGGCATTCACTACGCCGCCGAAAACGGATTCAAACATTTTGACATGATGGGAGCGGGAGCCCCAGGCGACGGCGGATATGGTGTACGGGAATTCAAGGCTCGTTTCGGCGGCGAGCTGGTTGAATATGGCCGTTTTAAGTATGTCTGCAATAATATTCTATACGGTCTTGGTGCATTTGGGGTAAAACTGATGAAACGCTTAAAATGAATATACTCATCGACATCGGCCATCCGGGTCACGTCCATCTGTTTAAATACCTTGCGGAAGAGTTAAAGGAAAAGGGACATCGGCTTTTCTTTTCCGTGCGGGATATCCCTGTTGCCAAGCGCTTAATGGATTATTACAGGATGCCTTATTACGAGTTGGGGAAGAAAAGTGACAGCATTCTTGGGAAGGGATGGACGGTTGTCAAGCAGGACTGGAAACTCTGGCATTTTGTTATGAGTCATCACATTGACATCGGTCTCAGTTCCGGAATCGTCCTCTCTCATGTATCACGGTTGACCAGAATGAAATCAATCATGTTCGACGATGATGACGATGCCGCCGAACCCTTTGTAGTCAAATACGGGCACCCTTTCTCGGATGCCGTTATGACGCCTGCAGCCATCAAACGTATTACGCCAAAGGCCGTCTATTATCAAGGGACGCATGAGCTCGCCTATCTTCACCCGGATCGGTTTCTCCCGGACGAACATGTTTTGCAACGAGCCGGACTGAAACCGGATGTTCCTTTTTTTGTTCTACGTTTCGTGGCCCTGAAAGGGCATCACGACGTAGGTCAGGCAGGCCTGTCTTTAGCGCAAAAAGAGAAACTCATCCATTTGTTGGTTCCCCATGGCCGCGTCATCATCACATCGGAAAAAGCCATTGAACCCGAATTTGAACAATACCGACTGCCTGTCCCGCCGGAGGACATGCATTCCCTGCTTTCATACGCTTCACTATTCGTAGGAGACAGCCAGACGATGACATCTGAAGCGGCCGTATTGGGAGTTCCTGCATTTAAATGCAATACCTTTGCCGGCAGGCTGTCTGTCCCCAATTTTTATGAAAGCTATGGCCTATGTCAATCTTTCACGCCTGACAGGTTCGATGATATGTGTTCTGCCATTGAGGATTTACTTCGCCAAAAGAATCCCAAAGTTTTATGGCGGGAAAAGCGGGACCGATTCCTTAAAGACATGACAGATCCTACATCTTTTTTTATCCAGTTTATCGAGAATCATCCTTGGACTTCACGCTAAATAAATACAGGCGTCTGCTGGACGCGTTGCGTAGAAACGGTTATCAAACGATAACCTTTACTGAATACCTGGAAGGCGTTAGGCCTGAACGTTTTGTTATCCTCCGTCATGACGTGGACAAACTGCCTCTCAACTCTCTGGCAACCGCAAGGATAGAGAAGGAGGCCGACATGAAAGCATCCTACTATTTCAGGGCCGTCCCTGAAAGCTGGGATGAAGGGGTTATCCGGGAGATTGCTTCTTCCGGCCACGAAGTAGGCTATCACTATGAATCCCTGACTACCTGTAAAGGTGATATGGATGCTGCCTACCGGGATTTTGAAAATAATCTAATGACGTTGCGGCAACTGGTACCGGTTCGTACAATCTGTATGCATGGCAGTCCAAGGTCTCCTTATGATAGCCGGAAGCTGTGGGAAGAAAAGGATTACCGCAATCTTGGCATCCTGGGGGAACCCTATTTTGACGTGGATTTTTTCGTCGTGTTCTATTTAACTGACACGGGGCGGAGATGGGACGGGTTTAAAGTTAGTGTGCGGGACAAAATTGAGTCTCATCAGGATAACTGGCGTAATGAAGGTTTGGTCTTCCATACTACAGATGAGATCATCCGGGCACTGGATATCGGCCGATTCCCTTCACAGGTAATGATTACCACGCATCCTCAACGTTGGACAAACTCTCCTATTCCTTGGATCAAGGAGTTCCTATGGCAGAATGTTAAGAATCTTCTAAAGATAATTATTATTGGATTCCGGGCAGAACCAGCTGCCGGGAAGAAGTAAAGGACGTGTATCAGTTTACCTTAAGCATAAATTATTGATGTTGCTGCTTTTCTCTCCCTGTTTATCGAAAACTAGCAGGAAATCAGTTAAATATGTTTGATTCTCAAAGCCCATTGGTATCCGTCATAATTCTGACTTACGAGCAAGAAAGCTTCATTGCAAAAGCAATCGAATCCGTTCTTGCTCAGAAAGTGAACTTTGACTACGAGATTATCATTGGGGATGATTGCAGTCAAGATCATACCGACTCCATTTGCCAGGAGTACTCCGATAAATACGGTTTTATCCATGTATTGCCCCGCACTCAGAATCTGGGTGTAACGGCTAATTGGTGCGACTGCGTGCAAAAGGCGTCTGGAAAGTATCTGATGATGCTTGACGGCGATGATTATTGGACAGACACCTCAAAAATGCAGTTGCAGGTGGACTTCATGGAACATCATCCCGAATGCGTACTTTGCCATACTGGCGCCGACTGCCTTTACATGAAATCCGGTCACATTAGACATATCAATAAACGCAATGTGCCGGAAGGGCGCGTGCAACAAATGATTATGTCGGGCCAAGAACAGATGACCAGCAGTACAATTTGTTATCGCACATCTTCCGTCATCAAGCATATCCCGTTCGACAAATATATCTCCGAACACTTCCCTTGTGAAGACTGGCCCACTATTGTGATCTTGTCCGGCTATGGCGAAATCCGATACCTGCCTGTAGTTACGGCAGTTTACAGAGTCGGGCACGAAAGCATTACCAATCAACATGACTACGATAAGATTCGGTCATATTGGGTCCAAAGCAGGAATATGAAGAGATGCTTGCATGACATCTGTCCTTCTTTAGGTGTTTACGATGATGATGACTGGTTTGACCATGCAGTATACAACACCCTGCTAAACGCAGCCTATCATAACGACGACTTCCCTGCTGCTAAAGAGTTCGCCAGCCGGAATCTGCTGTTCAGCAGACGACTGGCGACGCTGTGTGCCAAGAACTTGCTGATGTTCAAACTGTATCGCCTGTATTACTTGATGAAAAAATAATGTAGTATATTTTGGCGTAGATAATCTGGAAAACTTCCTTTTCTATGTTATTCTCGCTGTTTTTGCAGGGTATGTGCCAACCACTTTTATGACGATTCTGTCACTTTTCAGTCTTTGAAGTCCTTGATCACGTACATGAGGAAGATATGAGATTAAATCTGGATATCTTTTCCGCTTTAAATCCTGAAATAATTGAACAGTGCGCAAAGACCGGGAGAAAGTCCCAAATATTGTCTAATCTTGTAAAAATCATCAAGCAATGACCGTATACGAATCCATGCTGGAAGAGTATCGCCGGAAAAATGCATGCACTGGTTTACCGGGCCTGGCAACGATGTATCAAGGGTCGCGACTGGTACGATTTTGAATGGTACGTCCGCTGGATTATTCCACTTGATTTCAGGCACCTGCAAGCTCGCATCAAGGAATTCAGCGGGGAAGAGATCTCACTTGAAGACTATATGCAGAAACTCCGTGAAAAGCTGGCATCTACAGATATAGAAAATGTCAAACAAGATGTGCTCCCTTATATCAGCGACGCTCAAAGACACGAGCTGGACATCTGATCCAACGACTATTTCCTCCAGCTGGCGGACAGAATCAAGTTCCTGTAATCAACTGCAAACACATGCTTAAACTTCTTACAGTCATCGGGGCACGGCCGCAGATTATCAAGGCGGCGGCCATCTCTCGGGCGGTTCGCGGGCCCTTTGCCGGAAAGGTGGAAGAGAAAATTCTGCATACCGGGCAGCATTACGATGCGAATATGTCCGAGGTGTTTTTCTCAGAGCTGGGGATCCCCAGGCCGGATTACAATCTTGGCGTGGGGTCTGGCAGGCACGGGGAGCAGACCGCAAAGATGATTGCCGGGATAGAACAGGTACTCCTCGGAGAACACTTTGACGGCGTCATCCTTTATGGAGACACCAATTCCACCCTGGCCGGGGCAGTGGCGGCTTCCAAGTTGCACGTCCCCGTCTTCCACGTTGAAGCGGGATTGCGTTCCTTCAATATGGCAATGCCGGAAGAGATTAACCGTATTGTCTGCGACCAGCTGTCGTCCATCCTGTTCACGCCTACCGAAACGGGATACCGCAACCTGATGCGGGAAGGCTTCGGCGATTCCGGGGCGACCTTCAAGGACGGACGCAAAAGGCAGGTCGTGCGAAGCGGAGACGTGATGTACGACAACAGCCTGTATTTCTCGGCCGTCGCCGACAGGCAGAGCACTATTCTTAAGCAATTGAACCTGGAAAAAGGCAAATACGTTCTTGCCACCGTGCACCGCGACAACAATACCGACGATCCGGCCCGATTGAATTCCATCTTCCGCGCCCTGCTCGATATCGCAGAAAACGAAAGCATTCAAATAGTTCTTCCCCTGCATCCCCGCACCGCAAAGCTGATTCCCGTCAACCTGGAAGCATCCCTATATAGCAAGCTGGTGAATTCCAAGCACATACAACAGACAGCGCCGGCATCTTTCCTGGATATGATTGCACTGGAGAAAAACGCTTCCCTTGTAATGACCGACAGCGGCGGAGTGCAGAAGGAAGCCTTCTTCTTCGAACGTCCGTGCGTAATCCTGCGCCCGGAAACTGAGTGGGTGGAGATTGTTGAGCACGGTGCGGGAATCATTGCCGATGCCGATTATGACCGTATAGCAGCCGCCTATCACAAACTGGCCGGGAAGGAAGTACCTTTCCCTCCCCTGTTCGGCGACGGGAAGGCCGCAGAAGTAATACTGACGAATATTCTTAATTATGATTCACCCTCTTTCTGATTGTCAAAATAAACACATTCCAGACAGCACAAACGTCTGGCAGTATTGCGTTGTACTCCCCGGAGCGAAAATCGGGGAGAATTGCAACATCTGCTCTCACTGTTTCATAGAAAACGATGTGGTCATAGGCAACAATGTCACCATCAAGAGCGGGGTGCAGATATGGGACGGCATCACTCTGGAAGATAATGTTTTTATTGGCTCCAACGTAACGTTCACCAACGATTTGCTCCCCCGTTCCAGAAACAGCGAATGGCAGCTCCTGCGCACCCTTGTATGCAAGGGAGCCTCTATAGGTGCCGGCTCAACCTTATTGCCGGGAATCACCATTGGCGAAGGTGCTATGATCGGCGCTGGATCGGTGGTAACCAAAGATATCCCCGCCGGTGAAGTTTGGGTGGGGAACCCTGCACATAAAATAAAATGACAGCACGAATCATCAACCTTCCCAAGATTATCGACGCACGGGGTAATCTTTCTTTTGCGGAGAACCTGGCACAGATCCCGTTCGAGATAAAACGCACCTACTGGATTTACGACGTACCCGGAGGCGAGGCCCGCGGCGGCCATGCCTTCATCCGTAACGATGAGTTTATCATCGCGCTCTCCGGGTCTTTCGACGTGGTGGTAGATGACGGCGGTCGGAAGCAGACATTCCAGCTCAACCGTTCGTATTACGGACTGTATATTCCCAGGGGTCTCTGGCGCTCCATAGAGAACTTCTCCACCAATTCCCTGGCTCTGGAGTTCGGTTCCGTCCATTACGACGAGGCCGATTACATACGCGATTACGGGCAATACATAACGATGAAACGCGATGGAAAAATATAGTGTAGAGGATTGCAGGCTGATTGAGCTGGACAAGCACCACAGCGACCGGAAAGGTAACCTCAGCGTAGTGGAGAACGGCAGCACCCTGCCTTTTGACGTAAAGCGGGTATATTACCTGTACGACGTACCAGGAGGCGAAAGCCGAGGCTCGCACGCTCATAAAGAGCTGGAGCAACTGATCGTAGCCGCCTCCGGGTCCTTCACGGTTACACTGGACGACGGTCACAACAAGCGCAGCTTCTTCCTGAACAGGCCATACATCGGCTTGTACGTAAAACCAGGTCTGTGGCGCAATCTGGACGATTTTTCATCCGGCGCAGTGTGCATGGTCCTTGCATCGGAAGTGTACAACGCCGGAGACTATATCCGGGACTACGAAGAATTCCTCCGGTTCAGAAACGGAAAACGTTAAACAATGAGAATACCTTTTTTATCACTTAAAGATGTAACCGCACTGCACGGGGCGGAGATTCAGGATGCGGTCTCCTGCGTCGTGGAAAGCGGCTGGTACCTCCAGGGAGAGGAAAATGCGCGCTTTGAGAAAGATTATGCAGCCTATATCGGCTCCGAGTATTGCGTAGGCTGTGCCAACGGGCTGGACGCCCTCATCTGGATTTTCCGTGCCTACAAGGAACTGGGCGTAATGACCGAGGGAGACGAAGTCATAGTCCCCGCCAATACCTATATCGCCACTCTTCTCGCCATCACGGAAAACGGACTGGTGCCGGTGCCGGTGGAACCCCGTGCCGACACTTTGGAAATAGATGCAGATGCCATCGAAGACCGTATCACTGCCCGCACGAAAGCCATCTGCATCGTGCACCTGTACGGGCGCAACGCCTACACTCCGGAAATCGGGAGACTTTGCGAAAAGTACGGCCTCAAGCTCATAGAGGATAATGCCCAGGCACACGGTTGCCGGGCGACTGACGGACGACGCACAGGCAGTATCGGGGATGCTGCCGGACACAGCTTCTATCCCGGGAAGAACCTTGGAGCTCTTGGCGACGGCGGCGCGGTAACCACCCGTGACCCGGCTCTGGCTGAGGCTGTGAGGGCCCTCGCCAACTACGGCAGCCGGCAGAAATATGTCTTCCAGTATTCCGGCCGGAACAGCCGCCTGGATGAAATCCAGGCAGCTGTGCTGGATGTAAAACTGAAATATCTGGAACAGGACAATACCCGTCGCCAGAAGGTTGCCGCCTATTATTACGAACACATAAAAAGCCCGCTGCTTACCCTCCCGGAGCGGCTTCCAGACGCACAGAACGTCTATCACCTCTTCCCCGTCCTGGTAAGCGGAGGCAAGAGGGATGCCCTGCACGACTATCTGGAAACAAAAGGCATTGGAACGGTGATTCACTACCCTATCCCTCCGCACATGCAGGAGTGCTATGCCAGTGAATCGTGGAATACCCCCAGGCTGAGCCTCCCCGTCACGGAAAGGCTGGCGGCCGAAGAACTGAGTCTTCCCATCGGCCCGGCCATCACATTGGACGAAACGGCGGAAGTAGTGGAGGCAATCAACGAATATTTGAAATAATTTCGCTACATTTGTGGAATACACGTTTCATTGAAAATGAAAAGACTTCTCATACCACTTTTTGCGGCGGCCATTGCCGCTACTTCCTGCGTCACTACCAAGCAGGTCGCCTATCTGCAGGATATGCAGCACGGGTCCCAGATAGAGCTGGAAAACCGCTTTGAGGCTGTCATCAGCCCTTACGACGAACTCACCATTATAGTTTCCTGTTCCGACAAAGAACTGTCCGAGCCTTTCAACATCTTCTCCCAGAACAGCAGCACATATCTGTCCAACGGTAACCGCTTCCTGGGCTATCTGGTGGACCTGCACGGCGACATCGACTTCCCGGTGCTGGGCAAGATTCACGCAGCCGGCCTTACCCGCCTCAAACTGCAGAACCTTATCCGGAGCCGCCTCATATCCGAAGGCTATATCGCAGATCCCTTCGTGATGGTGCGATTCCAGAATTTCAAGATTTTCTTCCTCGGATCCAACGGAGGCAAGGCTATCAGCATAGACAATGAGCGCTGTACATTCCTGGAGGCGCTGGCCATGTCCGGAGACCTCAATGTTTTCACAAACCGAAAGGAGATTGCGGTAATGAGGGAAGTGAACGGAAAAATGGTAATGCGCTATCTGGATCCCCGTTCGTCCAAGGTGTTCGACGACCCGTTCTTCATGCTTCAGCAGAACGATTTCATCATCACCCGCGACAGGGGCTACAAGAACTTCATGGAGTCGTCCAGCCAGGTGCTCACAGTGCTTGGATACGTCTCTTCTTTATCAAGTTTTGCGTCCCTGATTACCTCTATCTTCCTCTTAAACAAGGCCAAGTAATATATGTCTGAAGAGCTCAACAATACAGAACTGTCCTTCCTGGACAAGCGGGATGCCAACTCGCTGTCGCTCAAGGATATCATAGTTACCATCGTCCGCAATATCCATTGGCTTGTGCTGTGTGCCGTAATCGGCGGGTCAATCGGCTGGTATGTAGCCAACCGCAAAGACCGTATCTATGAGAGCCACGCCAAGATAAAGATTTACGATACATCTCAGAACACCATGGCCTCCCAGCTGGAGCGCCTGGTAAACCGACGCAACCGAGTACCGTCCAGGACACTGAACGACGAAATCATTATCCTGAAGTCCGAGACCGCCATGCTGGACGTTGCCAGGAGGCTGAATCTCAACACTTCCTACCTGCACGAGACCAAGCTGGTCAGGCGCACGAAAGATCTCTATAAGGGCACTCCCATAGAAGCCGTACTGCCCGACCTCAACGAACGCGACAATGCATCTTTTATCGTAAACGTCAGCAAGGATTCGCTTGTCACCCTTGACTTCGGGGACGAGAAACCGGTCTGCGGCCACCTGGGAGACACGCTGTCCACGGTTATCGGACGCGTATGCATCAATCCTACCTGGGCTTTCCGCGAGGTCTTTCATGATACCCCGATCCGTGTACGCCGACGCAACATCTACGATGTGGTCGCATATTACCGGGGGGCCGTCAACGCCACTCGCGACACCGATTCCGAGGGCATCATCAACCTGGCCCTTACCGACAAGTCTGCGGAACGCGCTGCCGAGATTCTCAACACCCTCATAGAGGTGTATAACGAAAACGCTATTCAGGAGCGCAAGGTAGTAATCCTTCAGACTTCGGACTTCATAAATGACCGTATAGCGCAGCTGGATGCCGAGTTGGGCACCAAGGAAGCGGAGATTGCATCCTTCAAGAGGGAGAATCAACTGCTGAACGTAGATGAGTACGGACAGGTTTACATGGCGGCGAGCAAAGAAGCGGCGGAAGAGGCCGAACGCCTCAGGGCACAGGTATCCCATGCCCAGTATCTCCAGTCCCTGACAGCGGCCAATACAGACAACAAACTGTTCCCCGTCACGATTGACGTTGAAGACGAGAACATCAAGGAGACCATCTCGGAATTCAACAAGCTCGTCCTTAAGCTGGACAAATACAAGGAGTCCGGCACCACCAACAACCCTATAGTCATGAACATGCAGCTGGAGCTGGCTACGCTCAAGAGTAACCTCAACCAGCTCATCACCTCTTACATAGGGGCCATTCAGCAGAAAATAACCACCGTGGAAGCTGCCGGGGCCAGGGCTCGCGCCAAAATCAGCGCCGTTCCCGGCGGACAACTGTATATCGACAATATCGCCCGCGTGCAGGGTATTAAAGAGGAACTGTACCTGGCACTCCTCACGCGCAGGGAAGAGCTGTTGATAAGCCAGCCTTCCATAGAGGGCAAGGCAAGCATCATAGACAGGGCGAGAATCAATCCTGTTCCAATAGCTCCGGAAACAAAGCGCTATCTTGTGATAGGCATACTCCTGGGGCTCCTGTTCCCTATCGGTATCTTCTTCGTTTTCAGGCAGCTCGACACCAGAATTCGTTACCGCAAAGACCTGGAAAACTACGTAGATATACCTATTCTCGGAGAAATTCCGACCAAATCCAAGGAGGACAGCCGCAGCATCGTTGTCGGAGACAAGAACAGAGATGCAATCTCGGAGGCCTTCCGCATACTGCGCAGCAACCTGGACTACACAAGAAAGAAGGATGGCGGCGCTACCACTTATTTGTTTGCGTCGCTTATGGAGAGTTCCGGAAAAACCTTCGTCACCTCCAATCTTGCCGCCTGCCTGGCAATGGTGAACAGCAAGGTAATCCTTCTGGATCTCGATCTCCGCAAGGGAACGCTTACACGCAACTCCAACCTGCGTGGGCATGAAGGCATTTCCGGTTACCTGGCAGGCAAGACGGACGACTTCAAGTCCATAGTTCGTCACGACATGCCGGCACCTGGCGTGGATATGATACCCACCGGCCCCATCCCTCCCAATCCTGCAGAACTCCTCTCCAGCAGCCGCCTTGACACGCTCATGGAATGGCTCAAGGGTGAGTATGACTACATACTGATAGACGCGGTGCCTGCCGGAATAGTGGCAGACGTAAACGTCATCAAGCGCTTTGCTGACGTTACGGTGTTCCTGCTCCGCTCCGGTCATGTGGACAAGCGTATGCTGCCCGATATCCAGAACCTCAAGACCCGGGGAGACTTCCCCAACCTGATGCTCATTCTCAATGATGTGAACTACAAGAAGCAGAGCAAGCAATACGGGCGCTACGGCTATGGTTACGGCTACGGATACGGCTATGGTTACGGATACGGCTATGGTTACGGTTACGGACACCAGTACAGTTATGGTTCCACAGAAGACGAAAACGAAAACGGAGAAGAGGCCAAGCACAAAAGGCACCATCATCGCAAGAAGTGATGACTAAAACGGAACGCGCATATATTGACTTGCTAAGGCATGCGCTTTGGGGAAAGACGGTTGATTCATGCTCCGTGTCTCCAAGGGAACTTGTCTGTCTTGCCAATGTCCAGAAGACCAGGCCGCTCATACTGGACATACTGACGCGCTCCGGAATCGCAGTTGATGAAACATTGAGAGGAGAAATAGAGAATTTTATCGTCAAAAGTGTTTCCTCCCATCTGCTTCAGGACAGACTCCTGTCCACTCTCGTGCTGGCCCTGAGGAGGTCCGGCATAAACGCCGTGCTGCTGAAAGGAGAGGGCCTTGCCAATTGTTACCCCAGCCTGTATCTGCGCGAATGCGGAGATATAGACCTGTATGTTGATGAATCGGACTACAAGAAGGCCTGCGAGATAGTGCGAGAAGAAATGGACGGCGACAACATACTTGAGGAATTGGAGAGCGATAAGCATTTCTTGCTCAGGAAAGGCGAGATGATAGTGGAGATTCACCATCATACCCTGTCCCTTCAGTCCGAGGACGACAATGCTTTTTTCGAAACCATGTCAAAAGATGGACTGTCCCGCAATCTGGTGCAGCTTAACTTTTGTGGCGTTCCTGTATATACTCCGGCCGACTCGTTCAATGCCTTCTACATTTTTCTGCACGCATGGGAACATTTCAAGGGACGCGGACTGGGCCTGCGGCATTTGTGCGACTGGGCTATATTCCTTCACGTCAGGCACGAACATCTGGACCTTGACGTAATCAAAGAAGCACTGGACAAGATGGACCTTTGGAAAGCGTGGCAGGCCTTTGCCGGGATTGCCGTTGACATTCTTGGCCTGCCTGCAGACGAGATGCCTTTCTATACTCCGAAGGCAGCTCTACGTGCCCGCAGGATTCTCAATATCATGTTCCGGGAAGGTGACCTTGGTAAATTCCGGCACCACATGCTGCATAGACGCAAAGACTATTTTGGGCGGAAAATACAGTCGCTCTGGGCACTGAGCATCAAGTGTTTCCACATCCTTTTTATTTTCCCCGACGTTGCCGTATCCATTTTTCGCACAGGCGTAAGTGGCGGCATAAATAAACTTCATATTTCAACCAATACAGAGGCTAATTATGGCTAATTTCGCACTAATTGGGGCGGCGGGATACATCGCACCACGACATTTGAAAGCAATCTTCGATACAGGCAACAGGCTGCTGGCCGCCTACGACAAGTTCGACAGCGTCGGCCGGCTGGACAGTTTTTTCCCGGAATGCTCCTTCTTCACCGAGCAGGAATTGTTCGACCGATACTGCAACCTGCTTAAAGGAGGGCCGGACAACATCGACTGGCTGTCTATATGTACGCCTAATTACACCCACGACGCTTTTATCCGCTACGGCCTGCGTCTTGGTGCGGATGTAATCTGCGAGAAGCCGGTCGTCCTGAACCCCTGGAATCTGGAGGCACTTATGAAAGAGGAGGAAGCTTCCGGTCACAAAGCATACAACATCCTCCAGTTGCGGCTGCACGACAGTATCGCTGCCCTCAAAAAGAAGATAGAAGAAGGACCTGCAGACAAGATTTACGACATAGATCTCACCTATATCACCTCTCGAGGCAAGTGGTACTACAGCTCATGGAAGGGTAACAACCACAAGAGCGGAGGCGTAGCTACCAACATCGGAGTACATTTCTACGATATGCTGCAATGGATTTTCGGACCCGTGCAGGAAAACATAGTACATGTGATGAGCTTCGACCGCGTTGCCGGCTATCTGGGCCTGAAAAGGGCAAGAGTGCGCTACTTCCTGAGTATCAACGCAGACTGCCTGCCGGAGAATGCTGTCCAGGGCGAGAAGAAAACCTACCGCACCCTGAACATAGACGGCAACGAGTTCGAATTCAGCGCCGGATTCACCGAACTCCATACCAAGAGCTATCAGAACATCCTTGCCGGCAATGGTTTCCGCATAAGCGAAGCTCTCCCTTCCATACAGATAGTACACGACATTCGCAACGCCAAACCCATAGGCCTGGTGGGGGATTATCACCCTCTGGCCGCAAAACCCCTCGCACAGCATCCTTTCGGATGGAACGACGTAAAATACTAGACTCATGGGCGAAAAGATTCAAATGGTCGACCTGAAAGGCCAATACCTCAAGATAAAGGACGAGGTGGACTCCGGCATATTCAAAGTGCTGGAAGATACTGCCTTTATTAACGGCCCTGCAGTATCGGAATTTGCCTCTCATCTGAGCGACTATCTCGGAGGATGTCACGTAATTACCTGCGCAAACGGCACCGACGCGCTGCAGATAGCGCTTATGGCCCTGGGGCTGAAGCCAGGGGACGAGGTCATAGTTCCGGCTTTTACATACGTGGCTTCTGCAGAAGTTATCGGTCTGCTGGGACTGACTCCGGTCATGGTGGACGTTGACCCCCGGACTTTCAATATCTCCCTGGAATGTCTGTCCGCCGCTTTGAGCGAGCGCAGCAAGGCCGTCATACCCGTGCACCTGTTCGGACAGAGCTGTGACATGGAACCCCTTCTAAAGTTCGCTTCCGAACATAATTTGTACGTAATTGAAGACAATGCCCAGGCCATAGGAGCGGAGTACACTTTCAGCGACGGCAGAAAGGCGAAGACAGGCACCATGGGAATCATCGGATGCACCTCCTTCTTCCCCTCCAAGAACCTGGGATGCTATGGAGACGGAGGGGCGATTTTCACCTTAGATGATACACTGGCCACACGCCTGCGGATGATAGCCAACCACGGACAGAGGGTTAAGTATCACCACGATGTCATAGGATGTAATTCGCGTCTGGACTCCATTCAGGCGGCTGTCCTGAATGTAAAGCTGCGCCACCTGGACGAATACTGCGCAGCGCGCAAGGCGGCAGCCGACTACTACACCGGCATGCTGAAGGCATTTGACCCGGAGGAACGTTTCCTGACAACTCCGGAGGAGCTCCCTTCCAGCACCCACGTCTATCATCAGTACACTCTGAAAGTAAAAGACGGCAAGCGGGACTCTCTCAAGGAATACCTTGCAGCACAGGGCATACCCAGTATGATATACTATCCCCTTCCACTTCAGGAGCAGGAAGCGTTCAAGCATATTACACGAGCTGCAGGCGGGCTGAAACACTCCGCAGAATGCGCCAGAAGTGTCCTTTCGCTGCCAATCCATACAGAAATCACAAGGGAAATTCAGGACAGAATAATAGAATCGATTATTAATTTTTATAAACTATAACATTATGAAGCGTTTTCACTTGATTGTAAGTTTGCTTTTAGCGGCAGGTATTCTGTTCCCGGCAGGCTCTTATGCCCAGGAAGCAAAGAAAGACAATTCACAGAACTGCTCTTGTTCCCAGAAAGCAGAGAAAAGCAATTCACAGAACTGCTTTTTCGTCCAGTTGGCAGGTGGCGTAAACACCAATGTCCTCAAGGTTGCGAAGCCTGAAACCTGGGGCGGCGTAAGCCTGGCAACGGAAGTCAATGTGGGCAAGTGGTGGTCGCCGTCAATCGGCACACGCATAGGTTGGCACGGACTGTGGAACAAAGCCGTAGTGGATTTCACGGACTGGGGAGTAGCTGCCGGAACCCGCTATGCACACAATTATTTCCATGCAGATTGCCTTTGGAACATCTCCAACACAATAGGAGGAGACAAGCCACGTTTCTGGAATTTCGCCCCCTATGCTTCAGTTGGCCTGCTTCTCACCGGTGATGTGGCAAGTCCCAAGCCTTTCCTGGGCGTGGGAGTAGGTTTGCTCAACATCATCCGCATAAACGACAGGCTGGACGCCACGCTCGACCTCAGCGGTCTGGTGTACAAGCGCAAGGATCACGATATCTACGATACCGTCACCTGCTGCTTGATATTATGCCCCAGCGCCACAGTGGGCATAGCCTACAAGTTCTAAGCTGAATTTTGCGGATCCTTTCCGACCCGCTTCACCGCATTGCTTACTCTACTGACGCCTCCGTTTACAAGGAGCTGCCGGCAGGCGTAGCTTATCCGGAATCCGAAGCGGACATATCCTGTCTTATCGCCGAGGCCAGACGCCGCGGCACTTGCATCATACCTCGTGCTGCCGGCACCTCCATTGCCGGCCAGGTTGTGGGGAAGGGTATCGTAGCCGACATCAAAGGGTGGAGCGAGATCCTGGAAATAGATGCCGCCAAACGACTTGCGCGTGTGCGCCCGGGCGTAGTGAGGGACGAACTGAATATGGCGCTGAAGCCTTTCGGCCTGTTCTTCAGTCCCGAGACCTCCACCAGCAACCGCTGCTGCATCGGAGGGATGTTCGGGAACAACTCATGCGGCACCCATTCACTGATATACGGCAGCACACGGCATCATGTAGTTGCGTGCAAGGGACTGCTGTCGGACGGCAGCGACTTCGACACCGTCCGTCTGGAGGAGCCGTCGTACCTTGACTCCAGGCCATTGCTCAAATCGGTCCTGGCACAGCTGGAAGCCTGGGCTGCCGATGCTTCCGTATGCAGCCTTGTCAAGGAGAACTACCCGGACGCTGCACTTCAGCGGCGCAGCTGCGGCTATGCCATAGACGAGGCTCTCGATATATTGCCGCAGAACAAAGGACTCGCCCTGTGCCGGCTGCTTGCCGGATCCGAGGGTACACTGGCCTTCGTAACGGAGATAACATTATCCCTCGACCCCCTTCCTCCGGCCGAGACAATGGTCGTATGCGCCCACTGTAACTCATTGGAGAACAGCTTTCTGGCCAATCTGGTCGCGCTCCGCCACTCCCCTGCTGCGGTAGAGCTGATGGACGGAAGGATTTTGGAGCTAAGCTTCCAGAACCTGGAACAGAAACGCAACGCCTTCTTCGTGTCCGGTCTTCCGGAAGCCCTGCTGATTGCAGAGTTCCGTGCCGATACAAAAGAGGAACTGGATGCCGCAGCAACTGCATTCGAAATAGAAGCTGCCGACTCCGGACTTGTCTATACCTGCACGCGTGCTTACGGAAAAGATGTCGCCCGCGTATGGGAACTCCGGAAAGCCGGGCTGGGTGTGCTCAGCGGCATGAAAGGCGACGCCAAACCTACAGGCGTTATCGAGGATACCTCCGTTTCGCCGGAGAGGCTTCCCGGGTATATGGCAGATTTCCGGCAGATGCTGGGCAAGCTACATACCTCTTGCGTTTATTATGGTCATATAGGCACGGGAGAACTGCATCTACGGCCAATATTGAACCTAAAGACCTCCGAGGGCAGGAAACTGTTCCGCAGCATAGCGGAAGAAACAGCACTGCTTGTCCGCAAGCACAGGGGAAGCCTGAGCGGGGAACACGGCGACGGCCGCCTGAGGGGCGAATTCATCCCGCTGGTTTACGGGGAAGATGTTTACCGGCTCATGCGGGAACTTAAGCACCGCTGGGATCCGGAGTGCATTTTCAATGCCGGCAAAATAATCGACACTCCTCCCATGGATGAGTTCCTGCGCTGCAGCGTGAATATGGAATACGCGCTGGAGAAGGCTGTCGGCCCCGACAATACTTATTATAACTGGCGTGCCGCCTTCGATGAATGTACTGTAGAAGGAGCCAGCGGTGTTCGGTCCAACGTCCATGCCCTCATGTGCTCCATCGAGCAGTGTAACGGGGCCGGTGCGTGCCTCAAATCCAATTTGGCAGGTGGTACGATGTGCCCCGCATACAAGGTTTCGCGAGACGAACTGCGTTCCACCCGCGCCCGTGCCGGAGTTATTAGGACCGCACTTGCCGGAGGGCCCGAAGATGAGGCTTTTGAAGGTTCCCGTGCCGCTTCAATCTTCGATCTTCCAGAGCTGTCGGAGGTCCTGGACTCCTGCCTTGCATGCAAAGGATGCCTTTCCGAGTGCCCGTCCAATGTGGATATCTGCAAGATACGCTCGGAAGTACTGCAGCATAAGTACGACAGGCACGGTACGCCGTTCCGCTCCTGGATGGTTGCCCGCATGGCAAAAATTGAAGACCTGGGGGCGTTGGTCCGTCCTCTGTACAATTTATTTGCATCCTGGAATCCGACCGCCCTGCTTATCAAGCGGCTTTTGCATTTTGCGGCCGAGCGCAGGATTCCCCGGTTGAGCCGGTTCAGTATGCGCAGGCTGGTAGCCGCGGAGAACCAGGCTGCGGCCCGGGCCGGCTGCACAGGCACGGGACGTAAGGTATATCTCTTCGCAGATGAGTTCACCAACCGTCAGGAAGCCGAGCTTGGACTCACTTTCGCCCGTCTGCTGATGCGGCTCGGGTACAGGGTGGAGATTCCCCGCCACGAGGAAAGCGGACGTGCGGCCTTCTCCAAGGGCTGCCTGAAACTTGCGCGCAAGTATGCCGAAAAGAATGTACGCCTGCTGTCCGGAGTCATATCGGAAAACGCTCCGCTGGTAGGAATAGAGCCGTCCTGCATACTGTCGTTCAGGGATGAATACCCGGAGCTGGTTCCGGCAGAAATGCGCCCGGAGGCAAAAAGACTCGCAGGCGCGTGCCTTCTCTTCGACGAATTCATTATGAGGGAAGTCCAGGCAGGCAATATCAGCCGGGATGCGTTCAAGGAGCTGGACGCCGATATCTGGCTGCACGGACACTGTCATCAGAAATCCCTGATAGGCATAGGCAAATGCGCCGATATGCTGTCTCTCATTCCCGGTGCAAGGCTGCACGTCATCCCTTCAGGATGTTGTGGCATGGCCGGTTCCTTCGGCTACGAAAAGGAGCACTACGCCACATCGATGGCCATTGGAGAGATGGTGCTCTTCCCCACCGTCCGGAGGGCTGTCCGGGAACATTCTGCAGACCGCCGGCTCATAGTAGCGGCTCCCGGCACATCCTGCCGTCAGCAGATTCTGGACGGCACAGGCATCAAAGCCCTGCATCCTATAGAAGTTCTCTATTCTGCTATAGGGGAAGAATGACTTTGCCGTAAGGTCTACGGAGCCCGCATCTCAGAGCCGTCTCGCCGGGTTTGATTCGTATCTTTTTCCCGTTGAGAATCAGTGTATAGGGCTTGTTGGACGTGATTCGCAATTCGCCGTTGTCATAAATGAGGTCGGTCTCGATGTCGCCGAAGCGCAGGCGTTTCAGACCAACTACTCCATCATACAGGATATCCCACCGCACTCGTTTTTCCCCGGCATCCACTTCACGGATGCCGATGATGTTTTCTATAAACAGGGAGATGGGGCCGAGGGCCGACCAGCCGCAGAAATCCTTTCGGACCAAATTGCCTTTCTTATCCAGTGCCGGTTTGTCGGCCGACGGGTCGTAGCATTCCCAAATGGTATGCGGCTCGAAATTCTTATAGACCGCCGACATCTGCCGGAGCAGTCTGGCAGAGGTCTCATCTGCTTTCTGCTGAAGCCCTGACGCTTCAAGTGCCTTGACTCCCATATAAGCTGTCGGGAGCCAGATTCCTCCTCGCCAATACTGTCCCCCCTTCGCCACAAAGGCGCTGTCGGACGCGCTTACCGACTTCCATGGCCTGTCGCCGCCCAGGCGCTCTGGGTCAAGGGCGAAAGAAGCCATCTTCTTTGCCCGTAATCTGCCGGGAGCCCCGGCCAGCATCGGCCAGAATGATGCCGGGGTCAGTATGCGGGTATGGATGCGGGTATCTTCAAAAATATCATAATAACAGGCATCCGCCTCGTCCCAGTAATAACGGTTCAACAGCTGGCAGAGCCGCCGGTATTCCTTCGAAAACCGCTTCTCCACCTCCTTGTTCCCTACTTCTGCCGCCAGTTTGCAGATATATTTGGCGGCAAGGGCCTGCTGCCCGAGCGCATCTACCCACAGGATGGAGCCCTTGTCTTTTCTGGGCGAATTGTCCATCCCACTCTGGTCTCCGCCCCAGACGAAACCGATGTCCCGATACTCCAGCTTGACCTTTTGGTCGGAGAAGGGGAAGCGCATCCCCTTTTTCATGTTACGGAATAGATCGTAATAACGCGGGAGATAGCCCTTGACGGTTATCAGGGTATCGATGCGGCTGCGGTCCCCGGTAAACTTATAGTATTCCCATTCCACCCAAGGGAAAAACGCAGGATTATCAGGATGGTGGATTATTTGAGATGATGGCTGCCCATCGAGCATCGGTGCGTAAAAATTATCCAGAGACTGTATTCCCGGAAAGACGTCAGGGGCATATTTGCAGAACAGGGCCATGAATTCTGTATCCCATATCCATATACGTCCGTCCTTGCCGGTTTTAAGGTCATACCAGGCCTCGTCCATATACGGGCTGGACATCAGGCCCTCATCCTCCTCCACATGCTCCCAGGCAAGCTCCCAGGCCTTCCAGTAAAGCTCCACATAGCCCGGTTCCGCAGAAAATACAGGCTCGGGAAGCCGGGACCGGTCAAGAATACCGTGCTGAGCGTGCCCAACTTGACATAACCCAACCAGGAGTATTACGAGTATGCATTTGACCTTTGTCATGACCTCACACAAAGGTATATACAAAAAAGGAAAAACCCGAAGATTTTTCCTTTTCAGTAGCCCCACGAGGAATCGAAGCTCGACTTTAAAGTTTAGGAAACAGGCGTTGCATTGAAAATACGTCTTGATATTCAATTGGTTACAGAGATTTTGAAAATTTGGGTACAACAATGGGATAACAATGTCACACTATTGTTCAAAAGACATGGTGCTTGCCAAGCGGTTCACCTCATCGATATCCAAGATAGGCATGTCTATATCCTCAACGCCCTCAAACTCAAGGAAGAAACCCATATAGGATGGTACAGTGAGAATGGCGCCGTCACGCCCTACGTTGTAGTCGCCAAATTTTAGGGCTTGTGTGATGTGGTATTTCTCGGGATGGGCAAGCACAGTTTTTACGCTCTTGGCCTTGTTGGACGTGGACTTGACTTCGCAAGGGACACACTCTCCATTCTGGCGGATCAGAAAATCCAGCTCCAGTCCGCCGTCTTTATGGTAGTAGTACAAATTCTGACCTTTCTTGTGAAGGAAGTCGGCCATAATACCCTCGAAGATAGCTCCTTTATAGCCGTAGAGGTTCCCTTGAAGAACATCGGCACGGGTGCCGGGATCGAACATGGCCATAAGGATGCCGATATCTGTGGGATATACTTTGAAAACTCCCGGCTTGGCGTTTCCGTCCAGCGGAAGTTCTGGGATGTTGGTGTTGTAGCATCGGTGGATGATTCCTGCGTCTTCCAACCATTGTAGACTTCCGACATACTGGGAGGCACGTGCGCCTTTTTTAATGGTGGAATACTGGAACTTTTTGTTCTCTTTGGCCAGCTGCGCGGGAATGGACTCAAAGCACTCGCGGATGTGGGACTTGTCGGCATCATCGGCATACTTGACCATATCGTCCTCGTATTCGTCGATGATGGACTTGTAGACTGTGGCCACCTCTCCCATATGGTTGGTCTCAATGTATTTGTTTATGGCTGCAGGCAATCCGCCGACAACGATATAGCGATAGAAGAGCTGCTGGAAGGCATAGTGTACACCTTCAGGGACAGGTATCTCACGCTGGAAGCACTTGCGGACGGCTTCGATGGATTCCTGCCGGATGCCGTTTGCCCACAGAAACTCTTCAAAATCCAGCGGACACATGGAGATGATTGTCTCATAGCCCACGGGAACTGAGTTCTTCCCCAGCTTCTTGTTTTTCTTCTTTTTCTGTTTGTCTCCGTAACCTTTCACGCCAAGAAGGGAGCCGGTAGCAATAATGTCAAAGCGTCCATCGAGTTTGAAGGACTTGAGAGAAGTGCGGGCATCGGGGCAATCCTGGATTTCGTCCAGAATAATGCAGGTCTTTCCGGGGATGAACTGAGCCTCTGGCATTAGGGTGGAGAGGTTGAGAAGGATTGTATCCACATCCTTGTTCCCAAGAAAAGCGGTGATTTTGTCGGCCTCCAGGGCAAAGTTCACATACACGACGGATTCGTAGTGCAGCTGAGCAAACTGCTTGACAATAAAGGTTTTTCCGCACTGGCGGACACCTTTTATGACAAGTGGATTATGGCCTGACTGATTCTTCCATTGAAGAAGTGTCTCTTCTATTTTCCTTTTGAGCATAAGCGTTATTTCTTGGTCTCGAAAGCAAATTTACACTTTTTTAGACGAATAATCAAAATACAATACATTTTATAGGGCGAATATTTGCATTTCTCTACATTTTTCAACGGGATGGCCATTTTGACTTGGGCGTTATTCGAAAAAAGCACCGCCTGATGGCGATGCTTTTCGTAGCCCCACGAGGAATCGAACCTCGATTTAAAGTTTAGGAAACTTCCGTTCTATCCGTTGAACTATGAGGCCGCGTCTTTAGAAGACAACCGGCGCAAGGCGCCGGCGGGGTACTTTAGGGGCAGAGCCCCTAAAAGCCGGATGCGCTACTGCGCATCCTTGACGATGATCTGACGGCCTCTGTAGTAACCGCACTCAGGGCATACACGGTGATACATTACCGTTGCGCCGCAGTTGGGGCAGGTTGCCAGGGTGGGTACCGGAGCAAAGTCATGGGTACGCCTCTTGTCTCTTCTCTGCTTGGAGAGTTTGTGTTTCGGATGTGCCATTGTTGTACTATTTAAATTATTACTATTTGCTTAAAAACTTTATAGTCTCGGGGTTGCATTCACCGTCGGCATGTACGCGCTGCAGCGGCAAGGCCGTACACACGTAATCGTAAACATCCTGGTTCCAATCGAGTTCGTCGCTTTCGGGAGCGTACGTCTCGCTGAATTCCGTCTCCACTTCCAGTTCCAGAGGCTCGAGGCAACGGTCGCAAGGTACTGTAACTGTACCGCTTATGCTGCACTCTACATCTACCGTAGCACCATGCCGAACAATGTCGCAGCACACCTCCAGGGAAGCATCCAGGATATCCGGATTGCCGAAGCTTTCAAAGAACTCCCTGCCGATTTGCCAGTCGAACTCCTTAACGGAGGAACCTAAACCATGCAGTTTAACTATAAAGGGTTGCAAAGGTAATAAAAATTTTAACGATTATCAATCTTCGTTGTCACTATTTCGTTTCCTGGCAAGGGGATCCAGCAAAATCTTACGGATACGCATGAAGTGAGGAGTAACCTCCACGAACTCATCGTCCTGTATATATTCCAGAGCCTCCTCCAGCGAGAACTTGATGGCCGGAGGCAGGATAATCTTCTCGTCAGAGCCGGCTGCACGCACGTTGGAAAGTTTCTTGGTCTTGCAGATATTGATGTTGAGATCCCTCTCGCGGGTATGTTCGCCAACCACCTGGCCGCAGTAGATTTCCTCTCCCGGCTCAACGAAGAAGCGTCCGCGGTCCAGCAACTTATTGATGGAATAGGCCACGGCCTCCCCCGTCTCCAGCGAGACCAGGGAACCGTTGTTTCGGCGCTCTATCTCCCCTTTGTACGGCTGATACTCCTTGAAACGGTGAGCTATAACAGCCTCTCCCTGGCTGGCAGTCAACAGGTTGGAGCGCAGCCCCATAAGACCGCGGGTAGGAATCTCAAATTCCAGAAGCGTGCGGTCACCACGAGGCTCCATGCGCACCAGCGCTCCCTTGCGACGGGTAGAAATCTCTATGGCAGCGCCGACGAATTCCTCCGGCACCTCAATGCTTAGATCCTCTATAGGTTCGCAGCGCTGGCCTCCGATGGTCTTGTCCAACACCTTGGGCTGGCCCACCTGAAGCTCGAAGCCTTCGCGCCTCATAGTCTCTATAAGCACGGAAAGATGCAGCACTCCGCGGCCGTAAACCACAAAGCTGTCGGCAGTCAGGCCGGGCTTCACACGTAGCGCAAGGTTCTTCTCCAGTTCCTTCTCCAAACGCTCCTTGATATGGCGGGAAGTTACGTACTTGCCATCCTTCCCAAAGAAAGGCGAATTGTTTATGGAGAAGAGCATGCTCATCGTAGGCTCATCTATGGCGATGGGCGGCAGCGCCTCCGGATTCTCATAATCTGCGATAGTGTCACCTATCTCGAAACCTTCAATACCCACGACGGCGCATATATCACCGCATGTCACGGTGTCCACATTGGTCTTACCAAGCCCCTCGAATACCATAAGCTGCTTGATTTTCTGCTTCTGCACTACATCGTAACGCTTGCAAAGGCTTATCTGAGCCCCGCTGCGAAGTTCGCCCCGGGTGACGCGGCCCACCGCAATACGGCCCACGTAGGGTGAATACTCAAGCGAAGAGATGAGCATCTGGGGAGTACCCTCAACCACCGGCGGGGCAGGAATCACCTCCAGAATGGTATCCAGCAGAGGGGTGATATTGTCTGTGGGCTTACGCCAGTCCAACGACATCCAGCCCTGCTTGGCAGAACCATATACCGTGGTGAAATCCAGCTGCTCCTCAGTTGCATCCAGATTGAACATAAGGTCGAAAACCTCCTCCTGCACCTCGTCGGGGCGGCAGTTGGGCTTGTCCACTTTATTGATGACCACTATGGGTTTCTTGCCCATGGCGATAGCCTTCTGAAGCACAAAGCGTGTCTGGGGCATACAGCCCTCGAAAGCGTCCACGAGCAGCAGTACTCCGTCCGCCATATTGAGTACACGCTCCACCTCGCCTCCGAAGTCACTATGCCCGGGAGTATCAATGATATTGATTTTGACACCCTTATAAATGACTGACACATTCTTGGCGAGAATGGTGATTCCTCTCTCGCGCTCAAGGTCGTTATTGTCGAGGATAAGCTGACCCAGATTCTCCGGCTGACGCACCAGGTTGGCCTGGTAAATCATCCTGTCCACCAAGGTGGTCTTGCCGTGATCGACGTGGGCGATAATGGCGATATTTCTTATTTCTTGCATATTCTCTCAAAAAAAGGTTGGTCCGAGCGGCCAACCTTTTTATAGACTTGACTTTAAAGCTTACTTTGCGAGAAGGACGGTCACACGGTTCTTGGAAGGGACCTTGGAGACAGCCTCGGTGTCGCCATACCAATACACGGTCACGCGGCTGGGATCGATGCCGGCTTCCGCCATCCACTCCTTCACGCCCTTGGATCGGTTCTCGGAGAGTACCCAGTTGCCGTCGGGAGTACCGGTTTCCTTGTCTGCGAAACCACAGAGAACTGCAGTTGCCTCGGGATCCTTCTGGAGCTTCTTGATGAGCTGCTTGATCTTGTAGTGCTCGCTGCTGCGGATATCGTACTTGCCGATGGTGTAGTAAACATTGTTGAGACCCTTCTTGGCGGCAAGCCTGGCATCCTCGAGAGCCTGCAGACGGGCGGCTTCCCATGCAGCCTTCTCGGCGGCGGCCTTCTCCTCTGCAGCCTTCTTGTCTGCAGCAATCTTTGCGGCGAGGTTCTTGTGTGCTGCGTCAACCAGGTCGTTCAGGTCTTTGGTGCCTTTCTTGATGGCAGCAACGTCCTTAGCCTCGATAGCCTTGTTCAGAGCCTTGATTGCGTCGTTGATGGCAGCTACATCCTCAGGGATGAAGTCGTTGGCAGCGAGAACGCTCTTGGCATTGTCAATGGTCTTTCTGGTGGCTGCAATGGCATCTGCAAGCTCCTTGTCTGCGCGGGCCTGTGCGGCTGCGGCCTGTGCGGCTGCGGCTGCGGCAGCAGCAGCGGCGGCCTCAGCAGCCTGCTTCTTGCCCGCGGCCTGGCCAAAGTTGAACTTCAACCCTGCAAGAAGCCCCATCTGGGTATCCCATGCGGGGCCGTCCAAGGAACCTGCCTTCTTGGAGTTGAATGCATCAGCTTCCACGTTGTAGATGTACTCGATACCGAGGGAGATAAGGTCGGAAAGACGGATGTCAAGACCTGCACCGCCACGGAAAACGGGCCTTAGGGTGAAAGTGTTCCAGTAAAGATTGGTTGAAGGGAGATTTGCAGGATCTACATTGTTCTTGAGGTAAGCGGCGCCACCTACACCTGCAAAGAGGTAAGGATTGAGAACGCGCTCCTTATAACCGAAGAAATTACAGATATCGAGAGTTGCATCGAGGGCAAGCTGAGCGTAGTTGTAATCGTACGGGCCCTCATTGCCGTCCTTCACCCACCAGCCTTTGCCCTGCCATCCGGAGATGTCGGCACGGATGCCGAACACGGGGCTGATCTGATAACCCAGATCGATAGCTGCAGCGGGAGAAATCATCTTCCCCCACTGTGCAGCAGGGTTCTCAGCAGAGGTGTAAGAAACACCACCCTTGAGTCCGAGCTGGAAACCAGGGTAGAAAACGTCCTGTGCAAGAGCACTCGTTGCAAGAACAAGCACTGAAGAAATAACAAGAACTATTTTTTTCATACTTATCAGATAATGTTTTTTCCTTTGTAAATATCGTGCAATATTACTAATTATTCGTCAATATTCCAAATCCGGGAGGGGTGCCTAGAAGTTCCAGTCGTCGAATTCTATACCCTGATTGCCTCCTTCTCCCGGTTCTGTAGAAATAACCGTTACTACGCAAGTGGCTTTCTTAGTGGCGTCGTCAGATGACTTAACAGTGATAGTCGCCGTTCCTGCTTTCTTGGCCGTAACCAGTCCGGAGGAGCTGACGCTCACGGGGCCGCTGGTGGCAGAGGGAGACACAGACCAGCTGACTGTAGATACCGATGCAGGAGCGCTGTCATCATCACCTTTGACCTCAGGCTTAAGGGTATAGGTCTCCCCCACCTTGAGGACTAATTCTGTCCTATCCAGGGTAACCGATGCAACATTATTCTTCGAAACCTGAATCTGCAAGTACTTGTTTATTGTTTTGCCAAGCACGTCTGTCACTGTAACCTGGAGATTACCGAAAGTAGCAGAGGAATTCTGGCCGATTATATTTGCTTCATACGGGAAACCTGTGACAGGATCGGGGATAGGAGCAACTCCGAACGGAGCGCCCTGGGAAGGTTTCCACACTATGCTCTCCAGTGATGCATTTGAAGGATTAACAGTAATGCTTACCTCAATGCTCTGCCCTGCATAGAGCTTGTTGGAGGCGTTGAGGGTGACGCTGGATAACGATACAGCATCTCCAATGACCTTAATATTGCTGGTACCCTTCTTGGTAGGATCTTCTTTGGACGTTGCGGTAATGACAACTGTTCCAGAGACGCCGGTCTTTGCTGTTACTTTACCATTTGCATCTACAGTAGCCAAACTCTGATCGCTCGAGCTCCATTCAACTTCCTTGTTTGTAGCATTGTCCGGATACACAGTTGCCGTAAGCTCCAACGACTTGCCGCCCACAAGGTTGGTGCTGCTCGGGGAAACAGATACACCGCTTACGGGAACGGTGACGGTCACAGGTATGCTGTCGAACTTATTGCCGTCGCTGGCGGTCACTGTAATGGTGGTGCTGCCGGGAGCCACGGCGACTACGGTGCCGAATTCGTTCACCGTAACTATGGACGTGTTACCGCTCGCCCATGTGAGAGCCTTGAACTTATCCGACACATTACTTGGAGTGAAGGTTACAGACAGATAGGTCTTTTGGTTGGGAGTGAGGATAAGCGATTCAGGGCTTATCTTTATGCTCTCGACGTGCACCTCCTGAGCCTTTACCGTTACCGTACATTCCTTATAGAACGTATTAGGCTCTGCCTTGCTGCTGGCTCGTATCGTTGCCGTACCGGCAGACACTGCGGTGACCACGCCGGCCTGGGAGACCGTAGCCACTGCTTCATTGAAGCTCTTCCACTCTATATCCGTATTGTAAGCGTTTGTGGGAGATATCGCGGCCGTAAGGGTCTCGGTTTCGCCCTCCGTAAGCGTAAGGCTGGTCTTGCTGATAGAGATTGACTGAATCGGCACGTTCTCTACAGTAACGGTACAAATTGCCTTGATACTGCTCAACTCCGTGCCGTCTTCCATTGCGGTGGCGGTAATGACTGCGGTGCCGACTTTGAGGCCGCTTACAAGGCCATCGGCAGAGACAGAAGCCACGGAGCTGTTGCTGGAAGACCACTTGACTCCCGGCTTATAAGCATCGGAAGGTCCCGTTACAGCATTTAGCTGCAGCGTCTTGCCAGCGGTAACTTTGGCGCTGGAGCCGGCGTCGATGGAAATAGTCTTCACGTGGGCACGGACTTCCACGTTAACTGTCTTCATGACCATTGTACTGCTCCGCAATGTGGGAGTAAATATAATCATGGTAGTACCCACTCCCGCCGCAGTCACCTTGTTGTCCTCAATGGTGGCCACTTCGGGTTTGGTGTTTCTTACTGTGTACGTAAGGTCGCTGGCATCTGAAGGTGTCAATTCTACGGTCAAGGTCTTGGGAGCGTCTCCTATGAACATCACGAACTTGTCCGGAGTCACAGAAATAGCGGTAACCGGCTGCCTTACGACTATCCTGACAGTACCGCACACATTGGTGGTCCTCGCGGTGGCCTTCACTGTAGCCTCGCCCTTACCGACGGCTTTGACCAGGCCATTCTCGGAAACAGTAACCACACCTGCGGGTTCTACGGACCAGTCAACTCCAAGATCGCTTACATCCTCGGGCAAGATAGCCGCACTGAGCTGGAGTTCGCCACCGACGAACAAACTTCCCGTATCCGGAGTAACTGTTACGGATTCCACCCTGTTGCGTACTGTAACCGAGCAATAGGCGTGTTTTCCGTTATCTTCCGATGTGGCGCAAATTTGAGCAGAGCCGGCGTTTTTCGCACGCACTTTGCCTTCACTATCAACCGTAGCGACTTGCTCATTGGAGCTGGACCAGTTCACATTGGGATTGCTGGCATCGGCCGGGAGTACTGTTGCCGTAAGAGTCTCTTCATCATCGATATACAGTGTCAACTCTGTCTTGTTCAGGCTAATGCCGGATACAGGGCTCTCAACTGTAACTTTACATTTAGCTGTACGGCCGCCATCGTCAGTCTTGACCTCTATCTCGGCATCGCCCCTGGCCACGGCGGTCACTACGCCTTCCCCGGACACCGTTGCTACGGACGGGTCGGAACTCTTCCAGCTCACCTTCTTGTTGGAGGCCGTGGAAGGATTGATAACCGGCTTCAGCGTCACCGTCTTGCCCGTGGCAATAGTCACCATATTTGGCTCCACCGATACGCTCTGGACCTCATAGTCCACGCTGACTTTGCAAACGGCGGTCCTTCCGCCATCGTCAGTCTTGACCTCTATCTCG
>Ga0310690_10000368_pt1 | contig 100501 bp, 83 predicted proteins | sample AusTroGonzalo_MG_2_FD_207661 | JGI IMG/M metagenome (GOLD analysis project Ga0310690, IMG submission 207661) | Bovine rumen microbial communities from tropical cattle in Woodstock, Queensland, Australia - Gonzalo_04 (v2) (version 2) | ecosystem: Host-associated > Mammals > Digestive system >...
GGATTACATAAACTACTATAACAACGACAGAATCAAGTTAAGACTAAATGGAAAGAGTCCGGTGCAATACCGAACTCTTTACCATGATAATTAATGTTTAACCGTCCAACTTCTGGGGGTCACATCAACTCACGGCCTTTTTCTTTTCTTATCTACCACCCAAGAACGAGTCTCGTTTTTGCGGATGCGGCGTCGCTTTTCTGCCTGCCGTCTTGGTAGGATTGTCGCTGAGACGTTTCAGGTAGGCTCTCTCCACATAGTTAAGGGTGTATTCATTCTCGTAGGTGAAAGAGTCGTGGGAGAAGTCGGAGACTTTCATCAAGAAAGTACGGGAGTATTCGTAGGGATAAGTGTATTTAATGGTCATGTACAAAGCCGATTCGCTTTCGTCGTACGAGAAAGTGAAAGGATACACCAAGGTCGTGTCGGGGTTGTAGATGTAGGATTCGTAGACCTGCGTCTGATCATTCCAGTCAATCCACACGGTGTCAATGGCGCTGTCGCGCATCTCACCGGTCTTGTCTTCCTTGAAAACCAACTGGATACCATTGTCAAGGTCTTCAGGGTCGTAGCTATACGACTCAAACGAAGCCGCTATCGGGTTACCCGCATAGTCGATGTTATAGTATTCGATTTTCTCGACACCCCAAGTGCCGACAAACGATTTGTAATTCACTTTATTGCAAGATGTGAAGAGCAAAGCCGTAACAGCCATTGCTACTAATAAGGTCAGTTTTTTCATCTTATTCTATTTTGTTGTTAATTAATTCGTTTCAAGAAAAACCGTTCAAAGAAAGGCACCGGTTCCGAGAAATAGTTGGTCCACGAAGCTCGGATGGTGTTTTCCGTCACTTCCTCGATGACCATGTCGGCACTGGTGGCATCTGAAAACACCGAGATGATCCAAGAGGTGTTGTAGATGGTCAGGACATGACTCGTAGTGTCATAGTCGTAGCTGCAGTTGAACTTCTTGATCAAGGCGGGGCTGTCGTTGAGCAGCAGTTTGCCCGATCCGTCGGCATAGAAATAGACCTCATAGCCGTGGCCTGTGCCTACTTCGTACTCAAGAGTCTCCCAATTCTCGTATCCCGTACTGTCAGTGCGGCAGCTGATGTAACGCTCGCAGCCCCAATGTCCTACGAGAGGAGAAGCGGTGGTATTCTCTTGCTTGTGACACGAGGTGGCAACCATCAATAACATGGTCACCAATGACAGAAATCCTATTTGAATCTTGTTTTTCATGACTATTTTCGTTGCAAAAATAGGATTAATTCAAATATCGCGCCAAATTTTCTAATTTTGCTGCATAAAATCTTTAGACCATGAAAAGTAAGATACTCCTTATTATATTATTATTGTCGGCATTTTACGCCCAAGCGCAGGAAACACTCACCGTGATGCAATACAATCTGTTGGAGTACGGCAACTACAACAGTGGTTTCGCCGATTGCTACGAGACCAACAACAACACCCAACGCAAGGACGAATGCATCCGTGCCCTCTTGGATTATGTCCAACCCGACATCTTCACGGTCTGTGAGTTTGGCGCCACCCAGGCCCTGCTCACCGATTTCCTACGCCACAACCTCAACATCAACGGGGTCAACTATTGGCAGTCGGACAACATCGTCAACTATGCAGGCAGCAACATCATCAACCATATCTTCTACGACTCGCGCAAGGTAGGCTTGAGCAAACACGTGGCCCTACGCACCAACCCAAGAGACACCGACATCTACGAACTCTACCTGAAGACGGCAAGCCTGGCCGCTGGCGACACCATCAAACTGGTGTGCATCGTCGCCCATCCCAAGGCAGGACAAGGCTACGAAGCCTCGCGCCGCGCCTTGATGCAGACCGCCATGGACTATGTCAACCAACACTATCCCACCGACAATGTGTTGATTATGGGCGACTTCAATATGTATGGCGCCAGCGAGAGCGGATACCGTCTGCTCACCCAGACCTACAGCAACCCAAGCATCTGCTTCATGGACCCGGTAGGCAGCGCGGGCGTGGGCGAATGGAACAACAACAGCCAGTATGCCTCGTTCCACACCCAGTCGACGCGTAGCTATTCCGAGGACTGCTTCTCTGGCGGCGGCTTGGACGACCGCTTCGACTTCATCCTGATGGCCGACGAGATTGCCTTCAGCTACAACCACATGCGCTATGTTCAGGGCTCCTATAGAGCCATCGGCAACGACGGCAACCACTTCAACATGAGTGTCGACCAAGGCTACAACTCATCCGTACCCGCCGAACTCGCCGAGGCCCTCTATGATGCCTCCGACCACCTTCCCGTGACGATGAAGATTACGGTGGACGTGCATCTCGGCGTAGAAGAGGACGAGGTACAGAGCCTCTTTGCCACCGTGGCGCCCAATCCCGCCACTGATTTTGCCAAGGTCGGTTTTTTCAACCCCACCGAAGGCCACATACAATTTGAATTGTATTCCCTGCAAGGACAGCTGGTGACTCAAGCCTCAGAACACTTTGCTAGCGGTTCGCAACAGTTCGACCTCAACCTGCAGGATTTGCCCAATGGGTTTTACATGCTGCGCATGACGCATGAATCGGGATTGAGACAAACGGTGAAGGTGGTAGTGAAATAACAGATTCCCTTCGGGAATGGAGTGGTTTCCGTATGATATCTGCGGCGGCTTGTAGGGCTTACAAAAACGCAAACTCCACAAGCCGCCGCGATTAATAACAACACCGATTCTCCATTCCCGAAGGGAATCTCCAGTTTACTCTCCTACTCTAACCCTCATCCCATCCGAGTAAGCACTGAACTCTGGCGCATACAGGCACTGGATCAAGGCGTAGCCGTTGTTCAGATGGCCTTCCTTGGTGACGAACATGCTGTACTCCAGCTGGTGCGTGCCTTTTGACAGGTGCTCGATGAAGAACTCCATGTCGGTGTCGGTGTTCGACTGGTAGTAACTCATCCGGTCGTTGTATTCGTAATGTGAGATTTGTTCGATTGGCTCGAAGCCAGCGGCGCGGAGGTCCTTGACGAAGACATAGCTCATGTCCTGCTGGCTGGTGAAGGTGATTTTCACAGTGATCTTGTCGCCGACCTTCAAGGCTTGCTTTCCAACGGGAACGAGCACTTTGCCTTGGTCGGTGACAGTCTCCACAAACAACTCGCGCTTGATGGTGAAGCCCGATTCGTCGCTCTTCACCTCGTCAATGGGTACGAAATACTGGCGGAACAGGCCGCCCCAGACCAAATGTGGGGTCGGGTTGTTGACGGTAAGCTGTTGCATCTCTGGTGTCACCTCGTTGGCATTCCAACGACGCTGGATGAAGCCCGTGCCAGCCACACCACCCTCGGTGCTGATGGGTGTGTTGCCGAAACGCAGCGTGACTTCCTCGCCCTCGTCGAACCAGTCGCTGCCACGCATCAGCAAGGCATAGAGGGCATCGGCGGTCGAGGCTGAGTTCTCCCAACTGTTGGTCTGCTTCTGTGTCAGCAGCCACACGCGCAATTGGTCGAGCATCTCCTGGTCCTGGTCGATCTCCGCAAAGGCCGCCATGATGTTGGCGTGCGTGGCGATGTGCGATTCGAAGCTGAAGTATTTCTTCGGCCAGAACATGCCGATTTGCTCGTTCTTCTGGGCGCATTCCTTGAAGCTCTGGATCATCAGCTTGGCGGTGGCTTCGTTGCCATTGCGGAAGAGCACCAAGGCACCTTTGGCGCGTTGGTTGAAGTTGAACGAGGTCCAAGTATCGTTGAGGCTCTTGAGGTAGTATTTCTTGGCCGTGACAAAGTCGCGGTCGGAGTTCTGCTCCTCGAAGAAGCTCAAGGCATAGAGCTCGGCCAGGGTGGTGGAACCGATAGGCCAGTCTTTGCCCCGGCTGTTTCTCTTCATGTAACGGTAAGTCTCAGCCACGTCGTATTCCAGATAACGCACTGCCTTTTCACAGATGCTTCTCGCCATGTTTTGGTCGGCGCTGCTCAGCGCGCTCCATGCACCCATTTTCTGCAACCTTCCGAAGCCGGTCAGGATATAGGTGCTGATAAAGGGACTCTCGGGCATGCCGTCCATCCAAGGCCAACCGCCGTTGTATTTCTGTTTCTGCTGAATCAGTTGCAAGGCACGGCTCTGCTGTCCACGGAGGTTGTTCACCTCGAAGAGGGCGGACAAGCGGCTGCGCTGTTCGGTCTCATTCTTGGCCTCCAGCACCCAAGGCGTCTCCTGCAACATGATGGCCTTCAGGTCTTGGTCTTTCTCGAGTTGCGAGAGCAAGGCATCGGGCGTCTCAATCTCCCAGCGCTTGATATAGTTCAAGAGGTTCGGAATGTGGTCGGCGATGTACGACGAGAGCGTGTTGGCATAGAACACATAGAAGGCGGTCTCAGCGCGGTCAGTGTTGACGTTGGCCAGATAAGGCAGGGCCTGCACCGCGTACCAAACGGGGTTGGTGCTGAAATTGAGTGTCAGGCTATAGTCGCGCTCGTGGTTGGTGGGGTTGGCGATGGCCTCGAAGTCGAAGACCTGCTCGGTCTCAGCCTTCACGGTGATGGGCAGGGTCTGCGTCATGAAGATCTCGCTGCTCAGCACAGGCAGCAGGTGCTGCTCGGCGTCGCTGAACTGTCCGGCATAGGCCGTGAAACGGAAAGCCAAGAGGCTGAGGTCGTACTGTCCAGCCACCTTCCAACGCACTTCCTTGCTGCGACCAGGGAGTATGGTCTCCATCGGCACAGAAGCCCTGGATACCAACAGATTGACAGGCTGCATCGTAGTAGCGTCGAAGATCTCGAGCTTGGCGGTAGGCGTGACGGCCGCATCGCCAGTGTTGATGACATTGGCCACAAACCACATGGTGTCGTTGTCGTACATGTAACGCGGCATGTCAGCCATGATCATCACAGGTTTCGAGGAGGTGAAGGTGTAGTCGTTGCTGCCCGTCTTGCGGTCTTTGGTATAGGCCAGCAGCATCAGGCGCCAGCGTGTGAGGGCGTCGGGCATGGTGAAGCTAAAGGTCGCGCTGCCATCGTCGTTAGTGCGCAGCTGCGGGAAGAAGAAAGCCGTCTCATTGAAGTTCTCGCGCAGGGCAGGCTCTGTTTTCTCACCCTTGCCGTTGGCTTCGACGGGTGCTCCCTGCTCCTCTTCGATCATCTCTTCATCACCGGCGTCGGCTTCAACCATGCTTTTGTTTGCTATGCTGTTTTCTTGCATTGCTATTGGGGCAGCAGCAGCATACTCCTCCACAACATCATACATCACTCTGCCACTACCTAAGATCATACCCCGACGACCACGGAAGGCATAGACATAGTCGAAGAAGGGTGCATCGGAAGGCAGGCTGAAGTTGAAGAGCTCGGCGAAATAGTAGTATTCCAGATTCGTGCTCGACGAGGTGAAGCCACGACCGTCGGTGCCAAAACCACGGCCGGTAACACCCGAAGGCGACATGCTGAACCACCAGTGGTTCTGCTCAAACTCGTCCAAAGAGGCGTCATACATGCCTGCAAGCAAGGCGGCCTCCAAAGGCTTGCCTTTGTAGTCGCGTACGGTCACCGACCAAGTCTCCTCGGCACCTGGGGTGAGCTTGTCACGCATCGTCGCCAGTGTCACGTCCAAATCGTAGTTGTCGAAAGGCACCGAAACGCTAAGATAGTCGGTGTGGACACAGTTTTCCTTCACGAAGGCGTAACGCCAGCTGAGTCCGCCTCGGTCTTGTTCGGTCACCTTATAGGTTAAGGTCTGCACCGCGTTGTTGAGGGTAATCTTTTTGTCCAGACGAACCTCGTCGCCGTGGAGCAGCTGCACCCACACTTCCACGCCCTTGGCGGCGCTGCCGAGGCTCAGTTGGATCTCCTCACCGGGATGGGCGGTCGTCTTGTCTTGATACATCCATTCCATCGTGGTGAATGGCAGCTTCTTGGAGCCTTTCTCGAACACAGTGAACTGCTCGGAGATGACGGCCAAGGGATCGTCCAAGCTCTTGATTTCCACCACATATCTTCCAGGTTCAAGGGCTCTGCCTTCATAGAAAACAGCCTTGTCGTTCACAAGGATTTCATCATCGCAAACCAAGGTTCCTGAGCCCTGTGCTTGTCGAAGGGCCGAGGGGCCAGCTTGCAAATCATAAAAACTCCATTGCGGGAAAAGACGTGTCAACTCCTCATCGCTCAACATCTGCCTATCCAAGGTCTCCACACTGACACCCATCGCCTCGAAGTAATTGATCCTCTCGGTATCTTTGACACGGTAAATCTTGCGCGAGACGCGGCTCCTGGCAGGCTGCCAGCTGAGGTTGCTCACGCTGATGTGATAGTTGCCAAGTTCCGAACGCTCCACCTGCGAGGGCAGGTCGGTGCTGATGGCGATTTCGTTGTAACCCGCACGGATGCTGTAGGTGTCGGAATGGGTCTCGCCTTGTTTGCTCGTGGCAGTCACCTCAATCTCGAAGGTGAAGACGGGCTGTTTCTCGGGCGCGATGGTCATGGAAGGCTTCAGGTTGAAGGTGATGGCAAACTTGCCTTCGGCATCGGTGTGGGCCTTGCCATAGGCGATCTGCTCGTCCTCGACGGTCGGGTACCACCACCACCAGCAACGCCAAGGGAAGGTGGTCTTACGGACCACACGGTAGCTGTATTCCACTTCGTCCAAGCCGAAACCGGCGTAGGCTCTCACGTCGCCCGTCACCGTAACATCTTGGTTCAACTTATATTGTGCTTCAGGACGTTCAAAGTTGACTTCAAACGTCGGACGTTTGTATTCCTCCACGCGGAAGGTCGTGTTACCATGTGTGGCATTAAGACGGAACACACCGTTCAGTCTGTCGGTAGGGATGACGAAGGAGCCGCTGAACGAGCCGTATTCGTCGGTGGTGAACTGCGCCGAGCCAATCTCCTGCCAGTTGGCGTCGCGGAAGGAGATGCTCTCAGAGAAGCCGTTCACCAGACTCACATCCGTCCCTTGGCGACGTGTGACGATGCCTTGGAAGTAGACGGTCTGCCCAGGACGGTAGATGGCTCGGTCGGTGAAGAGTTGGGTGTTGTATGTCTCAGTGTTGTTCCTATAACGTTCTGAGAGGTAGAAGTTGTTGCTGGAAAGCAGCATGTCGTCACCTTTGCGGAGGTTGATGCAGAAGGCGTTGTTGTCGACCTTTGACAGCTCCACCCTGCCGTTGCGGTCGGTGGTGTGGCGGGCAACGATGATTTGCTTGTATTCGCGGGCGCGGTAGTCCCACTCGCGACGATAAAGCTCCACGGTGACACCTTCGACGGTCTTGCCGGTCTTGCCGTCAAGCACCACCACGGTCATCTTGTCGTCCCTTTGGTCGGTGATAAAGCCTAGCTGCGACACCTGGAAACTGACAAACAAGACCTTGTCTTCCTGGCTCACACCCTTCTCGGTGCTGGCCATCAAAAAATAGATGCCTTTGTCCAAGGCAGGCAGGGCAATCAGCGTCTTATGGCTACGGTAATCCGTCTCCTCGGCCAGTTCGAGTTGCTGTTCAACGATGGCGCTTTTCCTGTTCAGAGCCTTAAGCAGGTCTTCCTTATTCAATGAATTCAGATGTGATAAATCGCTCTCGCTCACTTTCACGATGCGGTAATAAGGCTGCGTGACGTTTCTGTATTCCAACACGGCGGGGATGGCTTCGTTAGGTAGCTGCACGCGATTCATGGTCAGGTCGATCTCAGGCTCTTCGATGCGTTTGATGAGGCCTTGGCAGTTCTTGGCGCCCGCTGACCCCGGAAATTGAGCGATGGCTTGTTCGCACATCGCCTTGGCTTTCCTATAATTGTCGAAGTAGGCGCTGTCGCTTTTGTTGCCTTCGTATAGGCTCATCATGTTGCGGGCGATCATCGAGGTAATCAAGGCCGAAAGCGGGTTGTCGGGATGTTGGGCCTTGATACCTTCCATGGCGGCTTGGTACTGTTCGTCTTTCTTGAGTATCCCGTTCACGAAGCCAAAGCGTTTGAAGTCGTTGTAAATCAACACGTCCTCATTGTCTTGCTTGAGGTTATAGGCGATCAGTTCCTGATAGATCTTCAGGCATTGGATGAGGGGGTTGTCAGCATCGCCCAAGTCGACACTTGCAAACTCAGCGGCAGGCAGCCACCAGGAGTCGGTGTCACCGTCCACATCGTCAGCATCGGCCTCACCCATGTAATAGTTGGCCACGCGGTGGAACATGAATTCGAAGAGCGAAGCCTCGTATTCGATGTATTGTTCGTTGTTGTCAGAGTTCTCGTAGAGTACCATGAAATCCTTGGTCTCGGCCTCTTTCAGTGCCGCGACAGGCTCCAGCGCAGCCGCATAATGCTCGTTGATGCGCTTACGGAAGCTTGCCTTGTCCCAGTATTTCATCTCCACCTGGCTGAGGTCGCCGTCGATGGCCAAGTTCTCATTGATTCGCCATTCGTTCGTCGTCAGATAATCGGCGTAAGCCTTGGCCAGCTCCTCGTGCAGGATGGCGTCGTGCACCTCGTCCAGCTGTCCGATTTTGGTCTCGGCATATTGGATGAAGGCCTGTTGAGGGTCCTCCTCCACGGTATACCGCATGATGTTTTGGCGATAGAGCCAGGTCTTCAGCAGCTGGGTCGGGTTGTTGTCGGCAACGGCGCGTTGCTCGATTTCATTCAATTCCTTCTCAGCCGATTCCGGCAGGTCGTTTTGCAGATTCTCCTTTACTTTTTTCCACATTGTTTCGTAGTTGTTGGATGGGGTTGGATGACTCGGGATGTTGTTCGGCATGGCGAAGGCAAACAGACCAATAGCCAAGAATGCCACGGCCACGATGATGATTCCTGTGTATTTCATGTTGCACGGTTTTTTTCGGATAACGCAAAAATAGCAAATATCGTGCAAAAAATCCCTACTTTTGCAGCCGTGAAAGCATTAGCCGACATCATTCGACCCATCGCCTCCGAGTTGGTGCAGTTCGAGGCCTTTTTCAAGCAGTCGCTGAAGGCCGAGACCGAGCCTATGGACAGTATCATGCGCCATGCGACAACATCGCGGGGCAAGCGCCTCCGTCCTATATTGGTGCTGCTTGGCGCGAAGCTCTTCGGAGCGGTCAACGAGCAGACGTTGCGGGCGGCCACCTTTGTGGAAATGGTACACACGGCCACACTCATCCACGACGACGTGGTGGACGACTCCGACCAACGCCGTGGCCATGCCTCCGTGAAGGCACAATTCGGCAACCTGTCGGCGGTACTATCCGGCGACTACCTCTTGGCCAAAGCCATGCTGCTCCTCTCCAATCCTAAGGACATCGACATCCTCCATGAGATGCTCGGCACCACCGCTGCCATGAGCGAAGGGGAACTGATGCAGAACGTAACGGCAAGGTCCCTGAGCCTGTCGAAGGGCCGTCCCACAGATGTTTACCTCGACATCATCACCCGCAAAACCGCCCTATTGATGCGTTCCTGCTGCGCCGCCGGCGCCATGTCGGTCATGGCATCATTGGAGCAGATCCAACACATTGCCGACTTCGGCATCAACTTCGGCATCCTTTTCCAGCTCCGCGACGACATGCTCGACGGCGAAAACACGGAACAAGCCCAGGTTTTGTTGCCCGAATACCAACAAAAAACCTTGGATTCGCTGAAGCATTTCCCCGAGTCGGAAACACTTGACACATTGCGCGAATTGACAGTGTTTTGTGCTGAAAGAACGGAATAAATCTCCTTCAAAAGATTATCCGTCGCAAAATGCAAAAAATTTCGTACCTTTGCGCCTCAATAATAGAACCCTGTTTTTATGAAAAACAACTACAAGGAATATAAACAGCTGAATCTCACTGAGACAGCCGACGAAATCCGCCGTTATTGGGAAGAGAACGACACCTTCCAGAAGAGTTTGGACAACCGCGACAAGGACAACGCCTTCGTGTTCTTTGAAGGCCCGCCGAGCGCCAATGGCACCCCGGGCATCCACCATGTGATGGCCCGCTCCATCAAGGACGTGGTGTGCCGCTACCAGACCTTGAAAGGCAAGCACGTCGTCCGTAAGGCCGGCTGGGACACCCACGGCCTGCCCGTCGAACTCGGCGTGGAGAAGAAACTCGGCATCACCAAGGAAGACATCGGCAAGAAGATTTCGGTCGACGACTACAACCGCGCCTGCCGCGAGGAGGTGATGAAATACAAGGACATGTGGGACGACCTCACCCGCAAGATGGGCTACTGGGTCAACCTCAACGACCCCTACATCACCTTTACCAACGACTACATCGAGACCTTGTGGTTCCTGCTGAAAGACCTCTACAACAAAGGCTTGCTCTATAAAGGCTACACCATCCAACCCTACTCGCCCGCTGCTGGCACCGGCCTCAGCTCCCACGAACTGAACATGCCCGGCTGCTACCGCGACGTGAAGGATCTGACCTGCGTGGCCCTCTTTAAACTGAAAGTCAATAATGACCTCCCGACATACGCCATCGCTTGGACGACCACCCCGTGGACCTTACCGAGCAACACCGCCTTGTGCGTCGGCCCCAACATCGACTACGTACTGCTGAAGACCGTGCATCCTTACACCGAGGAGCCTTGCTATATCCTCATGGCCAAGGCCCTGGTGGAGACGATGTTCAAGGAAGCCCCCGAAGTCGTGAAGGAATTCAAGGGCAAAGACCTTGTCGGCATCGAATACGAACAGCTGATTCCTTGGGTCAACCCGGGCGAAGGTGCCTTCCGCATCATCCCTGGCGACTACGTCACCACCGAAGATGGTACGGGTATCGTCCACATCGCGCCCACCTTCGGCGCCGACGACAAGCGCGTCGCCCTCGCCGCAGGCATCCCGCCCTTGCAGATGATCGACAAGGACGGCAAGCCGCAGCCCATGGTGGACCGCACAGGCAAGTTCTTCCGCATCGAAGACCTCGACCCCGAATTCGTCAAGAACTGCATGGACGTGGAAGCCTATCGCCCCTATGCCGGCCAGTTCGTGAAGAACGCCTACGACCCCACCAAGACCGAGAAGGACAAGAGCCTCGACGTCGACATCGTGGTGATGCTGAAGGAAGAAGGCAAGCTCTTCAAGAGCGAGAAACATACGCACAACTACCCGCACTGCTGGCGCACCGACAAGCCCGTGCTCTACTATCCCCTCGACAGCTGGTTCATCAAGACTACGGTCCTCAAAGACCGCATGATCGAACTCAACAAGACCATCAACTGGAAGCCTGAGGCCACTGGTAGCGGCCGTTTTGGCAACTGGCTGGAGAACCTCGTCGACTGGAACCTGTCGCGTTCGCGCTACTGGGGCACGCCGCTGCCCATCTGGCGCACCGAAGACGGCAAGGAAGAGATCTGCATCGGCAGCGTGGAAGAACTGCGTGCCGAAATCGAGAAATCCATCAAGGCAGGCTTCATGAAGGAGAATCCTTACGCCTCCGACGATTATACCAAGTTTGACCTGCATAGACCTTATATCGACGGCGTCATCCTTTGTTCCGCAAGCGGCAAGAAGATGATGCGTGAGCCTGACCTCATCGACGTGTGGTTCGACAGCGGCGCCATGCCGTACGCCCAATACCACTACATGGGCAAGGAAGGACAACTGGGCAAGGACGTGTTCCCGGCAGACTTCATCGCCGAGGGCGTTGACCAGACCCGTGGTTGGTTCTTCACGCTGCATGCCATCGCCACAATGTGCTTCGACAGCGTCGCCTACAAGAACGTCATCTCCAACGGCTTGGTGCTCGACAAGAACGGCAACAAGATGTCGAAACGCTTGGGCAATGCCGTCGACCCGTTTGGGGCCATCGAGAAATACGGCGCCGATGCCGTGCGTTGGTACATGATCACCAACTCGCAGCCTTGGGACAACCTGAAGTTTGACGAGGCTGGCGTGGACGAGGTGCGCCGCAAGTTCTTCGGCACCCTATACAACACATACGCCTTCTTCGCCTTGTACGCCAACATCGACAAGTTCGACTACAGCCAGGCCGACATCGACATCAAGGAGCGTCCCGAAATCGACCGCTGGATCCTTTCGGAGCTCAACTCCCTCATCCTCGAAGTCGACAATGCCTATCAGAGCTATGAGCCTACCCGTGCGGGTCGTGCCATCGCCGACTTCGTCGACGCCCACCTCAGCAACTGGTATGTGCGCCTCTCGCGCCGCCGTTTCTGGAAGAGTGAGGACAACACCGACAAACTGTCGGCCTACCAGACTCTTTACACCTGCCTCGAGACCGTGGCACGCCTCAGCTCGCCCATCGCGCCGTTCTTCAGCGAACAGCTCTTCCGCGACCTGAACAACGTCACAGGCCGCAACAAGGCCGAGTCCGTCCACCTAACTGACTTCCCCGTGGCCAACACGTCGTTCATCGACAAGGCCTTGGAGGAGCGCATGGAAGCCGCCCAGCTGATTTCTTCGCTGGTGCTCTCGCTGCGTAAGAAAGCCAACATCCGCGTGCGTCAGCCCCTGTCGAAGATCATGATCCCCGTCGCCAACGAGGAGATGAAAGCCCAGATCGAGAAGGTGTCGCACCTCATCAAGAGCGAGGTCAACATCAAGGAGATCGAGTTCCTCTCTCCCGACAACAACATCCTGGTGAAGAACGTGAAGCCCAACTTCAAGACTTTGGGCAAGAAGTACGGCAAGCAGATGAAGCAGATCCAGACCTACTTCGCCAACATGAGCCAAGAGGAAATCCATCAGTTCGAGAAGAACAACGGCACCCATCTCGACGTGGACGGTGTCGATGTCGAACTGACCCTCGAGGACGCCCTGATTTCGACGCTGGACATCCCCGGCTGGGCCGTCACCTCACAGGACGACCTCACCGTGGCCCTTGACATGACCATCACCGATGAGCTGATGCAAGAAGGCCTTGCCCGTGAGATCGTCAACCGTGTGCAGAACCTCCGTAAGACGGGTGGTTTCGAAGTCACCGACCGCATCGAACTCCTCATCGAGAAGAACGAGAAGACCGATGCTGCCGTGAAGCAGTTCGGCGACTACATCTGCAACGAGACCCTGTCGACCATCACCGAGGTGGATGCCTTGGATGGCGTGGAAGCAGAAGAGCTTGTGGAAGGTATTAATGTGAAATTGAAGATTCAAAAGAAATAATCGACGCGAGACTGCGAGACTACAAGACTGCGAGACGAACCAAGTCCCGAAGTCACGTGTCCCGAATCTCGAAGTCAAAAAATATACGACTATGGAAAAGAAAGAACCCCAAGTGCGCTATTCCGACGAGGACCTTGAGGAATTCAGAGCGTTGATACTCGAAAAGCTGGCGCAGGCCAAGTCCAACTTGGAGACCCTGCAAGCCAACCTCTCCGGTGGAGAGCACAGCACCGACGACACGGCACCCACTTTCAAGATCTTGGAAGAAGGCTATGCCGTGGCTGAGAAAGAAGAGAACGCCCGTCTTGTGGCCCGTCAGGAGAAGTACATCCACAACTTGGAGCTGGCCCTGATGCGCATCGAAAACAAGACCTACGGCATCTGCTGTGAGACTGGCCGTCTGATTCCCAAGGAAAGACTCCGCTGCGTGCCTATCACCACCCGTTGCCTCGACGCTAAACTGAAGAAAAAGTGAAAAAGCAAGTCAACCGCGGCCTGATATGGTCGTTCGTGGTGATTTTTCTCGTCTTGCTCTTTGACCAAATCCTTAAGATTTGGGTAAAGACCAGTATGACCCTCGGACAGGAAACGTCGGTTCTGGGGGGCTGGTTTAAATTGTTGTTCATCGAGAACAACGGCATGGCCTTTGGCTGGATGGGTGGCGGTGGCTTCTGGAAGCTGGCCCTCAGCCTGTTCCGCATCGTGGCCATCGTAGCCCTGTTTTGGGTGCTGGTACGCCTGTCGAAACGCGACACCAAGTTTGGCGTGTTGTTCGGCATCGCCCTTATCACAGCAGGCGCCATGGGCAACATCCTCGACAGCGTGTTCTATGGACGTATCTTCAGCGAGAGCACCTACACACAGGTGGCCACCCTCTTCCCCGACGGCGGTGGCTATGCCGGCTGGCTGCACGGGCGCGTGGTCGACATGCTGTATTTCCCCATCATCGACGTGGCCAAGGAAAACGCCTCATGGCTGCCGAATTTCTTCTTCGGCCCCGACAACCACTTCATCTTCTTCCGGCCTATCTTCAACTTCGCTGATGCCGCGATAACGGTGGGGGTGTTCTATATGCTCATCTTCCAATGGAAGTGGCTGAAGACGCTAAAATGAAACAGGACCACAAACCAAAAAAATCCCGCCAGTAATGACGGGATTTTTCGTCTGTTCATGTTCATACAGAGAGACGGTGCATGCACCGTCTCTACTATATTAACCTTTCCTCGCCGCTATCAGCAAGTCCAGCATCTTGATGGCCGAGTCGCTGATGACCGTGCCGGGACCGAAGATGGCCACGGCGCCGGCGTCGTAGAGGAACTGGTAGTCCTGTGCGGGGATCACGCCACCCACGGTGACCATGATGTCGGGACGACCCAGCTTCTCAAGCTCGGCGATGACCTGCGGCACAAGGGTCTTGTGACCAGCGGCCAGCGAACTCACGCCCAAGATGTGGACGTCGTTCTCGACGGCTTGCTTGGCCGCCTCGGCGGGCGTCTGGAACAGCGGACCCACGTCGACGTCGAAGCCGATGTCGGCATAGCCGGTGGCGACCACCTTGGCGCCACGGTCGTGGCCGTCCTGACCCATCTTGGCAATCATGATACGCGGACGACGACCCTCCATCTTGGCGAACTCGTCGGCCTTGGCCACTGCCTCGGCAAATCTTGCATCGTTTTTCGTTTCCATAGAATATACTCCTGAGATTGAACGGATGACAGCCTTATAACGGCCTGCGACCTTCTCGCAAGCCATGGAGATCTCACCCAAGGTGGCGCGGCACTTGGCAGCCTCGATGGCCAGGGCCAACAGGTTGCCTTCGCCGGTCTCGGCACACTTGGTGATGGCCTCCAGACAACGCTGCACGTCGGCCTCGTTGCGGTTGGCGCGGAGTTCCTTCAAGCGCTTGATCTGCGACTCACGCACAGCCGTATTGTCGACCTCCAAGGTCTCGATCGGGTCTTCGTGGTCGAGGCGGTACTTGTTGATACCGACGATGGTCTCGCGGCCCGAGTCAATCTTGGCCTGCTTGCGGGCAGCGGCTTCCTCGATACGCATCTTCGGAAGACCAGTCTCGATGGCCTTGGCCATGCCACCCATGGCTTCCACCTCTTGGATGTGACCCCAGGCACGCTCGTAGAGGTCGCGGGTGAGGCTCTCCACATAATAGGAGCCAGCCCACGGGTCGACGACACGGCAGACGTTGGTCTCTTCCTGGATGTAGATCTGGGTGTTACGAGCGATACGGGCGCTGAAGTCGGTCGGCAGGGCGATGGCTTCGTCCAAGGCGTTGGTGTGCAACGACTGGGTGTGACCCAGGGCGGCGCCCATGGCCTCGATGCAGGTACGTGCCACGTTGTTGAACGGGTCTTGCTCGGTGAGCGACCAGCCCGAGGTCTGCGTATGGGTACGCAGGGCCAACGACTTGCTGTTCTTCGGATTGAAGGTCTTCACGATCTTGGCCCAGATCATACGGGCGGCGCGCATCTTGGCAATCTCCATGAAGTGGTTCATGCCCGAGCACCAGAAGAAGGACAGACGCGGTGCGAAGGCGTCGATGTCCAAGCTAGCCTTGACACCCGTGCGGAGGTAGTCCCAGCCGTCGGCCAAGGTGTAAGCCATCTCGATGTCGGAGGTGGCACCTGCCTCTTGCATGTGGTAACCCGAGATGGAGATGCTGTTGAACTTCGGCATGTTCTGCGAGGTGAACTCGAAGATGTCGGCGATGATGCGCATCGAGAACTCAGGCGGATAGATATAGGTGTTACGCACCATGAACTCCTTCAGGATGTCGTTTTGGATGGTGCCTTGCAACTCTTCGTATTGGGCACCCTGCTCCAAAGCCGCGACGATGTAGAAGGCCAGAATCGGCAACACAGCGCCGTTCATGGTCATGGAGACGGACATTTTGTTCAGCGGGATCTGGTCGAACAGCACCTTCATGTCTTCAACGGAACAGATGCTCACGCCAGCCTTACCCACGTCGCCCATGACGCGCTCGTGGTCGGCGTCATAGCCACGGTGGGTGGCCAAGTCGAAGGCCACGGACAGACCCTTCTGACCGGCAGCGATGTTACGGCGGTAGAAGGCGTTGGATTCCTCAGCGGTGGAGAAACCGGCGTACTGACGGATGGTCCAAGGACGCATCACATACATCGTCGAGTAAGGTCCGCGAAGGAAGGGGGCAATGCCAGCGGCATAGTTGAGGTGCTCCATGCCTTCGAGGTCTTTCTCGGTGTAGGCAGGCTTCACCATGATGTGTTCAGAGGTCTCCCAAGGCTCGCCATTCGGCAGGATGAGACCGCTGTGCTTAGGTATAGCGTTGATATTGATGTCTTTATAGTTGGGTTTCATCGTTTTATCCTTTCTGTTTAACGTAGGACAACACTCACCCTTTCACCGTCATGGCGGAGGAACATCCGCCATCTCCTGAGCGCGAAGACGATTCCTTTTCGCTCGGGAGATTGCGGGTCAAGCCCGCAATGACGGCAAAAGCCGTGTTGTGTGTCCCCTGGTTTATCATTTGGTTATACCTAATTGTTGTTGGAACTCCTTTAAAGTCTCAAGCACGTTGCTCTTGACGTGGATGAAATACTTCAGGCCAGCCTCCTTGAGGATGTCGGCAGTGCCTTCGGGGTTACCGGCGAGCACCACGATGGTGTCGTTCTTCAGTTCCTCGAAGATCTTGAGGGCGTTGCCTTCGCCGTATTCCTCGTCGGAGGAGCAGATGACCACGATCTCGGGTTTCTCGTTGCGAGCGGCGGCGATGCCTTCGTCCAAGGTCTTGAAGCCGGGGTTGTCGACGACTTGGATGCCGGCGCAGGCGAAGAAGTTGGAGGCAAAATTGGCGCGGGCCTTGCGCATGGCGAGGTTACCGTAGGTGAACATCCAAGCGACAGGACGCTTGTGGTCCTGGGCATAGACGTCAGTGGCGTAGCGCAGCTGCTCAAACTGTTGGGCAGCGCGGAAGGTGACGATGGTCTCGACCTCGGCCTTTTCGTCGCGGCGGTCGTCGGCTTCCATCACCCATGCCTCAGGCGTGAATTTGAGGCTCTCGGTGAAGTTCGGGAACTGGTTCGTGCCCAGGATGGTCTCGCGACGGGTAGCCACGTTGCTGAACTTCTTGGCAGCACTTTCCTTAATCAAGCCTTGAATCATGCCCTTGCGGACGGCTTCAAGATAACCGCCTTCGTCTTGGATCTTGTTGAAGAGCTCCCAAGCAGCAGCGGCAAGGCTCTCGGTGAGGTTCTCGATGTAGTAGGAACCGGCGGCGGGGTCGGCGACCTTGTCGAAATGGGCCTCTTCCTTGAGAATGAGCTGTTGGTTGCGGGCGATACGGTCGGCGAAATCGGTGGGCAGCTCAAACGGTGCGTCGAACGGCATCACGGTGAACGAATCGACACCGCCCAAAACCGCTGACATCGTGCCGGACGTGGTACGCAGCATGTTGACATAGGCGTCATACAGGCTCATGCCGATTTCGGCGTTGGTGGCGTGGATGTGCATCTTGGCGCTTTCTTCCTTGGCACCGTAAGCCTTCACGATGTTGGCCCACAGCAGACGGTAGGCGCGCATCTTGGCGAGCTCCATGAAGTAGTTCTGTCCGACGGCGACGTTGAAGCGCATCTTGGGAGCGATCTCGTCGACGGTGAGGCCTTTCTCGGTGAGTTTGTCGAGGTACTCGGCACCCACGGCGAGGGCGAAGGCCATCTCCTGGACGATCGTCGAGCCAGCGTTGGTGAACACATGGGCGTTGACACCGATGGTGTCGAAGCCAGGCATCTCAGCCTTCACCATGATGTAACCCAGCTCCATGTCGGCACCTTCGTTAATGTACCACACGCCACGGCGCAGGTAACGTGTCAGCGGGTCGTAGTTCAACGAACCTTTGATGTCCGGAACCTTGGAGAGCATCTCCAGCAGCGGGAGATGGTACTTGTTGTTGTAGAAGTTGATCTCCACAGCATTTTGGTCGATGCCGTTGAGCAGCGTCGAGATGGCGATGGTGTCATACGGCTTGTCGTACTCCAACTTGAAGCCGATGCTATTGGCACCACGGCTGATGGCGTTGAGGGCCACCTTGTTGGCTTCGTGAACATCCTTCACGGTGATGTCCTGACGGACGAGCCAGGTGTTGCCTTCGGGCTTGTTGCCACGGACGTAGGGGAATTCGTCAGGTTGCTGACCCGTCCACGGGATGTCGGCCAGGTTCTCGGCACGATAGTAAGGCCTCACGTTGAAGCCTTCTGCCGTGCGCCAAACCAGCTTTTTGTTGTAATCTGCCCCCTTGAGGTCCTTCTCGATGACGGCTTCCCATTCTTCGGTCGTCACGGGAGGAAATTCCTCAAAGAGTCTCTTTTTTTCTTCCATGTTGATGTATTTAATTGATATTCTTGTTGTTGAAATAATCTTCCATCTTTTTTCATGGCTCCGCCAGTGCACACTAGGTGCAATTGACAAAGATTCTGCAAAAGTAAAAAATAAAGCAATAGGATTAACCTAAAATCCGTTAAAGGTGAAAAAACTGAAAAAAGTCCTATTTTTGCACCCTCAAATCCAGATAAAATGAAAGAAGTCAGAGTAAGATTTGCCCCTAGCCCGACGGGACCTTTGCACATCGGGGGCGTGCGCACAGCTTTATATAACTACCTGTTTGCCAAGAAGAACGGCGGAAAGATGATCCTCCGTATCGAGGACACCGACCAGACACGCTTCGTGCCTGGCGCCGAACAATACATCGTGGAGTCCTTGGACTGGTGCGGCATCAAGTTCGACGAGAGCGACTATGTAGGTGGCGAGTTTGGCCCATACAAGCAGAGCAACCGCAAGCACCTCTACAAGCAATACAGCGACGAGCTGCTGGCCAAGGGCTGCGCCTACATCGCCTTCGACACCGCCGAGGAGCTGGACCAATACCGCAAGGAAGCCGAAGCCAACAAGCAGACCTTCATCTACAACTGCCAGAGCCGCAAGCACCTGCGTAACAGCTTGACGATGAGCAAGGAAGAAGTCGACAAACTGATGGCCGACGGCACGCCTTACACGGTGCGTTTCATGATTCCCGAGGACCGCGAAATCGTCATGCACGACCTCATCCGCGGCGAGGTGAAGGTGCAGACCAACACCCTCGACGACAAGGTCTTGTTCAAGAGCGACGGCATGCCGACCTATCACTTGGCCAACATCGTCGACGACCACCTGATGCAAATCAGCCACGTCATCCGTGGTGAGGAATGGCTGCCTTCGATGCCGCTCCACGTCATGCTCTATGAGGCCTTCGGCTGGGAGGCACCGCAGTTCGCCCACCTGCCCCTGCTGCTCAAACCCGACGGCAACGGCAAACTCAGCAAGCGCGACGGCGACCGCCTCGGATTCCCCGTCTTCCCCATGTATTGGGTCGACCCGAAGACCGGCGACACCGCCATGGGCTACAAGCAGTCGGGCTACTACCCTGAGGCTTTCATCAACATGCTGGCGCTGTTGGGCTGGAACCCTGGCACCGAGCAGGAGATCTTCACCATGGATGAGCTCATCCAAGCCTTCTCGCTTGAGCGTTGCAGCAAGAGCGGCGCCAAATTCAACGTGGAGAAGACCAAATGGTTCAACCACGAGTGGCTCATGCGCAAGTCGAACGAGGAAGTCGGCAAGGACTACCAGGCTTGGCTGAAGGCCGAGAAGAACCTCGACGTGCCACTCGATTTCGCCGTGAAAGTCGCTGGCTTGGTGAAAGACAGAGTCAACTTCGTGAAAGAGATCTGGGACCAAAGCTTCTTCTTCTTCGAGGCCCCGACGGAATATGACCCCGTCACGGTGAAGAAACGCTGGAAGGAAAACTCCGCCGAGACCATGCTCAAGGTCAAGGAAGTCATCAACGGCATCGAGCCTTTCAGCTTGGCCAACATTGACGAGACCTTGAACAACTGGATTACCTCCAACGAGCTGAATATGGGCTTGGTAATGAACGGATTGCGCCTGATGGTGGTCGGTGCCGGCAAGGGCCCGCACATCGGCGAGATCCTCGAACTCTTAGGCAAGGAAGAGACCCTCAAGCGCATCGACGCTGGCGTGAAGGCGTTGGGTTAAAATGAAAAAAGCCGTCAAAATACCGCTCATCGTCCTCGGCAGCATCCTCGGATTACTGTTGGCGGCGTTGCTTTTGGTGTCGCCCATCGCGAAGAGCTACATTCAGAAACACGACAAGAAACTGATAGGCCGCGAGTTGACCGTCAAGAAGCTATGGGTCAACGCGTTGACGGGAACGGTGAAAATCGGTGAATTGACGCTTTACGAAGACGACGGCACGACGCCTTTCGTGAGTTTCGACCGTTTTGAAACACGAATCAGGCTTAGGGACTTGCTACACAACCGCCTTTGGGTGAAACACGCCTTGCTCTCGGGACTGAGAGTCAACATCGAGCAGGACCGTACCTGGTTCAATTTCAACAGCATGGTGGAGCATTTCGCCTCCGACGAGCCCGAAGAGGAGCCGGAGTCCTCAGACTTCGGCTTGGTTTTCAACGACATCAACATCGAGCAGAGCTATATCCGTTATGCCGACCTTGACATCGGCAGTGAGTTTAACCTGCGCGACATCGCCATCCGCATCCCCTTTGTGGACTTGTCGAACCTGAAGTCCCATGTCGGCCTCGACCTCTGCCTGGCCGACAGCGCCACCCTGCACACCGACCTGCACCTCTCCGACAACGCGGAGGAGTATTTCATCAACCTGAAACTCAACGGCTTGGGTATAGACATTATTGAACCTTATTTGCAACAGACCCTTGCCGTGGATTCGTTGACGGGTAGGCTCTCCATCGATGTTGCCGCCGAGGGTCGCACCGAACACATCCTCGACTTCGACCTGAACGGCGACCTCTCGCTGACCGACCTTTCGTTGCAAGACACACTCGGACACACCTTGGGCCATATCGATGCCCTCTTGGCCAAGATCGGGCGTTTCAACCTGGAGCAGAACATGTTAACCTTCAACAGCCTGCACCTCTCTGGGCTGAACACCTCCTATATTATAAACGCCGACAGCACCAACAATTTCGACCTCTTCCTGGGCCACACGCATCACCGCGACACGACGGTATTCGAGAAAGTCATCGACACAATTGCAGCGCAAATCGAGGAGGTACAGGAGAAGAAGACCCTCGTCATCGGCATCAACGAACTACGGCTGGATGGCATCAACATCGCGTATCAAGACTACACCATCCCCGACACCTTCCGCTACGAGATCTCCGACCTCTGCCTCGCTTCCGAAAACTTCACCCTCAGCGGCAACAACGCGGTGCGCATCGAGGCCCTGCTCAACCGCACCGGGCGACTCAACATCATCTGGCAAGGCAACCTCAACGGCTTGGAAAACCACGACCTCACACTGATGCTCAGCAACCTGAAACTCAGCGACTTCTCGCCTTATGCCTTGCAAATGTTCGGCTACCCCATCGAAAACGGCACCCTTTCGTTCCGAAGCCAAAACAAGATCATCGACGGCAACCTGACTGGCCTTAACAAACTGCAAATCGCATCGCCTACGGTGGGCGACAAACGGAAAGAACTCCACCCGCAATATGGCAACATCCCCTTAAAACTGGGACTCTACCTACTCACCGACAAAGACAACAACGTGAGCATCGACCTGCCCATCTCGGGCAACCTCAACGACCCGCAGTTCTCCTATCGCAAGGCTTTGCTGAAAGTGTTCGGCAACCTTTTGGTCAAGGTGGCGACTTCGCCCTTCCGTCTCTTCTCTGACGATGACGACATCCAATACATCCCCTTCGACCTTCTCCAGCCCGATTTCACGGCCGAGGAATACACCATGATCGACGGCATGACCAATACCTTGTACGACCAGCCCAACCTAAGCGTCATCCTCGAAGAAAGGGTGAACTACGAAGAGACCGTGCAGCAGTTGTGTAACATGCTGTTGCAGCGCGACTTCTACCTCTCGCAACACCCCGAAATCGACTCCAGCAGCATCGACTTCCTCACCAACGAGGAAATCCTCTCCATCAGGCTGAACAACAGAGGTTTATGCGCGTACGCCGCACAGCTCTACGAGAAGCCCCGAATCAGCTCCAAAAAAGAGGTGGAGGCCGTGGCCCATGCCGTCTACCAAAACAAGGCAGAGCGACTGATGATCAAGTTGATGGACAAGAAAAACGATTTGTTGTCCAACTACCTGCAGAACATCAAAGGCTTGACGACTGAGCAAATCTCGGTGACGAAAATGGACGAGACTATGTTGCGCTCCTACAACAAGCCCTCACGCTATGAGGTCCATTTGGTGACGTACGAGGACCCGGAATAACCTCACCTGACCACCAGCTGCTTGGCAAAAAGGTGGTTTTCTGTACGGATTTTCACAATATAAACACCTGATCTATAATTGCTTAGATCCAGATTGCAATTGTGTTCTCCATGCAGGTCGAGGTGGGCAATTTCTTGTCCCAAGAGGTTGTAGACCGACACCTGACGCAGGCCGTCTTCGGTCAAGATGCTGACCTTTTCCTGTGCCGGATTGGGGTAGAGCGCCACATTGTTTTCAGCAACTTCCGAAACGCCGTCGTGGTTGAGACCGGCCAACGTAGCCACCAAACCCAAGTTAAGTTCCGTGAAGCGTTTCGCCTGATCCATATTATTGACACTCAACCCCATAACATCACTACGGGAATGGATGTAGGGTGAGCTGGCGTGCACGTCCTCGAAGGGATGCACGGCGGGATAGCCGTTGCGGTTGAAGGAGGAATAGTCGCTGTCGCCCCATTGCAGCCAAGCCTGCCGGATGGGCATCTCGGGGAAGTAGACATGGCTGAAGTTGTAGACATACTTGGCGATGAGCGAGTCGCGGGTGGTGTACATCAGGTGGACATGGATGTCGGAGCCTTCTTCAAGGTAACCTGTCATGTCGAGGTTGAAATAGCCCACGATATCCATGCGCTGTTCGGCGCAGTCGGCGGCATAGGCGGCACTGCCCACGAGGCCGATCTCCTCGGCGCACCAGTTGGCGTAGATGATGGTGCGGTCGAATGTGTAATGGCTTAACAATCTGGCAGTTTCGAGAATGCCTGCCACACCCGAGGCGTTGTCGTCGGCACCAGGCGAGCGAATAGTGTCGGGGTCGTCGCCGTCGGAGTTCCACGAGTCGTAGTGCGCCCCGCAGATGACGAATTCGTCAGGCGTTTTAGTGCCCCATTGCACAGCCAAAATATTGTCGGCGGTCTCTTCAGGGAAGCCTTCTTTGTCGATTTTGAAGTCGTGAAGCATCACCGTATCCACTCCAAAGCCTTGGTAACGGCCTACGAGCCAGTCTTGTACCTCCCAAATGAAACGGCTGTCGCAACGGCGGTTGTAGTAGGAACACAGATGTTCGATATTGGCCTTGAGGCTGTCGATGGAAACCGAGTCCATCATGGCGCGGATCTCGGGGTTTTCGGCGGCAATCACCGGGTAGGTGTGTTCAAAGAGGTGCGGAGCTTGTGCATTGAGGCCAAGACCCATCAGCACACCAAAAACGAGTAATACGGTTTTTTTCATTTTACAATCCTTTTACATGGGGTTTGCCCGCGATGAAATCCTTCAGATAGAACGGCTCGAAATAGGCCACGTCGACAAACTGTTGTTTTTGCAAGGCCTGTTCAGCCAAAAGGCGCATATAGGCCGCTGAGGGCTTGAAGCCGTCGATGATGTTGACATTCGGGTGGCCTTCGAAGAGCTTGCCCAATTTGGGCGCACCGTCGCCGAAGAGCCACAGCCTATGGCCTTCAAGGAAGTCGTCGAACGAATGCTCGTCGATGACCAAGGCTGCTGTTTCGTTGATTTTCTGTAAGTTGGCATCGAAGACCGAGGCGTAGACCTCCATCCTTCGGGCATCGATCATGGGGATGAGGAGGTCGTTAGGCTCAAGCTGGCTGCCCAGCTTCTCTTTCATGCCGTACGCCATGGCTTCAAGCGTATCGATGGCCATCAGCGGCAGGTCGGCGGCATAGCAGATGCCCTTAGCCGTGCTCACCCCGATGCGCAGGCCTGTGTAGGAGCCCGGACCCTGGCTCACCGCCACGGCATCCAGCTGTGAATAGCCGATGCCAGCCTCTTCCATCACCTCACGGATGAAGTTTGTAATCTTTTCAGAATGAGCATTTTGTCCCTCTGTCTCACGCTTCGCTAAGGTGCAGCAGGCCGAGTTGAGTGCCACCGAACAAACCGGTGTCGCCGTTTCCAAACAAAGAATCATTTTCGTCGGTTTTGATGAGGGCAAAAATAGGCAAAAAACACACGGAAAAAATACCTTGAAAAATTTATTCGCAAAATAGTTGTAATACCTAAGAAATTCTTATATTTGCGAGATTAATGTGCCTATTATAGGCATTTATCTATATGATTGTATTTCAGTTCGTTAAGTATTCTTGATGGGACTTAGGAGGCGGAGCTGTGCCATGACGGAATCAAAGATTTTCATATCAAAAGCCACCCAACGCAACTGGGACAAGCTGAAAAACGGCGGTGACGACCGTCTGACGCGACGTGCCAACAAGAGCCGTTCGCAGAAGACCATCGTCCCCGACGACTATGTTATGGCGGGTAGCTTGCCCCGCTTCGTGGAGGAGTTGAGGGACACCACCTACCCCATCGCCGACCTCATTTTCAGCCTCTGCGCCCAGTATGTGGAGCACAACAAGGTCAGCGAAAGCAACCGTCAGCATTTCTTCGAGGAATATGCGCATTGCCAAAAGACCGATGTGTATGTGCCGCGACAGATCCTGAAAAACCGCCACGACGACTGGATCGGCTTCGTGTACCAGTCGCTGATGGCAGAAGGCCACCGCATCCTGACGGGTTTGTACTACACCAGCCCTGCCATCGTCGACGAGATGCTCTCGGACGTGGAGATGACGAGCAACCAACGTCTACTCGACCCCTGCTGCGGCAGCGGCATCTTCCTGATGAGAGTCGGCGGCGCCAGCCTCGAACAGCTCTATGGCATCGACAACGACCCCCTCGCCGTGATGATCGCGAAGGCCAACCTAATGGTGAAATACAACGAGTCGGAGGTCTATCCGAGAATCTATCAAATGGACTTCCTGCTTCATGCCGCATCGGCACTGGCGGAACTGAAGTTCGACTACATCGTCACCAACCCGCCTTGGGGCAGCGAGAAACGTAAACGCCACACCTCGGAAATCATCTCCTCGAACGAACAGTCGACCTTGTTCTTCACCGAGTCCTTCAAGTTCTTGAACGCCAACGGGACCCTGCATTTCCTGATGCCGACTTCAGTGCTGAAAATCAAGGTGCATGCCGACTTCCGCCGTTTCGTGGCCGAAAAGACTTGCCTGGACACTATCAGATGCTACCACGAACGCTTCAAGGGGGTGTTCACGGACTTCATCAGCATGAAGGTCAAGAATAAAGCCGTTGAAGGGAAGCAAGAGTATCTGGTGAAGACAACCCACAACGAGGTCATCCGCAAGACTTGGCGGATGCAAGACGACAACTTCTACGCCATCCCCATGCTCGACGACCGCACCGAGGCCATCCTCGACAAGGCGGAAGCGTTGCGCCACGACGACCTGTCGCACAGCCAATGGGCACTCGGCATCATCACGGGCAACAACGCGAAGGTGCTGAAAGACAGACCTCGCACAGGTTTGGAGCCCATCTTTACAGGCAAGGACATCACCAAATACGGCTTGAAGAAAGCCAGCCGCTACATCAAATACCAACGCATCAATTTCCAACAGTGTGCCAAGGACGAGTTCTACCGCGCCAAGGGAAAGCTGGTCTATAAGTTCGTGTCGAGCAGCCTATGTTTCACCTACGACAACAAACAACGGCTCTTCCTCAACAGCGCAAACATCCTCATCCCCGAGGTGGACGGCATGAGCACCAAGACGGTGCTGGCGTTTTTGAATTCAGCTTTGTTCAATTTCCTGTACGCCAAGCGGTTCAACGACATCAAGATCCTGAAGGGCAACCTTTCGGCCTTGCCGTTCCCGAAGATTACAGCTGAGACGAACAAGCAGCTGACAGCCTTGGTGGACAAAGCCTTGAAAGGCAACATTGATGCTTCAAAAGAGATTGATAATGTAATCTATTCTTTGTATCAGTTTGACAAAGAAGAGATTGAATTAATAGCAAAGTAAAGCAGGTCCCTTAGTTTTATTATGAAGATTTTAGTCACAGGCGGCGCCGGCTTCATCGGCAGCCATACTTTAGTGGAACTCCATGCCGCAGGACACGAGACCGTGGTCATCGACAACCTCAGCAACTCGAACCCGAAGTCGTTGGAGCGCGTGGCCGAGCTGACGGGCAAGGAGATCCCCTTCTATGAAGTCGACATCCGCGACCGCGAAGGCCTCAACCGCGTCATGGAAGCGCATCATTTCGATGCCTGCATCCACTTCGCCGGACTGAAAGCCGTGGGCGAGAGCGTGGAGAAGCCTTGGGAATACTACGAGAACAATATCGGCGGCACACTGACGCTGCTCGACGTGATGCGCCAACACGGCTGCAAGAACATCATCTTCTCGTCGTCGGCCACGGTGTATGGCGACCCCGCCATCATCCCCATCACGGAAGAATGTCCCAAGGGCCATTGCACCAACCCTTATGGCCAGACCAAGAGCATGCTGGAAGAGATCATGATGGACATGCAGAAGGCCGACAAGGAATGGAACGTGGTGCTGTTGCGTTACTTCAACCCCATCGGTGCCCACCCGAGCGGCCGCATCGGCGAAAACCCCAACGGCATCCCGAACAACTTGATGCCGTATGTCACCCAAGTCGCAGTGGGCAAACGTCCCGAGCTGGGTGTCTTCGGCAACGACTACCCCACCCCCGACGGCACGGGCGTGCGCGACTATATCCACGTCGTCGACCTGGCGCGCGGCCATGTGGCGGCATTGCAAGCCATCGAGAGAAACTGCGGCTGCGCCATCTACAACCTCGGCACGGGACAAGGCTATTCGGTGCTTGACGTAGTGAAGGCCTTCGAGAGGGTCAACGGCATCAAGATTCCGTACAGCATCAAGCCGAGACGTGCCGGCGATATTGCCACGTGCTATTCCAATCCCGCCAAGGCAGAACGAGAACTAGGCTGGAAGGCGCAGTATGGCCTTGACGACATGTGCCGCGACTCGTGGAACTGGCAGAAAAACAACCCTAACGGATATTAAAAAAACATCAACATACATGAACTACAAAAGAAACATCATCATCACTGGCGGTGCTGGCTTCATCGGCAGCCATGTCGTCCGTCTGTTCGTGAACAAATACCCCGACTACAGAATCATCAACCTCGACAAGCTGACCTATGCCGGCAATCTGGCCAACCTCAAGGACATAGAGGATAAACCCAACTACCGCTTCGTCAAGATGGACATCTGCGACTTTGAGGGTGTCTACCAACTGATGCAGGACGAACATGTCGACGGCATCATCCACCTCGCCGCCGAGAGCCATGTGGACAGGTCTATCAAAGACCCGTTCACCTTCGCACAGACCAATGTGATGGGTACGCTGAGCCTGCTGCAGGCCTCGAAGAATTATTGGGATGGCAACTGGGACGGAAAACGTTTCTACCATATCAGCACCGACGAAGTCTACGGCGCCCTTGAACTCACCGACCCCGAAGGCATCATGCCGCCCTTCAGCACCAAGGCCAGCAGCGGCAAGCACCACCTTGCCTATGGTAGTCGTTTCTTCACCGAGGACCTGAAATACCAGCCTCACAGCCCTTACAGCGCCGCCAAGGCCAGCAGCGACCACTTTGTCCGCGCCTTCCACGATACCTATGGCTTGCCGACCATCGTGACGAACTGCTCGAACAACTACGGCCCGTACCAGTTCCCCGAGAAACTCATCCCGTTGTTCATCAACAACATTCGTCACCGCAAGCCGTTGCCCGTCTACGGCAAGGGCGAGAATGTGCGCGACTGGCTCTATGTGGAAGACCACGCCCGCGCCATCGACCTCATCTTCCATGAGGGCAAGGTGGCCGAGACCTATAACATCGGTGGCTTCAACGAATGGAAGAACATTGACCTCATCAAGGTGTTGATTAATACCGTCGACCGCCTGCTGGGCCGTAAGGAAGGTGAGGATATGGACCTCATCACCTACGTCACCGACCGCGCTGGCCACGACCTCCGCTATGCCATCGACTCCACCAAGCTCCAGAAGGAACTGGGCTGGGAGCCGTCGCTGCAGTTCGAGGAAGGCATCGAGAAGACCGTCCGCTGGTACCTGGACAACCAGGAATGGATGGACAACGTCACAAGCGGTGACTACCAGAAGTATTACGACGATATGTACAAAAACAGATAACATGGACCAAGTAACCATCATCGACTACGACCGGATCTACAAGAACTTCATCGACGAGAAGTACCTGCACGACGGTCACGACGAATACTACTACCGCAACCTACAGGTCAAGAAACCCGCTGGCGGCTGGCGTCATCTGCATTCCGACGAGATTGAGCGTTTGGTGAAAAACAGTAACTCCGCCACCAACTGGGACGACATTTGGGTGACCGACGAGTTCGACACCAGCATGATCCGCAACAACCACTTCTTCGGCATGGTGCGCATCGGTCGCGTCACCCGTAAGGTATTGCAATATCACGACCTGCGTGTGCCCGTCGGCATCACCAGCAGTAGCATCATCTCGTGCGACATCGGCGACGACGTGGCCATCCACGACGTGCATTACATGGCCAACTACATCATCGGCGACAAGAGCATCCTCTTCAATATCCAGGAAATCTCCACCACCGACCACTCCAAGTTCGGCAACGGCACCATCAAGGAAGGCGAGCCCGAGGATGTGCGCGTGTGGCTCGAAGTGATGAACGAAATCGGTAGTCGCAGAATTCTGCCTTTCGACGGCATGATCACCGCCGATGCTTATCTCTGGGCCAAATATACCGACGACACCAAGTTGCAGGAACGCCTCAAGGACATCACCCAAGCCAGCGTCGACTTCCACCGTGGCTACTATGGCACCATCGGCGAGTCGTGCGTCATCAAGAACTGCTGGATCCTCAAGGATGCCAAAGTCGGACCGCACTGCTACATCAAAGGCGCCAGCAAGCTGAAGAACATCACCATCAACTCGTCGGAGGAAGAGCCTTCGCAAATCGGCGAGGGCGTCATCCTCGTCAACGGTGTGACGGGCTACGGCTGCCGCATCTTCTATTCCGTGGTGGCCACCCGTTTCGTGCTCGGCGACAACTGTAACCTGAAATACGGCGCGCGCCTCATCAACTCGGTGCTGGGCGACAACTCCACCATCTCGTGCTGCGAGGTGCTGAACAACCTTATCTTCCCCTCACACGAGCAACACCACAACAACTCGTTCCTCATCTCGGCCTGCGTCATGGGACAGAGCAACATGGCCGCCGGCGCCACCATGGGCTCCAACCACAACAGCCGCGCTACCGACGGCGAAATCGTGGCTTCGCGTGGCTTCTGGCCGGGTCTCTGCTCCAGCGTGAAGCACTCGTCGAAGTTTGCCTCGTTCACCCTGCTGAGCAAGGCCGACTACCCCAGCGAACTCAACATCATGTTGCCGTTTTGCCTCGTCAACAACAACACGTCCAAGAACGAGTTGGAGGTTATGCCTGCCTACTGGTGGATGTACAACATGTACGCCATCGCGCGCAACACCTCGAAATATCTCAAGCGTGACAAGCGCAAACGCAAGATTCAGAACATCGAGTTCGAGACCCTTGCCCCTGATACCGTTGAAGAGATCATAGAAGGTCGCAAGCTGTTGGAGGTGTGGGTCGCCAAGTCCTATCTCCGCAAACAAGGCGAAGACCCGAACCAATACGAATACTACGACCTCCGCGAGTGTGGCAAGAACCTTCTCGACAACGAGCCCGAGACGGTGAAGGCCTTGGAGGTCTTCGGTGAGCACATGGAAAAAGGCAAGCGCAAGGTGCGCATCCTCAAGCCCTTGCAGGCCTATCACGCCTATGGCGACATGATCACCTACTACGCCGTTACCACCTGCCTGCATTATCTCGAGGCCCATCCTGACACCGACATGGAGCATATCGTGAACCAGATGCGTGGCAAACGCCTCCGCAAATGGATCAACCTCGGCGGTCAGACCATGCCCGAGGAATATGTCGACCAACTGCGTGCCGACATCCGCGACGGCAAGCTCAACACATGGGATGAGATCCACCACCGTTACGACGAACTGTGGGACAACTACCAAACCGAGAAGCTACGCCATGCCTACTTCGCGCTGATGTTCCTCTACAAGGACGATGCCGACGTGCTGACAGAAGAGATGTGGCACGAGAACCTTGACAAGGCCATCCGCATCCAGCATTTCATCTGCGACCAGGTATACGAAAGCCGCAAGAAAGACTACGACAACGAGTTCCGTAACGCCACCTTCCGCAACGAAGACGAGAAGATGGCCGTCATCGGCAGCATCGATGACGTGTCGTTCGTCAAGCAAATCCGTCAGGAGACGGAGGATTTCGTTCAACTCATTGCCAAATACAAACAATAAAACGGGGTTTCACTATCCTTGACCTTAAACCGTCATGGCGGATTAAGTCCGCGATGACAACGGATCAAGTCCGCGATGACAACGGATCAAGTCCGCGATGACGATTAAGAAAAAGAAAGCAACAACTAAATAACAATAAAATGAGAGTAATCATTGAATCGAATTACGACAAGATGTCCAAGTGGGCCGCCAACCACATCGTGGAGCGTATCAAGGCCTTCAAGCCGACGGCCAAAAAACCCTTCATCTTGGGTCTGCCCACAGGTTCAACCCCTATTGGCACATATAAAGAGTTGGTGAAGCTCTACAAGAAAGGCCAAGTCTCTTTCAAGAACGTCGTCACCTTCAATATGGACGAATATGTTCGCATTCCCGAAGACCACCCCGAGAGCTACCACAGCTTCATGTGGAACAACTTCTTCAGCCATATCGACATCAAGAAAGAGAATGTCAACATTCTCAACGGTAACGCCAAAGATTTAGAGAAAGAATGTGCTGAGTATGAAGCCAAAATCAAGAGCTACGGTGGCATCGATCTCTTCATGGGTGGCATCGGTCCCGATGGACACATCGCCTTCAACGAGCCTGGCAGTAGCCTGACGTCGCGTACCCGCGTGAAGACCCTCACCAGCGACACCATCATCGCCAACTCACGTTTCTTCGAGAACGACATCAACAAGGTGCCGAAGACTGCTTTGACGGTGGGCGTCGGTACCGTCATGGACAGCCGTGAGGTGATGATCCTCGCCAACGGCCACGGCAAGGCCCGCGCCTTGACCCATGCCATCGAAGGCGCCGTGAGCCAGATGTGGACCGTCAGCGTGCTGCAGATGCACCCGAAAGGCATCATCGTCTGCGACGACGCAGCTTGCGATGAACTGAAGTACGGCACCGTGAAATATTTCAAGGACATAGAAAAGAACAACCTATAATGAAAAAATTCGCCATTATCGGCGTGGGTGGCTACATCGCCCCGCGTCACCTGAAAGCCATCAAAGACACTGGCAATACCCTCGTTTCTGCCTACGACAAGAACGACAGCGTCGGCATCATGGACAGCTACTTCCCACAAGCCGCGTTTTTCACGGAGCAGGAGCTCTTCGACCGCCACAACACCAAGCTGAGAGACGAAGAAGGCAAGAAAATCGACTATGTGAGCGTCTGCACGCCCAACTACCTGCACGACGCCCACACGCGTTACGGCCTGCGTCTCGGTGCCGACGTCATCTGCGAGAAGCCTTTGGTGCTCAACCCTTGGAACATCGACGCCCTGCAGAAGGTGGAGGAACGTCAAGGCCATAAGGCCTATACCATCCTGCAGCTGCGCTTGCACGACAAGATCAAGGCATTGAAGAAAAAGGTGGAAGAAGGACCGAAGGACAAAATCTACGACATCGACCTCACCTACATCACTTCGCGCGGCAACTGGTACTATGCCTCGTGGAAGGGCGACATCAACAAGAGCGGCGGCATCGCCACCAACATCGGTGTGCACTTCTACGATATGCTGAGCTGGATCTTCGGCGACGTGAAGAAGAACATCGTCCATGTGGCCTCGCACGACCGCGTGGCAGGATACCTGGAACTCGAAAGAGCCCGCGTGCGTTACTTCCTCAGCATCAACGCCGACACCTTGCCGCCCAATGCCGTGGAAGGCGAGAAGCGTACGTACCGCACCTTGAAGATCGATGGTGATGAGTTCGAGTTCAGCCAAGGCTTCACCGAGCTGCATACCGAGAGTTACAAGGAAATCCTGGCAGGTCGTGGCTTCGGCATCGAAGAGGCACGCCGCTGCATCGAGATCGTCTATGAGATCCGCAACGCCAAGCCCATAGGCCTCGTCGGCGACTATCACCCCATGGCGAAATTACCGTTGAGCGGACATCCGTTTGGATGGAAATAAATCATGTAGAGACGCAATCATTGCGTCTCTACCAACCATTAAAACAAAACAAACATGAACATCGCAGTAGCAGGCACCGGCTACGTAGGCCTGAGCATCGCCACCTTGTTGGCACAACATAACCACGTCACCGCCGTGGATGTCGTGCCCGAGAAGGTCGACCTCATTAACCAGCGCAAGTCGCCCATCCAGGACGAATACATCGAGAAATACCTTGCTGAGAAGGACCTCGACCTGACGGCCACCCTCGACGGCGCAGCGGCATATAAAGATGCCGAGTTTGTCGTCATCGCCGCGCCCACCAACTACGACCCGCAGAAGAACTTCTTCGATACGAGTCACGTGGAGGAGGTCATCGACCTCGTCCTCAGCGTCAACCCCGACGCGGTGATGGTCATCAAGAGCACCATCCCCGTGGGCTACACCCGCAGCCTCTATGTGAAGTATGCCGCCAAGGGTGTGAAGCAGTTCAACCTGCTCTTCTCGCCCGAGTTCTTGCGCGAGAGCAAGGCCCTCTACGACAACCTCTATCCTAGCCGTATCATCGTCGGCTATCCCAAGCAAATCATGGGCTTCGATGAAGAGAACGAGGCCATCCGCAAGGTGGTGGGCGTCAACTTGGAAGAAAAAGCCAAGGTTTTCGCCTCCTTGCTCAAGCAAGGCGCCATCAAGGAAGACGTGCCCGTGCTCTTCATGGGCATGAAGGAGGCCGAGGCCGTGAAGCTCTTCGCCAATACCTATCTCGCCTTGCGCGTGAGCTACTTCAACGAGTTGGACACCTACGCCGAGGTGAAGGGCCTCGACACCCAGGCCATCATCGACGGCATCTGCCTCGACCCGCGCATCGGCAGCCACTACAACAACCCGTCGTTCGGCTACGGCGGCTACTGTCTGCCCAAAGACACTAAGCAGCTCCTCGCCAACTACGAGGACGTGCCCGAGGACCTCATCCGCGCCATCGTGGAGAGCAACCGCACCCGCAAGGACTTCATCGCCGACCAGGTGCTGAAGAAAGCGGGCTATTATGACTACTACGACCAAGGCCAATACAACGCAGCCAACGAACATAAATGCGTCATCGGCGTGTACCGCCTGACGATGAAGTCGAACAGCGACAACTTCCGCCAGAGCAGCATACAAGGCGTGATGAAACGCATCAAGGCCAAGGGCGCCGAGGTCATCATCTACGAGCCGACCTTGCCCGATGGAACGACCTTCTTCGGTAGCCTCGTGGTGAACGACATGGACAAGTTCAAGGCCATGAGCCAGGCCATCATCGCCAACCGGTATGACAGTGTCTTGGATGACGTGAAGGAGAAGGTGTATACGCGTGATATCTTTAAGAGAGACTGATTCGAATAGGAGATTGCGGGGCCTTGCCCGCAATGACTCCTCGAAGGGAAGCATCATAGCGGGCGGTTGGTGAGCCCTGAGCTCGTCGAAGGGTCGAACCATGACCCGCTATCTCTAAAGCAAAACGACAAAACAAATGCGAAAACTCACACTTTTATTCGTATTAGCCTTTATGACCACTACCCTGTCTGCCCAGACCGTCTACCAGAAAGACCGCTGGGGCGCGAAGCTCTTTTACATCCAAGACAACACCATGCACCAGAAGGACCGTTGGGGCGAAAAGCTGGTGTGGTATGATGCCGAGGAGCAGACCGTCCGCCAGAAGGACCGCTGGGGTGCCAAGCTGCTGTTCATCGACGGCAACACCGTGAGGATGAAAGACCGTTGGGGTGAGGCGTTGTTGTATTTCGATGGCAACACTATCAGGCAAAAAGACCGTTGGGGACAAGCGCTATACTACCTCGACGGCAATGTGTTGAAACAGAAGGATCGCTGGGGACAAGCTGTTTACTATTTTGATTTTGAGCCGACGAAATGGGTTTTAGCGACATTGATTCTGTTGTAACAATCCCAAAAGCGTGAGAGATGGCGGATCGCCGTCCGCCATGAGGGTCTCCCGTTTGGGTTTTCTAGTAAAGCCAACATATAGAATGTCTTTTTCTATCTCTTAACCTTACGACTAATACGACCCCCAAACCCCTCATAGCGGGCTTGACCCGCTATCTTTGACACGAAACGACACGTCAATGCCTCTCCAAGGAATAGTATACATTCTCACAAACAAAAATAAAACCACTCTCTATACAGGTGTAACAAGAGATTTACAAAGAAGAGTTGCCGAGCACAAACTTCATATCAACAGCGGTTTTTCGGACAGGTATAATCTAGAGTTGTTAGTATATTATGAAGTATATGAGAGACTTGATATTGCCATACAAAGAGAAAAACAGTTGAAGAAATGGCATAGGGAATGGAAAGAAGCATTAATAAAGGATTTCAATCCCGATTGGAAAGACCTGACATATGACATTGGTGTTGATGATGAGTATTTGCAAAGTGTGAAAGATCTATATAGTACAGGAACTCTCATTGCAGGTAGTCCCAAAGCGTGAGAGATGGCGGATCGCCGTCCGCCATGAGGGTCTCCCGCTTGGGTTTTCTAGTAAAGTGATGAAACGACACACTCATATAGTATAATGGAGTTTTTACTAAACCACTGGCTCGACATCACCACCACCGCGCTCGGCTTGGCTTACATCCTCTTGGAGTACAAGGCCAGCGTCTGGATGTGGGTCGTGGGCTTCGTGATGCAGGTCTTGGGCATCGTGCTCTACTACCAGAAGGGCCTCTACGCCGACTGCGGCATGGAGTTCTACTACCTCGCCATGACGGTCTATGGCTTCATCGCCTGGATGCGTCACACGCAGAAGACCGCCGACCTGCCCATCCGTCACATGCCGAAAAGGATGGCCGTCATTTGGCTGGGCCTCGCCGCAGTGATTTGGGTAGCCATATATTTCATCCTGTCTCGTTTCACCAACAGCACCGTCCCCGTCCTTGACGCCTTCACCACCGCCTTAAGCATCGTAGGCATCTGGGCCCTGGCAAGGAAATACCTCGAGCAGTGGTTTGTGTGGATTGTCGTCGACGTGGTCACCTGTGGGCTGTATTTCTACAAGGACATCCCCTTCAAGGCCTCGCTCTACGGCCTGTATGTCATCATCGCGATATTCGGCTATTTCAAGTGGAAGCAGATGATGGAAACGAGGGTCGAGACGAGCAAAATAGAATCCTAAGCTGAATGTTCAACAAGACCGACCCATCGTATTTTGAAGGCGAGTGGAGCTTCGACAAGACCGAACGCGCCGTCATCGGGCTTTGCAAGGTCCTGGACCGTTATGCCCACAAGCTGACCATGGAAGACCTTCAAAACGATGCGCGTTGCTCCAAGATCCCGAACCTGAGTCTGGACAGGGTGCAAGAGGTCATCAAGGACGTCGAAGGCAAGCTGCGCCGCGGCATGCAACCCTTCGAGAACGAGGTCATCTACCACACGGGACCGCATCACGACGACATCATGCTGGGCATCATGCCCTTCATCAACCGTCAGCTGCGGTCGGCCACGAACCAGGTGCATTTCGCCATCATGACCTCGGGCTACCATAGCGTCACCGATGCCTTCTTGTTGGATGCCTTACGCGACACCTTGGACTACCTACACCAAGGTCGCATACAGATGGTGCGCTACCCCGACTTCTTCGAGCAGGGCTACCGCTTCAAGCAGGAGAAGGACATCCACCATTACCTCGACAACGTGGCGCGCAAGAACCCCGACGAGATGCGACGCGGCTTCTGTCACCGCATCCTACGCGACGCCGTGGGGCTTTGGGGACTGAAGAGCGTGGACGATATCGAAACAAGATTTCAGACGGAGATAGCACGTCTTCAGAAGGGTGAAGCCAACAGCCCAGAGATCCAGAAACTCAAAGGACAGGTCCGAGAGTTTGAGGAAGAACTCGTGTGGGCCTACGCCGGCACCTCGCTGACCCATATCCACCATCTGAGGTTGGGATTGTATGAAAGTAAGACCGAGGCCTCTGAGCTGGTTCCTGAGCCTGTCGAAGGACGCGAAGGGCCGACCCAATGGGTTCCCAACTATGACAGCGACGTCCTCCCCATCCTCAGCCAGCTGCGCGAGTTGAAGCCCACCACCATCACCGTGGCCATCGACTCGGAGGGGCTGGGACCCAACACGCACTACAAGGTGATGCAGAGCATCGCAGAGGCCGTCAGGCTGTGGAACGAGGAAGAAGACCTCAGCAAGTTGAGGATCATCGGCTACCGCAACGTTTGGTCGACCTTCCATCCTGCCGAAGCCAACATGTATGTGCCCGTCTCGCTCAACGCTTTCGCCGTGTTCGAGAAGGCCTTCAAGGACAGCTACCTGACGCAGGTCAAGGCCGAGTTCCCCAACCCCGACTTCGACGGTCCCTTCAGCGACCTGGCGGCGCAGATCTGGGTGAAGCAGTACAAGGACATCCAACTCGTCCTGGGGAAGAACTACTTCTACGAAAACACCCATCCCCTCATCCGCGCCACGCACGGCCTGATATTTTTGAAGGAAATGGAGGTAGAGGAGTTCCTCGCGTTTGCGGAGGAAATGAAGGAAAAAGTAAGACAAGTGATTTAATAAGTGTAGAGTTTAGGGTTTAGAGTTTAGAGATAGTATAGAAGTTGAAAGTGTAGAGTTGCAAGTATTTACAATAAACTCCTATAAACCCTCGTAAAACTTATAATTTGTTTTTTCACTACTTTAAACTCTCAACTCTAAACTTTTCAACCGACTCTAAACTCTAAACTCTAAACTCTAAACTCTAAACTAACAACTGACTCTAAACTCTAAACTCTAAACTAAACATGAAAGGAATCGTCCTCGCCGGAGGCTCCGGCACCAGATTATACCCCATCACGAAAGGGGTCAGCAAGCAACTGCTTCCCATCTACGACAAGCCGATGGTCTACTATCCCATCTCGGCTTTGATGCTCGCTGGCATCAGGGATATTTTGATCATCTCCACGCCTTACGACCTGCCCGGCTTCAAGCGTCTGCTGGGCGACGGCAGTGACTACGGCGTGCACTTCGAGTATGCCGAACAGCCTTCGCCCGACGGTCTGGCACAGGCCTTCATCATCGGCGAGAAGTTCATCGGCGACGACTGCGCCTGTCTCGTCTTGGGCGACAACATCTTCTACGGCAGTGGCTTCACCTCTTTGCTGCGCAACGCCGTGAAGGATGCCGAGGAGAACAAGAAAGCCACCGTCTTCGGCTATTGGGTCAGCGACCCCGAGCGTTACGGCGTGGCTGAGTTCGACAAGCAAGGCAACTGCCTGAGCATCGAGGAGAAACCCAAGGAACCCAAGAGCAATTACGCCGTGGTGGGCCTGTATTTCTATCCCAACAAGGTCGTCGACGTCGCCAAGCATATCAAGCCCTCGGCCCGTGGCGAGTTGGAGATTACCACGGTGAACCAGGAGTTCCTGAAAGACGGCGACTTGAAGGTGCAGGTCTTCGGTCGTGGCTTCGCTTGGTTGGACACGGGCACACACGACAGCCTCTCTGAGGCATCTACCTTCGTTGAGGTAATCGAAAAACGCCAAGGCTTGAAGATCGCTTGCTTGGAGGGCATCGCCTACCGCAACGGCTGGATCACCGAGGAGAAGATGCGTGAGTTGGCTAAGCCCATGTTGAAGAACCAATACGGGCAATACCTAATGAAAGTGATTGATGAACTGAAGGAGGACGTCAGTTCGGATACGTTTAGGAGATTGGGGTGATTTACGATATACTCTATGGGAAAACAAGCTTTCCTCGATTCAATTTATCAGAGCATGCAGGATTCTGCTCGGCTGGTGCGCCTCTTATTGGGGCGTCCGTCATCGCATGCTACGCGCGAGCAAGCTTTGAAGCAAGTAGCCATGCTGCAGGCGTCGAAGGATGCCGCCCAAGTAACTTTTGGAGCACCGAGAGGAGAGGGTTAAAGAGAATACTATGATGAGCAATACAGAAATACTATCTATTCTTGATATGCTTCTGCCAATGTCAGAAGATGAAATCGTTGAATTTAAGAAGGTTGAAAACTCTTTCAGCGACAACGATTTGGGAGAATATTTTTCAGCGTTGAGCAATGAGGCCAACTTGAAACATGCCAAGCACGCTTGGTTGGTTTTTGGTGTAGACAACAAGACACATCATATTGTTGGATCACAATACAAACCAACAAAAGCTGCACTTGACGAAATGAAAAAGAAAATCGCTGACCAAACTACAAATAGAATTACATTTGATGAGATATACACCGTCGAGAAGAACGGAAAACGCGTTGTTTTATTCCAAATACCTCCAGCTCCGCAAGGTGTTCCTGTAGCATATAAAGGTCATTATTACGGAAGGGACGGAGAGTCGCTGGTTGCCCTTAATCTTCATGAGTTGGAAACCATAAGAAATCAACGGATTGAGGATGACTGGAGTGTTCAGATAGTTGCACAAGCCGACATTACCGACCTTGATACGGAAGCCATAAACAAAGCTCGAGATCTTTATCAAACTGCCCATCCCGACAAAAAAGACGAAATGTTAGAATGGGATGATGCTACTTTTTTAAATAAAGCGAAACTTACCGTTAAGGGAAAAATCACAAATGCTGCCGTCTTGTTGTTGGGGAAGCCTGAGAGCGAAGCCCTTATATCACCTTCTGTTGCACAAATTAAGTGGATATTGAAAGATGTTAACGGTGTGGAAAGAGATTATCAGATATTTTCTTGTCCTTTTGTCTTGGCGGTAGATAAAGTGTATTCGAAAATACGCAACCTAAAATACCGATATATCAATCCCGAATTCCGCACTTTGTTTCCAGAAGAGATTGACACTTATGAACCATATGTAATTAGGGAGGCCATCAACAATGCGATAGCACATCAGGATTATCGTTTGGGAGGGCAAATCAACGTGGTTGAATTTGATGACAAGATTGTGTTTTCCAACAAAGGCTCTTTCATTCCCGGAAAGATAGACAATGTGTTGTTGAACAATGCCCCAGAAGAACATTATAGGAATCGTTTTTTGTGTAACGCGATGGTGGGGCTGAAAATGGTGGATACTATTGGCAGTGGTATTCGAAAAATGTATAATTATCAAAGAAGTCGCTTGTTCCCTGCTCCGGTATATGATTTGTCTGGAGAGCGGGTTGAGGTAACCATTACGGGCAAGATTATAGATATGAATTATGCCAGTCTACTTGCTCGGAATCCCAGTCTTTCCTTAATGGATATTGAATTGCTCAATCGAGTACAGATGAAGGGAATGCTTTCCGACGAAGAAGTTTTCTATTTACGTAAAAAGAAACTCATAGAAGGCCGTCTTCCAAACCTCTTTGTCTCCAAAGGTGTTGCACAATCCACAGGGCAACGAATAGTTTACTCGAAACACAAAGGGCTTGAAATGAAGGCTTGTGAGGAGTTATTGATTAATTCGTTAAGGGACCATCGGTCGCTCAGCAAACCTGAAGTCGTAGAATTGTTATGGAATGTATTGCCGGATTTACTTACGGATAACCAAAAGCGAAACAAAATCAACAACCTGCTTTCGAAGCTCAGGATACAAGGAAAAATTTATTGCAAAGCAAAAGGACGTGTTTCTGTTTGGTATCTTTCTGTTTGATTTAAGAGCAAAATTAAGAGCAAAATTAAGAGCAAAATTAAGAGCAAAACACTTGTTGCTGTTGTATAATGTTGATTTTCAAAACAATGTTTGCGTTTAAGTTTTGTCTTTAGTTGCAAATTAAGAGCATATTTAAGAGCTAGAAAAAGATTGTGAAGAGGATGTTGATATAGCCTAACTACAACTCCATTAAGACCATCAAACCAAAACCATCATATACCCACCTCTCAACTTCAACCTATGCGTTCTCCATCAATCCAACAACAATATCTTGCTAACTGGCACGACAGCTTCGTGAACTATACACAAAGTTTGTTGTTTACTATATCATCGCTAATGTCCTTATCTGAGGCTACAGAGGAAGACAAGAAATGTTTTGAATTGCTAAAACTAGCACTGCATGGCTCTGATGTGCGGGATGTTGAGCAAGATTTGGCAAACGGGAGCGTGAAAAAGAGTACGTTAGATAAAATTGAAGGATTGAACAAGCATCTTGCTGATATCTGTTTGGAGTATATACAGATGAGTCCTTTGGTGCGAGAGTTTTGGAAGCAGCTGGCTCATCTGAAGATTGAAAGTGATAAAAATGCAGAGTTATCGAGGTTGAGGGCGTTACAGATACCAATTCTCTGATAAAGAATATGTTAAACTACGATTTCCATAATTTGCTAAGTGCATTCGAGTTTGAATGTTTCTCTCGTGATTTAATTAATGCTCACGAAGAGCTAGACTTAGCAAACTTTGCCGAAGGGAAGGACGGAGGTGTTGACCTTCGTTGTGCTCGTGGTAAAAAGGAATCAGTGATTGTTCAGGCGAAACGTTACAAAGACTATAGTAAACTGAAATCAGAGCTGAAGAAGGAGATTGATAAGGTAAAGCGTCTTAATCCGAAGCGATATATGATTTCCACCACGGTTAACCTCACTCCAAATAACAAACAGGAAATCATGACAATGTTCAGTCCATATATCCTGAGCGAACATGACATATGGGCAAAACAAGACCTGAATAAATACCTTGCCCAGCATACAAATATTGAACAGCAATACTACAAGCTTTGGTTAGCCAGTACCGGTGTCCTAAACAACATCCTCAACAAGGATATTGTCAACTGGACTGGATTTGAGAAGAAAGAAATACAAGAAACCGTAAAGACCTATGTGATGAACGACAGTTTCAGCGATGCGCTGAAAAAACTGATAGAAAACAGGTACGTTGTCATTTCGGGGGAGCCAGGCATAGGGAAGACCACTCTGTCACGTATACTGGTCGCACATTTGCTCTCCGACAAGTTCACCGATAAAAAAAGCCTCGCCAATTTCGAAGAGTTTTATTATACCAATAGCAATATCAACGACCTTGTCAAGGTAATGCAAACAGGCAAACGACAAGTGTTTTTCTATGACGATTTCCTTGGACAAGTAACTCTTGAAGAGGGGGAGAAGAACTTCGACAGCCGCATAGTTGCTTTTATCAAGGCATGTCAACGTGAGAAGGACAAATTGTTTATTCTTGCCACTCGAGAATACATCCTGCAGCAGGGCTTGGTGCGTTACAGCCGATTCAATGAGGGGAAAGGCATTGAGATGTCGAAGTGTGTTGTAGATATGGGGAAATACACCCGTTTTGTAAGAGCACAGATATTATACAATCATTTGGTGGCAAACGAGATACCTCAAGAATACATCAATGCCATACTCAAGGACAAAAACTATCTAAAACTAATAGACCATCCACATTTCAGCCCTCGTATTATCCAGACCTTTCTTTCTAATGGAACCCATGAGCATTGCAAGCCTGAAGAGTATTTCGACAAAATAAAGGGCTTTTTCGACCACCCTGACAGCGTTTGGCTCGATGCATTTGAGCGACTTTCTATAATGGAAAAGGAAGCACTATTGGTTTTAAATACCATGGGGCCTCCAGTAATGTATGATGATTGGAAAGAAGCTTATGTTTATTTTTTCCATAACGTCCACAAAGAGGCCAATTATTTGGACGATGCTGATTGGAACGAAGCGGTTAGAGTGCTACAGGATAATTTTATAAAAACGGGAAAAGGGCGCTCGGGGTTGTTCGTCGATTTCCACAATCCAGGCATTAAAGATGTGCTGCTAAGATATCTCAGCCAAAAGGATGACAAAAAACGATTATTAATCGACAACGCCCTTTTTATTGAACAATTATTTGGTGTTATTATTGGATATAAGCATGACCAATTGAACCAACAAAACCCCATTCCGGATATTGTAAGAGACGCGTTTTTTAAAGCATTCGAGAGGATATGGGTTGAATTTAGAAGTTGTCAAACCGCATTGTTTACACGGGCTGGAACCGAAAACTATTATGCTCGCTTTCCTGAGAAGAAAGTAGATGTATTAAGACGGCTCTCATGGTATGAAACATTAGGAACGCCACCCTATTATGTGGAACAGAAAATGACTCAAGATTTGATGACTGACCCGAAAGAATCATTATGGTCTCGACTTAATCTCCTTGAAAAAGCTGATATCACCAAGACTAATCTTGACATGGAAGCCCTGTTTGAAAATTATAGTGTTAGGCTTAACACAAGTTCGAATTGTTTGGATTTTGCCAAATCAATGGCCAAACTATTTCCAGGTCATGTAGATTATCTTGAGTCAGACGAGCTGTGTGCTGTTGCAACAGAGTGTTTGAAGGAAGAAATAAAATACACCAAGGAAACCGACTTGGAAGATCTTGATACGAAAGTTCAAGAACTATGTGATTATTTACCATCTTTGGCTCAGGAACAAGTTGTTTGGGACATCAGACAAGCGAGAGACGATTATTTTGATTATGTAGACGCTCAAGCCGAAGCCTATCAGGATGATTACGAATTTGGAGGCAATAACTCTTTGGATGAAGATGAGAGGCAAATCAATAATCTTTTTGCTACGATAAAGGAACGGAAAGATTGAGCCATTGTCAAATTTTTCAACAACTACCGGAAGTGGAGGCTTATATGAAGTCACGAGAGGGTTCTGATAGTTTGATAAGGGAAATTCTCGGATTGAATACTGAATAAGTGAATTGAACTTTTATGACCATGCGATATTACGAAAAATTTAAGACGGAAACTGATTTGATAAGCCGTTATACCGAGGATAAGGCTTTCTTGGTATGGGCAATGGGCTTGTATCTTGACGTGCAGGACTTGGAGTCCATGGCGGATGATAATCTCACTGACAATGGCAATGACCACGACATTGACTTTCTGAGGTATGATATGGATGCAGGAACCTTGTATTTGGCTCAAGGTTTTCATAGCAGTAGAGTTAAACAGAGTGCTCCAGCATCAAAAGCTGCCGACCTAAATGCAGCATGTGCCTGGCTGATGAATGGAGAAATAGAACGGTTCAATCCTGAGATACGTGAAAACATCACCGAAGCTCGCAATGCTATCTTGGCTGGTGATGTGCAAAAAATAGTGCTTATATATGCGCATAACTGCGGAGAGTCTGTAGATGTTCATCGCGAGCTTGACATGGCAAAGCAAACGCTGACGGCTTTATTGGGAGAGCAGCAGATTGAGGTGATGGCCATCGAATTGGGCAATGAGTCGTTAGAGAGAATGTTCCAAAATCAGGCAGCCAATATCATAGTGACCGATGTTATAGAATGTCCGTTTCAGGTCAAATATATAGAGGATGCGGGGATTTGGAAAGCTGCGGTGCTTACAATCTCTGGACAATGGTTGCGAGAGCAATACAACAAATATTCTGGCGATTTGTTCTCTGCCAATTATCGGGGCTTTTTAGGCAATTCAAGGCAAAAGATAAACACCGGTATCAAGGCAACAGCAGAAAAAGCACCGAAGAACTTTTGGGCTTTCAATAATGGCATAACAATACTGACTACCCACCTGCAGCAAGAGTCTGACAAGACGATTTTGTCTGGAATGTCAATTATCAATGGTGCCCAGACAACTGGCTCACTTGGTGCAATTCCTTTATCGGTTGATTTGTCTGAAACAAGCATTCTTGCCCGCGTGATAGAATGTTCCGATTCGGAAACCATAAATTCAATTGTAAAATTTAACAATACTCAGAACAAGATAACAGCATGGGATTCATTCAGCAATGATCCAATCCAAATACAACTACAAGAGGAATTCAAACAGCTTGGACATAATTATAACATTAAGCGCGGGTTCAGTAATCGTGAGAGCCTTTTGTCTGTTGAATCGGCACTACAACCACTGTTGGCTCTTTCTGGCAAATATAAGGATGCAAACCGAAGCAAGACCTATTTGTTTGAATCCAGGTCACTTTATACAGAAGCCTTTGAGCATCGTGGTGCTCGCAATCTATTGTTTGCATGTTGTTTGAACACCTGCCTGCAAGTCATCAAATCGGAAAACAAAGACTTGGTGGAAGCAGGTGGTTCTGGTGTCAGTGAGACTGACAAGAAAAAACGCAATTTGTTAGCGGTTATAAAGTTCAAGTATTATATCATCAGTATTATCGCCGAGTCGCTACACAAATTAGTCAGTTCTCTTATTGAAACAAAGAGAATCAGTTTTATGCCTGCTTATGCAAAAGCGGCGGCATATAACTATAACAGTTTGGTATCCTTGTTAAAACCGATAGTAAATCTCATGTTCCCGACTATCGTCAACGAATTGGGTGATGATTTTTACTCTAAGTACAACGATGCGTCAACAGTGGATACTATAGCCAATAAGGTTGAAATATCACTCAATTCATTAAAGGCCATATCACCTGAAGTACAGAATACATTGACAGAAGTGGCGGGCATAGTCTGTAATGGTTGAAAAGAGATATAGACAATGAAAGTTTATTATACTCTAAAAGAACAAGCATACGAGGCAAAGGACATTGAATTGGCAATGCAATGTGCTGAGACGGCATCTATAAATAATGGCTGGCCAGTAAGGGCTTTGATTGAGACACTTGCGCAGAAAGATGTGTTCATCGGTGTGTCAGGCTTTACGTTTCAATGTTCCAACCAATTTCGATATGGGAGCATTAGCGGAGCCGTCACTACACGTATACAGTTCCAAACGGGAGCAGGCGAGATACTTGTTGCTGTGTGCCCTACGATTCAGTTATTGCATAAGATTCAATCTTATTCAACATGCATAGAGATGTTGTTTGTTGTACCTGAAATCAAGTCGGATACAAAAATCTATACATGGCTCGATCTTAATTCTGCGAAAGATTTAGAGAGTGGGGCAGTGTTGAGCGGGATTGGATTGCCTGTTAAGGGAATAAAACGAGCCATAAACTATTTGCAGGATTATTGTAAGCGGAATACAGTTGACCTAAATCACATCACGGTGCAGAAAGGGGAGATGACAGATGTTGTGAATGCTATCAAAAAACAAGGACTTTCGGTCAATGATAAGGAAGTTGTAAAATACTGTCTACAAAAGAGACTTCAATACAGTGAAGCCGTAATCTTGGCCAAGGCATTTGCGCAGAAAACCTTACTCCAAACACGTGGATGTCCTAATTATGACATTATTTGGAATACAATTAATGATTCCAGATGGGATAAATAACCGCATCTCCCTGTCTCTCCGCCCATCCGCTAACCGCTTCAGGAGGTTGAAGCCCCTTTCCGCCCACCCTTGAAAGCCCTTAAATGTGAAATACAAAAGTTATAGGCACGTCCGCCAGCCTCTCAAATATGGTTCAAATCTCAACCACCGACTTTACACTTTACACCCTACACTCTCAACTCCCCTTAAACCTCTTAAACCCTTGAACCTCTTCTACTCTCAACTCTAAACTTACCACTGACTCTAAACTCTACACCCTCAACTCTCAACCATATTCCCTACCTTTGTCCTCAAAATCCAAAACGGGCAACCAAAATCCAAAATAGCCATCATTAAAAGTTGCCCGTGAAACCTAATATAAACTAGCCCCTTGCCACCACGAATTGTGACTGACGGGGCGGAGCCATGGAAAACCTAACATCTTTACATCAACCCATGCAACCCCTCCTCATCACCAACTCTGCCGGCTTCATCGGCACCCATCTGGTGCTTCGTTTGTCGGAATCGACAGAAAGGGGGAGGAAATTTGCAGAGTGATTGCTGACGTGAGACCGAGCATTATACAATCAAACGACTAAACAATAAACAATTAAATATTAAAACCATGATTAACGTAGGTATTATCGGATGCGGCTTCGTCGGTGGAGCCCTTAAAGATTGGTTGGAACACAACAACCCTGATTGCAAGCTTTTCATTAGCGACCCGCCCAAGGGGTATAATGATGACTTGAGCCATATCGACATCGCTTTCTTGCAGATCCATGTCCCTACCGAGGACGACGGCACGCAGGACCTCCGCCTCATGACGGAGTTGATCAAGAACCTTCCGGATGTGCCCGTGTTTGTCCGTACCACCATTCTCCCTGGCACCAGCGAACGCCTCTCTCGTGAGACCGGCCACCGTGTGCATTATATGCCTGAGTTCCTCACCGAGCGCACGCATATCGAGGACTTCAAGAAGCAGACCATGGTATTCACCGGTGCGCATGAGTTGCTCACCAAGATCTTCGTGGGCAAGAAGTTCACCGTCATGACCCCCTTGGAGGCCGAGCTGACCAAGTACATGCACAACGTGTTTGGCGCCTATAAAGTCACCTATTTCAACGCTTGCCGCGAATACTGCGAGCAGATGGGAGCAGACTGGCGCAAGGTGCATACGGGCGTGCTGCTTTCGGGCTATATCAACGACACGCACACTTACGTGCCAGGCCCCGACGGCAAGTACGGCTATGGTGGCAAGTGCTTCCCAAAGGATGTGAACGCTTTTGCTAAGATGACCGAGGGCACGCCTCTTGGAACGCTATTGGAGCATCTCCACGAGCTGAATGTGCATTTCCGTGGGGTGGAGGAACGCATTTGATCTATGTAACCAAATCTCAAAGTACAACCATTTACCATAATACCCCAACCCCTTATGAAGAAAATAATGCTAGTCTTCGGAACCCGCCCCGAGGCCATCAAGATGTGCCCGTTGGTGAAAGAGTTCCAAAAATATCCTAAGGATTTTGAGACCATTGTCTGCGTGACAGGCCAACACCGTGAAATGCTTGACCAAGTGCTCAAGATTTTTGAGGTGACTCCCGACTACGACCTCAACATCATGAAACAGGGGCAAGACCTGTATGACGTGACGGCAAGGGTGCTGACTGGCATGAGGGATGTGTTCAAGGAATGTCAGCCCGATGTGGTGCTGGTCCATGGCGACACTACCACGAGTACCGCGGCAGCGCTGGCGGCTTTCTATCAGCAGATTCCAGTGGGTCATGTGGAAGCAGGTTTGCGCACCCACAACATCTACAGCCCTTGGCCCGAAGAGATGAACCGTCAGATTACTGGCCGTATAGCCACTTACAACTTTTCGCCCACACCGCTTTCTGAGAAGAACTTAAAAGAAGAGAAAGCGCAAGGGCAAATCTTTGTGACAGGAAACACTGTGATCGACGCCCTCCATATGGTAGTGGAGAAACTAAAGAACGATAAGGACTTGGCAGACGAGCAAGTGAAGGTGCTAGTAGATGCTGGATACAATGTAACTCGTCTTGCCAACGGGAAGAAACTTGTTTTGATCACAGGCCATCGGCGCGAAAACTTCGGTGAAGGCTTCATCAGTATGGTGACTGCCATGAAAGACCTGAGCGAGAAATATCCTGAGGTGGACTTCGTCTACCCCATGCATCTTAACCCGAACGTGCGGAAGCCCATACATGAGGTGTTCGGCGAAGACTTGACGGCCTATAATAACTTCTTCTTCATCGAACCGCTGCAATATCTGGAGTTTGTGTATTTGATGGAGAAATCCACGATAGTACTCACTGATAGTGGCGGCATACAAGAGGAAGCTCCTGGATTAGGCAAACCCGTCCTCGTGATGCGCAATACCACGGAACGTCCTGAGGCGTTAGATGCTGGAACGGTGAAACTGGTTGGTACCGACCACGACCTCATCGTGAGTGAGGTCTCCCGTCTGTTGGATGACCAAAACTATTATGACCAGATGAGCCATGCTGTGAATCCTTACGGCGATGGTTTGGCTTGCGATAGAATAGTGAATTCATTGAAATAATTAAAAACTAAACAATATGATTAACGTAATCGGACTGGGCTATATCGGACTGCCCACAGCCTTGATGATGGCTTCACACGGCGTTGAAGTCATAGGAACAGACTACAACAAAGAATTGGTGGCAACACTGAATGCGGGCAAGACCACTTTCAAAGAGGATGGTCTTGACGAACTCTTTACTGCCGCTTTGAAAGCTGGCATCAAGTTCACCACGGAATACCAAAAGACGGACATGTACATTGTCTCTGTCCCTACCCCTTACGACAAGTTCAGCAAGAAGGTGGATGCCTGTTATGTGGTGGCTGCCGTGAAGGATGTGATGAAGGTCTGTCCTAAGGGTGCCACTGTGGTGGTGGAAAGCACCGTAAGTCCTGGCACCATTGACAAGTTCGTGCGTCCAGTTATTGAGGCAAACGGCTTTAAGATTGGCGAGGACATCCATCTGGTGCATGCCCCTGAGCGTATCATCCCGGGCAACATGGTGTATGAGTTGCTGCACAACAACCGCACCATTGGTGCCGACAGCAAGGAAATCGGCGAAAAGGTGAAGCAATACTATGCTTCATTCTGCCAAGGTGAAATTGTAGTGACCGACATCCGCACGGCCGAGATGACGAAGGTAGTGGAGAACACCTACCGCGCCGTTAACATTGCCTTTGCCAATGAATTGAGCCGCATCTGCCGCCATGACAATATGGATGTGTATGAGATCATTCGCATCTGCAACATGCACCCGAGAGTGAATATTTTGCAGCCCGGCCCAGGTGTGGGTGGCCACTGCATCTCGGTGGATCCTTGGTTCCTTGTGGGCGACTATCCCCAATTGGCCAAGGTCATCGATGAGAGCATGAAGACCAACGACACGCAGCCTGTGTTCGTTCTGGAGCGCATCTACGAGATCATGAAGGAGCACAACATCTCTGACAACCGCCGCGTGGGTCTGTATGGCATCACCTACAAGGAGAATGTTGACGACATCCGCGAAAGCCCGACGCTCCAAATGCTCGATATCCAGGAGCGCCACCTCGCTCGTCCGTTGAAAAGCTTTGACCCCTTCTTCACCAAAAAGGAAATCCTTCCCAACCAGATTCTTGACTTTGACGGTTTCTTGAATCAAGTGGACATGGTCGTCATTATGGTGAAGCATGACCATATCAAGCAGAACTGGGACAAGTTGAAAGGAAAGGTGATTTTGGATTGCCATAATATTTGCCCATTGGAGGGAGTGTATCATATCTAAATACTTGCGATGAAAAGTATTCTTGTTACTGGTTCAGCCGGCTTTATTGGCGCCAATCTGGTACTTCGTCTTTTGGAGAATCAAGAGCCTATTAAGATTGTGGGGTTGGACAACCTTAACAACTATTACGACCCCTCTCTGAAAGACTACCGATTAGACGTAATAGCCGACAAAGCCAAAGCACACCCCGAACACGGATACATCTTCGTAAAAGGCTCGATAGCTGACAAAGATTTGGTGGATAAATTGTTTACCGAACATAAGTTTGACATTGTTGTCAATTTGGCTGCGCAAGCAGGTGTCCGTTACAGCATTGAGAATCCTGATGCCTACATCGAGAGCAACATTCTAGGCTTTTATAATATCCTTGAGGCCTGTCGCCATCATCCTGTGAAGCACCTGGTCTATGCCAGTAGCAGCAGTGTCTACGGTGGCAACAAGAAAGTGCCTTTCAGCGTTGACGACCGCGTGGACAACCCCGTGAGCCTCTATGCCGCCACCAAGAAGAGCAACGAGCTCTTCGCCCACTGCTACAGCAAGCTTTATGATATTCCCACCACGGGTTTGCGTTTCTTCACCGTCTACGGCCCTGCTGGAAGACCCGACATGGCCTACTTTGGCTTCACCAACAAACTACTGAAAGGCGAGACTATCCAGATCTTTAACTACGGCAACTGCCGCCGCGATTTCACTTTCGTGGATGATATCGTGGAAGGCGTGATGCGTGTGATGAAAAAGGCACCCGAGAGAAAGACGGGAGAAGATGGTCTTCCCATCCCACCCTATGCTATCTACAACATCGGTGGCGGGCAGCCCGAGAACCTGTTGGATTTCGTGCAGATCCTCCAAGAGGAACTGGTGAGAGCAGAAGTGCTGCCAAAAGACTACGACTTCGAAGCCCACAAGCAGCTCGTTCCCATGCAGGCGGGTGATGTGCCGGTGACCTATGCGGATGCCAGTGCACTGGAACGCGATTTTGGGTTTGTGCCGAAGATTATGCTGAGAGAAGGTATTAGAAATTTTGCGGAGTGGTATAAAGAGTACTATATGAAATGATTGTCATCCAGTTTGACATTCAGTTTATACATTTATATCGAATCGAAATTGACATCAACACAATTCCAAGGGGTAATATCACCAACTTCGTGGTATGCAATCTGGTGCAGTAATCTTTGAGAGCAAGCATACAATAAATATACACTCCTAAAAGAACGAAAGAATTATACGAAAATCAAAACAATTATCATAAACAATTTAATAATACAATCTGTTGTAATTAAAAACAACGTAGAAACAAAGTAACTAAATGCTGAACCGAATAAAAAAATACACCACATCAACAAAGACAAAACAGGTTTTCGGTTTATATTCTGTCAATCTTATTGCTATGCCGTTGACTTTGGTAACGAGCATTCTCTTGGCTCGCTATCTTGGTCCTGTTAAGTATGGCAACTACAAGTTTATAATTCACATTTGTACTTTGTTTGCCTCAATTGTAACCGTAGGATTCTTCCAGGCGGCCAGCAGGGCTTTGTTGTTGAACAATGACAGTAAGAAAAATGGCGAAATATATGGTGCTACACTGTTCTTAACCCTATTGATGTCGGTGGTAATGACAATTGGTATAGGGATCACCGCCTTTTTCTATGATGATGCTGAAACCAAATCAGGTCTCATTACCATCCTGCCGTTTGCCTTCGTATTTCTTTTCATCAGGATTACCGAAGTGATGTTGAGGGCGGACAATAGAATCAAATTGTTGTCGCAATTCAAAATCGGCTCTCCGTCTTTATACTTATTGGCAACGGTACTATTATTTTTCTTAATCAAGACTTATAGTGTCAACCATGTAATTTTGGGCTATGTTGTTTCACAGATTATCTGTGTCATATATTTGGTATCTCAATTAAAGGTTTCTTTTGGCAACATAAAGACGCGGCTTCAGGAGTTATGGTCATTGAACAAATCATACGGTTTTCATGTTTATCTGGGATCGTTGTTCTCCATGGGTGTTTCCCATTTGAATCCAGTATTGGTGGGTCTCTTCTCCACTGATAACACAGGGGTTGGTTTTTATTCAATTGCTATCGCAATTACAGCACCACTTGCAATGATTCCTGTCACTGTCGCAACGGTGTTTTATCGAGATTTTACAAATAAAAATAATGTTCCATCAAAAGTGTTGCTTGCAACCGTAGGGTTGAGTCTTGTGGCATTATTGCTTCTCTGTTTAATCGTTAAACCTTTTGTTGGTTTTTTCTATGGTAATGAATATGATGAGGTGGTTCCATTGACTTTAATAGCTTCAATGGGCACTTTGTTCCACGGTTTTGGCGATTTCTATAATTATTTCTTTAGTGCAAATGGTAAAGGCAAGTTGTTAAGAAACACATCGATAATTGTTGGTACGGGTACACTCCTTACCAATCTATTGCTTGTTCCCAATCATGGAGCTTACGGAGCAGCCTTTGCTAAAGTGGCAGGAGGATTGATCTATTTTATGACAATGCTCATTTATTATTTTAAAATAAAAAAACAGAAACATGATTAAGCGTTTTAATATAGTTTCTAGACTATTAATATTTATTTATTTGGGTCTTATGATAATTCATGGGGTTTTTTCTTGGCGGTATGCTATTTTCCGTCAATCCACCCCCACACTTGTTTATATGAAATTTTTATTGATTCCGACAGTTTTTTTAATTGCTATTGCTAATGGTTCTTTTGTTGCCAATCATTTTAAGGCTCTTGGAGGTGTTGTTGTTATTTCCATATACTTTTTTTCAGTGTTTGTACTAAAATCAACTAGTCTATACCAAAGTGTTTGCTTGATTTGGTGTACCTCTTTTATAATTGGGTATTTATCTGCATACTTCACTCCATATAAAAACAAAGAAATATCTTTTTGGTCATTTGCTTACGTATTATTTCCTGTTTCTGTTTATTATATTTTATTGCATAGTGGCGATTTTTCATACGAAAATACGATGGTGACAACAGAAGGGTATTGGATTGACAACAATGTAATCATGGTTCTGTTTTCTTTATTACCTTTTGTAATAATGCAGAAATCAAAAAGGTACAAAGATGTCGCTATGCTATTGGTGCTGGTTTGCGCTATAATCTCCGTGAAAAGAACTATCATTATTGCAGCTTTCTTGGTTGAATTGATATATTTATACAATAGGTTCCGCAATCGTAGTAATATTGTTATGAAACTGATAGTACTGGTGTTTGCCGTTGTTGGGTTGTTTTATTTGGTTAGGTATATGGATGCCAGATTCAACGGCGGTGAATTATTTGAGCGGTTGAATAATATAGTTCAAGAAAATGACTCAAGCGGTAGAGAAGACCAGTACATTGTTTATTTTGATATTATAAAAAATACATCGTTGTCTAACCAACTATTTGGTACCCGAGAGATTAATGACACGCTTACGGGCAATATACACAACGATTTGTTGTATGTTGTTTATCACTATGGGTTGTTGGGCCTTGTCCTTTTTTTGGTGGTGATGATTAAAATCATTTCTGTTGTTATTAAAATAGTCCGAACGGATTGTTTAGGTGCAGAAATGTCATTGGCATGTTTGATGACGTTAGTTGCTTTAGTAATATGTGGAATGTTTAATTGTTTTATTGTTACGAACAGTTATATATATATGATGTTGTTTTTCGGCTATGCTATCGGCAAATATGAATTAATACAAAAACAACTATTGAATTATCAAAGTGAACAAAGTGCATAAATAACTACAGCTATGAAAAGTTTTACATTGAGTATATTTAGCGAGAAGTTATTCTTTTCTAAGATTCTATTCCCAGTTATTGACGGGGTGGTGAATTTGATATGGCTTTTCCACCCCGACCAACGTAAATTACGAAAAGCCATAAAAAAGTGCATAAACGAGAAAGTCGACCCCGCCAAAGCATTAAAGAGTTTTCTTGAACAAGTTCAAGATGTTCCTTATTATCAAAAGATAATTGAGCAAAATGCCATCGACATAAATAGCTCTGATATATATGCTGAAATGGCTAAGTTTCCCGTTTTGAAGCGAGAGGAAATCATTGCTAATTATGACCAAATTGTTAACAAGGAATACAAAGGTGCTACTCACAAAATTGGGTCAAGTGGCACTACAGCAACCAGCCTTGTGTTTCCATGTCCTTTGGAGCGACATACTAAACTTTCGGCAATTTGGTGGCGCAACCGAATCAGTTTAGGTATCAAATTTGGCTCTTGGATGATTTGGTTTGGTGGTAATGTTGTTATTCCTATCGAACAAAACCATGGACCATACTATAAAGTGAATTTGTTTTTGAAAAGAGTGATGTTCAGTGCTTTTCATTTGACTTCAGATACTGTTTCTGAATACCATAGCACACTTAAAAAAATGCCAATTAAGTGGATCCACGGCCATGCTCACAATATTGTTTTGCTCTCCACTTTGATTACAGAAAACCATTTGGAAAAACTTGAACACATAAAGTTCATCACAACTGGGGCCGATAGTCTTTTCGATTGGCAAAGAAAACTAATTCAAGAAGCTTTTCCAAATGCAATTATACGTCAAATCTATGGCTTGACCGAGGGTGTTGCCAGTATATGCGAGGATATTAACGGCGAACTAATCGTTGATGAAGATTTTGCCTATACTGAATTTTTGCCTTTGGACGAAAACAATCCTGAATTGTGTAGAATTGTTGGAACGGGGTTCAACAATCCGGCTTTCCCGATGATTCGCTATGAAACCGGCGATTTGGCCACCGTCAAAACAGATGAGAAGGGTAATAAGCATATTATACAAATAGACGGTCGGACAGTCGACTCCATTAAATTGCCTAACGGAAGGCGCATCAGTTCCACTAGCATGACCAATTTTGAATATACTCAGCAGGTCAAAGAGGTGCAGTTTTATCAAGAAGATCTATACAACATATATGTGCGGATTGTAAAGCGACCAGGCTATGATGAAGAGGAAGAAAAGAAAGTAATAGCTTCCATCAGAGAGAGGTTGCCTCAGGATGTTCAGATCCATTTGGAATACGTTGACAAAATAGAACGGACAAAGAACGGGAAAATCAGGTATATTATCTCAAATGTCAAATAAAAGTATTTATGTTGAGTTTAACCAAGTTAGACAGGTTGCCTTCGCAGCTTTTGCGAATGGAACAAAGAGTCAGAAGCTATTATTATAAATACTTTTGGCGAGCCAAAGACAGAAAGCTTTCTTCTCAGATATCGACAAAGTTTTCTTTGATTGAGAATTTAATCCGAATCATCCCTGTCGAAGATGAGTGGAATCTTGATGAAGAGGAGAAACATCGAATCATAGAAAAAGCCAACAAAGCTCTGGCGGGTGTTTATAATCTTTTGGGCTCTGGTGATGTGGTAATTCTCCCCATACAGTGGAACCTTGATTTTGTATCGGGATACGTGTGGGCTAATAAATACCATAAATCTTATGACCAAATCAACATAAAGTCGAATTCGGATGTTAAAAAGCCAAGGGAGTTAAGCCGGTCGCACCACATGTTGCATTGTGCCATTGCCTATCGCCTTACTGGAGAGAAAAAATATGCCGATTTGGTGATTGATCAGATTCTTGACTGGAACCAGCACAACCCTTTAATGTATAGCATCAACTGGGGATGTGCCATGGACGTGGCTATCAGAGCAGTCAATTGGATGTGGGCGTTAAGGCTTATTTCTGATTACAAAAGAGTTTATGACTACGACAATTTGTTCTCCAACCTATTGTACAAACATGGCTGGTTCATCTACCGAAACCTTGAAAAGAGTCTTTATAACAACCAAAATCACTATTTGAGCGACGTCCTCGGACTGGTTTTTTTAGGGACTTTATTTAAAAATGTAGATGCGGAGGCAGCCCAATGGCATTCAGAAGGGAAAAGAGAGATTTATAAGGAACTTCGTTATGAGATTTTGCCTTCGGGTGTGTCGTATGAGAAATCAACGAGCTACAATCGATTGGTATTGGAAATTTTCTTCCATTCTCTTTGGTTGCTGAAGCACAACGGGGAGGTCCTTCCTTTAGATATTGCCCAACGAATGCGTAATATGTTCGACTTTATTATGCACACCATTCAGCCTGACGGCAATACCCCAATTATCGGTGATCAAGACAATGGCCGAATCCTTCCATTCGGAACAGAAACGGTGACTGATTATCGTTACCTGATGTCCTTAGCCGCAACCCTCTTCCATAGCAGTGATTATTCATCTACTTCTAATGGTTACAATATATATTGCGCTTTGTTAGGAGACCGAAACAGCAGGGAAACTTTCCCCGAAGTAACAAGCCATGACAAGCATCTTGCTTCAATAGCTTATCCCGATGCGGGATATTTTGTGTTTCGGAACGATAATTATTACGTGCTGTTCAATTGTACAGGAAAGGGGAAATATCCCGAACTTTCCGATGGCACTCACACACACAGCGATCTGTTGTCATTTGTGTTATGTTTTAACGGGCACCCTGTGTTTTGTGATTCGGGTAGTTATATGTATTCGGGCAATGCCGAGGAGAGAATGGCTTTTAGGAGTACGCGGCAGCATAACACCATCACTGTTGACGACTTGTCACAACACGATATAAAGAAAAACCGTTTATGGGACTTTCCTAACAATGCCATACCAGTGATACATGGATGGCAAGTCGGAGAGAAAGAAGACTACGTAGAAGCTTCGCACAATGGTTATGAAAGATTGGCATCTCCAGTGACACATCGGCGTAAATTGGTTTTGAAGAAGACGGATAATGAAGTGCAAATTGAAGATATATTATCGTTTAAGGAAAACCAAAATCACACTTGTGAATCCAATTTCTATCTTGACGATGCCGTAGAGGTTAAAGAGGTTGATGATTATTTAGTTCATTTGGTTGTGAATGGTATCACATTGAACATCTCTTTTGATTCATCCAAACCGATAAGACTGATGATTAAAGATGCGAGGATTTCAAAATCGTATGGCATGGCAATCGCCACCAAACGTATCAGCCTGACAGCAGAGTCAAGCGAAACATTTTCGATTAAAACCACCATAAAACAATAAGACTATGAGCAAGGTTAAATATATTTATGTTAGCACTCTGAAATATGACGGGGGTGTATATCAAACCCAAATTATTGATTGGTTGAAGTTGTACAGACAGAATGGATTGGATTTTGAACTTGTGCAATTGTTTTCAGTGGGTTACTTGCTTCAGGGCAATTATTGTAGAACGCAGAAAAAAGCTATTCGAAAAGCAGCGGGTAATATTGTCAGTTTTTATTACACCCTGCCGCCAATGAAAGTTTTACGACTTCTGAATAATTGGTTGTTTTACAAACGCATGAAAAGACATCTGAAAGGGAATGACAAGTTGGTTGTTTTTTCAAGAGCTGACATTGGAAACGAGATGGCGTTTTTGAAAAGGAAACTGCGTGGACAAGTTGTATATTTTTATTATGATCTTAGAGGAGCTATAGTGGCTGAAAAACTCCATAATATCCAAGTGAGCAATGGGTACTCATTGTCTGAATACTATAAGGTGGCTGACACAGCTTATTCTGAATACTTCCGCCAAAAGATTGCCGATAAGATATTTGTGGTTTCCAAAGCGTTGAAAAGATATTTCATAAATAACTACCAATCGTCAGAAGAAAAGTTTGTGCTATATCCCTGTCTTTCGTCTCGCGAGAAGTTTTATTATGACGAGGCTGTGAGGGAACGCATGAGAGAACAACTTGGCTATAGTAAGCAAGATGTTGTATTCATTTATTCTGGAGGCATTTACAACTCCTACCACGTGCCAGATACATTCGTTCGTTTGTTCAAACACTTCAAATTGTTGAAAGAAAATGCCAAACTGTTAGTATTGGTAAAACAATCAACATCGGCTTTTGAGGAATTAGTGAAAAAAGATGAACTACTCAAAGGGTGTGTTACGATTAAGGAGGCTGTGCCTAATAACGAGGTTGTCAACTATCTGAATGCTGCCGATTTTGGTTTTCTGCTTAGAGAAAACATAACTTTGAACAACGTGGCCTTCCCAAGTAAATTTGCGGAATATATGTTGTGTGGATTACCTACCATTATTACAGCTTCGTTATTTGATTGTAGTGAATATTGCACCGAACATCATTCGGGCTATGTGCTGACGAACGAGGTCTATGAGCATATTGATGATAGTGATTTTACGCCTTTATTCTCCCAGCAATTTGATAGGAGGCATATAGCAAATGAGGCAGAGAAGTACTTGTCAAAAGAAAGCCAAGCAGAAAGAATTGTAAAACAATTGAAAACAGAATAAAGCCAACAACAATTCACGAATTATGCAATCCATATCGTATTATTTGCAACACCCGCAAAGTGTTGCGGTGAGATTATTGACCCATTATGCATCTTGGTTGCCTGACAGGATTTTCCTTAAATGGAAATTTCGTTTGAAAATGGGTTATAAGTTGGATTTGGAAGAACCGAAGTCTTATAGCGAAAAATTGCAATGGTTGAAGTTATATGACCGACGCCCCGAATACACAATCATGGTTGATAAGGTGAAAGCAAAGGAGTATGTGGCTTCTGTTTTGGGAGAGCAGTATATCATACCCACTCTTGGAGTATGGGACGACCCAGACAAAATCAACTTTGATAGTTTACCTAACCGATTTGTGTTGAAAGTGAACCATAATAGTGGTACAGGAATGTACATTTGCAGGGATAAGAATAACATGGATGTGGAAAAGGTGAAAAATGGATTGCGTAAAGGTTTAAAACAGGATTATTATAGGTATAACCGTGAATGGCCATACAAGAACGTTCCTCGCCGTATATTGGCGGAGCAGTTCATTGAACCAGCAATAGGGATGAATGATTTGCCAGACTACAAGTTTTTCTGTTTTGATGGAGAAGTGAAGGCGTTGTTTATAGCAACAGACCGCAGCAAAGGGGATCATGAGACGAGATTTGATTTTTTTGATGCGGATTTCAACCACCTACCTTTTACAAACGGCCATCCCAATGCGACAATAACACCTAAAAAGCCGAAGATGTTTGAAGAAATGAAGGCTTTAGCATCAAAATTATCAAAAGGAATACCACAAGTTCGAATTGATTTTTACGAGGTGGACAACAGAATTTATTTTGGTGAAATGACATTCTTCCATTGGAGTGGTATGATGCCTTTTGAACCAAGAGAATGGGACTATAAATTCGGAGAATGGATTAAGTTGCCAAACAAGAATTAGTAAATAGAAAAATGTCAAATAGAAAGAAAATATTAATATTCACACCTGGTGGTGTGGGCGGAGCTGAGCGCATGAGTGTGCTTATTGGCAAAATCCTTCCACGAGAAAAGTATGATGTAAAATATGTTATAGTTGGCCGTTTGCGAAACATTTATAACATACTTCCTGAAGGTTATAATGTGGATTGTATACCTTTACGCAATATTTATGCTTTTTCCACATTGCGGATTTGGCGGAAAATTTTGAAAGACAGACCAAATATCGTTTTTTCGTCGCAAGTGGCATACAATCCCCGCGTCATTATTGCTTCAAGATTAGCTGGATGTAAGGTGATTGTGCGTAGTTCGGGAATGATTGGCAATTATCCAAGTGCAAAATTACGTAGAGTGAAATTCACATATCCTTGTGCTGATTTGCTTATTGCCCAACAAGAAGACATGCGCGAAGAGATGATTAAATTATTGAAAGTAAAACCAGAAAAAGTAATAACTATTCACAATCCTCTTGATTGTACAGACATAGATTCTTTAAGTGTCGCCCCATCACCTTATCTTGCAAAAGACACCGTAAACTTTGTTCAGACAGCCAGTGTAAACCACCGCAAAGCACAAGATGTTACTATTAAGGCTATGGCAATTGTGAAACAAAGTATTCCCAATGCACATATTTATTTTGTGGGCGGTTATGATGAAAAGAGTGACTACTATCATTCTCTTCACAAACTTATAACCGAACAAAATTTGCAAAACAACGTTCATTTTATTGGGTATGATAAGAACCCCTTTCGTTGGGTTAAAAATGCGGATTGTTTTGTGTTCCCATCGCGAGAAGAAGGATTACCTAATGCATTAATTGAAGCGTCTTATCTCGAGGTTCCTTGTGCCGCAGCACGTTGTTTGAGAATTGTCGATGAGATCATCAAAAACGGGAAGAATGGATATGTGGTAGACATAGAAGATGTGGAAGGTTTGGCACAGGCAATGATAAATGCAATAAAACTAAAAGATTGCAAGATGATTTACAAACCCGGCACGGTGGACGACTTCAATAAAGTCTTTGCGTCTTTATAAAATTTACAAACAGTATTGTTATTGAAATTCGATAGGAATACAGCAAATAGTATAAAAGATCATAAAACAAATAAATTTTAAAATGAAAGCAATTATTTTAAACAGCGGCTTAGGTTCACGTATGGGTGTCATCACTACCGACCACCCAAAATGCATGACCGAAATTTCATTTAAAAACACCATCCTCAGCCGCCAGCTGCGACAGTTGGTGAGCTTCGGTGTGGAAGAAGTAGTCATCACAACTGGCTACTATGACAAGGTCCTCGTAGATTACTGCGAATCCCTCCACCTTCCCTTAGAATTCACTTTCGTCAACAATCCGCTTTACGACAAAACCAATTATATCTATAGCATTTACTGCGCCAAGGAGCAACTGAAAGACGACGACATCCTACTCATGCATGGCGACCTGGTGATGGAAAGTCTGGTAATGGAAGCGGTGATTGACAGCCCCGTGAGTTGCATGACGGTGAGCAGCACCATGCCGCTGCCCGAGAAGGACTTCAAGGCCGTGATTAAGGACGGCAAAATCGAGAAGGTTGGCATTGAGTTTTTTGAGAACGCCATGGCTGCCCAGCCTCTTTATAAGATTCTGAAAGAAGACTGGTTGGTATGGTTGAAGAACATTGAGAAGTTTTGTGATGCGGACAACCGCAAAGTATATGCCGAAAACGCCTTCAACGAGGTCAGTGACCAATGTAAGATTTATCCTTGTGATGTAAAGGACATGCTCTGTGCTGAAATTGACACCCCCGAAGACCTGAAGTTGGTGAGCCAGAAGGTGGCCGAGGTGAATGAGCGCACAGTGTACATGTGCTTCAGCACTGAATATATTCACAGCGGTCACATGGCCATCATCAACAAGGCTCGCCGATTGGGCCGTTTGATTATCGGTGCGCTTTCAGACGAGGCTGTTTCAAGCTTCAAACGCTATCCTTTAGTTCCTTTTGAAGAGCGCAAAGCCCTTTTGGAGAACATTGCTGGAGTGGAACGTGTCATCACACAGGATACCTTGAGCTATGCCAAGAACCTTCGTGAACTGAAGCCTGACTATGTAGTGCATGGTACAGATTGGTGTGAAGGTTTTCAGAAACCAATCCGTCAAGAGGTGATCGATGTGTTGGCCGAGTATGGTGGCAAACTGGTTGAATATCCCTACAGCAACAGCCCTAAGTACAAAGAGTTGGATGCAGCCCATCGTGCCGAGGCCGCTATGCCTGATATCCGTCGCGGTCGCTTGCGCAAGTTGATTAACATGAAGGGTCTTGTCACCGCCATGGAAGCCCATAGCGGTATCACCGGTCTGATTGTAGAGAAGACCACCGTGTTACAAGATGGTAAGACGTATCAGTTTGATGCCATGTGGGTGAGTTCGCTTTGCGACTCCACTGCCAAGGGCAAACCCGACATCGAGTTGGTAGATATGACCAGCCGTTTCCGCACCATTGACGATATTATGGAAGTGACCACTAAGCCTATTATTTTCGACGGCGACACCGGAGGCTTGATCGAGCACTTTGTCTATACCGTCCGCAGCTTGGAACGCATGGGCGTGAGCATGATTATTATTGAGGACAAAACCGGTTTGAAGAAAAATAGTCTCTTCGGTACTGAGGTGAAGCAGACACAGGACAGTATCGAGAATTTCTGCGCCAAGATTCAGGCTGGCAAGCGTGCCCAGAAGACCAAGGAGTTTATGATTTGCGCCCGCATCGAGAGCCTTATCCTTGAACAAGGTATGGAAGATGCTCTGGCCAGAGGTTTTGCTTACAGCGAGGCTGGTGCTGATGCCATCATGATCCACAGCCGCAAGAAAGACCCGACTGAAATCTTCGAGTTCGTGGCAAAGTTCCGCGAAAGAAACACCGTGACCCCGATTGTGGTTGTTCCTACCTCATTCAACACCGTCACCGAGCAGGAGTTCAAAGACCGTGGCGTGAACGTGGTCATCTATGCCAACCAGCTCACCCGCACAGGCTTCCCGGCCATGCAGGACGCAGCCCGCACCATTCTGGAGAACCATCGTGCCAAAGAGTGCGATGACAAGTGCATGTCAATCAAAGAGATTATCACCTTAATTCCTGAAGAATAATGATTAGACCTGAATATTTCATTGAGAAACTGAGAGAAAACGGTATCGACTGCTTTGCTGGCGTGCCCGACTCTCTGTTGAAGAATATGTGTGCCTACATCACCGACCACTTCGATGCTGCACACAACATCATTGCTGCCAACGAAGGTGCTGCCGTAGGTCTGGCTGCTGGTCATTATCTGGCCACTGGCCAGCCCGCCTGTGTGTATATGCAAAACAGCGGCGAGGGCAACATCATCAACCCTTTGGCATCGTTGACTGACCAAGAGGTGTATAACATCCCTGTGTTGCTGCTCATTGGTTGGCGAGGCCGTCCAGGTGTTCACGACGAACCTCAGCATGTGAAGCAGGGTAAGGTGACCACTGGCCTGCTCAACGTGATGGGTATCAACTATGAGGTGTTGGCCAAGGAAGAGGATAAGGCTGAGAAGCAGATTGTCAAAGCCATCAAAGCTCTTCAAAACAAGGATATGTTTGCCTTGGTGATAGAGAAGGATACTTTCGACGAGTATAAGCTTCAGAACGTGGAGAAGAACGACCTCACAATGAGCCGTGAGGAGGCTATCCAAACCGTAGCCGCAGCCCTTGGCGAGACGGATTGCATTGTGAGTACCACAGGCATGATCAGCCGCGAACTGTTTGAATATCGCGCTGCCATGAATCAAAGCCACGAGCGTGACTTCCTAACCGTAGGCAGCATGGGTCATGCCTCTCAGATTGCCCTAGGTATCGCTTTGGCACAGCCCGAACGCCGCGTGTGGTGTTTTGATGGTGATGGTGCCACCATCATGCACATGGGCAGCATGGCCATTGTGGGCAACAAAGCCCCAAAGCACTATGTCCACGTGGTGTTCAACAACAGCGCTCACGACAGCGTGGGTGGCCAGCCTACCGTGGGTTTGAAGATAGACCTGCCTGCCATTGCAAAGGCTGTGGGTTACAAAGCATCCTATAGTGTGGACAACAAGGCCGATTTGGAAGCTATCTTGAAAAATATAGATGGGTTTGAAAGCCCCACATTGCTGGAAGTCAAGGTGAAGAAAGGCAACCGTAAGGATTTAGGCCGTCCTACCACCACACCTATTCAGAACAAAGAAGCCTTGATGAGTTTCTTATCCAAATAACTAATCATGCAAAGAATTTTGAAAGGAATCGATAGCCTTGGTGAAGCCCTTAAAGGCTCTACCAAGGTTCTCCTTGTTTGCGATAGCAGTTTTCCATTTCTCAGTATCAAGGTTGATATTGAACAGATGGAGGTGTCGTATGTGGTATTTGACCATTTTACGCCCAATCCGCTTTATGAGGATGTTTGTCTAGGTGTGGATTTATTTCGAAGTACCCAGTGCGATACTATCCTTGCAATAGGTGGCGGAAGTAGTTTGGACGTGGCCAAATGTATCAAGCTTTATAGCAAAATGGAGAATGATAAACTCTATTTGGAACAAGAGTACAAGGATACAGATGTGAAGCTTATTGCCATCCCAACTACCGCAGGAACAGGGTCAGAGTCTACCCGTTATGCTGTTATTTACTATGATGGCAAAAAGCAGAGTGTGACTCACGATAGTATCATTCCTGATGTAGCTATCTTGGAGCCTAGGGTATTGAAAACCTTGCCTATTTATCAGAAGAAGTGTACCATGATGGATGCTTTATGTCAGGGGATTGAATCTTGGTGGAGTGTGAACAGCACCGATGAAAGTAAAAAACTTTCCAAAAAAGCTGTTGAAACCATCATGAGCTGGTGGCATGAGTATCTCTTTGAGAACACCGACGCGTCTGCAGAGGCCATCATGAATGCCGCCAACCTTGCTGGGCAAGCCATCTGCGTTACTCAAACCACAGCCCCTCATGCCTTTAGTTACAAAATCACTTCACTTTACAAGTTTCCACATGGTCATGCAGTTGCAGTATGCTTACCAGAGATTTGGCAGTATATGCTGGATCATCCCGAGGAGTGTATTGACAAAAGAGGTAGTAGTTATTTACAAAACGTGTTCAAACAAATAGCACAAGCGATGGGTGTAAATACTCCTATAGAAGCCATTGCTGTTTTTCGAGAGATGATGAAGGATATGGAGTTGAGAAATCCTGTTGCAAATAATATTGTTTCCGAACACCAGGTTCTTGTATCTTCTGTTAACCCAGTGAGATTAAAGAACAATCCGATAATGTTAAGAGATCAAGCAATAAGTATCATATATAATAAAATATTGATTGATAAATAGTTAATTGGATTGTAATAATGATTTGAACCATGAAACAATTGGATATAAAACAAGTTCATGAGAGGTTGTTGAACATAGCTGTTGAGGTCGATAAGGTATGTCAAATACATGACATTCCGTTATATATGATTTACGGTACTATGCTTGGTGCGATTAGGCATAAGGGATTTATCCCATGGGATGATGATATGGATTTTGCCGTGCCGTATGAAAAATATAATGATTTGATAAATATCTTAAGTGATGAATTGCCAAAAGAATTACGTTGTATTACATATAGTAATTCTAAAATTTATGATATGCCATGGATAAAAGTGGAGGATACAATCACTATAGCAATAGATAATGTGCTTGATTTGCCAATAGAAGAAATGCCTGGTATTACAATTGATATATTTCCTTTGGTGAGTTGTCAAAAAGAAAAATGTGGTAGTACTGTACGAAAAATACAAAATCTATTACGAATCAAGAGGATTGTGTTTTCTGGTTTAGGTCACACCAAAAACACAGGAAAGAAAATAGCAAAGAAACTATTAAGGACAATCGTGCCGTTTTCATCAAAATCAATGAGCCAAAGAATAATACAACTAACGAATTCAATAAAACCAGGAGATTATTATATTATCCCTGTTAATCCTTGTTATTTTAATTTATATTTTCCGAAGCAATGGTTTCTGCCTTTAAGGAGATTTGACTTTGAAGACAAACAGTTTTTTGGTGTTTCTGAATATGATGGTTATTTAAAAGAAATATATAATGATTATATGACACTCCCCCCAGAAGAAAAAAGAAGAATTCATTGTGATAATGTATTTTTGAGGTAGGAATGTTTTCTGATATTATTTGATTATCTAATAGCATTGACAAAATGAAGAACAACAGATTTATTCGAGGTCTATATACATTATACCGTTGTTATATTGGTAATTGTAATAGGAAGAAATTCGGGTATATAGCAGCCTCTGCGAAACTTATTCCGCCTTTAAAGATTGATGGACCACAAAATGTTTATATGTATGAGAATACCAAGGTGGAAAATTCAACAATTTCGGCCGTTTTGAGTAAATTTATTATGAAAAAAGGGTCGGCTGCAGCTGAAGGTTTATCAGTGCATACTGGCAACCACATGCAATTAGTGGGAAAGTTTTATAGAACCATAACGAATGAAGATAAGCTTAATAGTGAGAAAGTTTTTGATAGGGATATTGTGGTAGAGGAGGACGTATGGATTGGCTGTAATGTTACTCTTCTTTCTGGTGCGCATTTAGGAAGAAGTGCTGTAATTGCTGCTGGTGCTGTGGTTAATTCTGAAATTCCTCCTTATTGTATTGCTGGAGGTGTACCAGCAAAGCCACTGAAGTTCAAATGGACTATCGACCAAATTTTAGAACACGAGTCCATTTTGTACCCTGAGGAGGAGCGTTTTTCAAGAGAAGAATTGGAAAAGATTTTTTCAGAGACAAAAACAAAGAAGTAACACGATAGTATACTTCTTTTAAGAACGAGGGCGACTTTATTACATTTTAATGATTTGTTGAATTATATATGTATGCAAAAAGCTATAATAAACTCACCGTCTTTAGATCCGACCAAAAATGTAAGTGGCATATCAGCCGTGGTTCAATTCATTATGAGTCAGAACCACGAAGTGGAATATGTGCATTTTGAAATTGGACGCAAAGATGATGAAGCAGGCGGTTTGGGTAGATGGTTGTCGATTTTTCATTCGCTCAAAGAATGGAAAAATACGCTGAAGAATCATCCAGATGCAATAGTTCATTTCAATTTTGCACTGACCAAACTCTCCATCATCAGAGATTCCGTGTATCTCCACTTTGTTCGCAAGAACAAGCTTGTGGTGCATCTTCATGGGGGTAATTATCTGTTTGAAGACAACATGCCTTCCTATATCTCATGGCTTTTGAAACGCTTGTTTCGAAAAGATATTCCGTTTATCGTATTAAGTGATAAGGAAAAGGAACGGATAGAAGAAAAATACCATGCCAAGACAGTGTTTTCGCTTCCCAATTGCGTGGATTTGTCGGAAGCCCAAAGTTTCGTGAGAAAAACGCCAGGAGAATGTTTAACTCTTGGCTATATTGGAAGAATAGCCGAAACCAAAGGAATGAAGGAGCTGCTTGAAGCTTGTGTGACAATGAAAAACGACAAAGTGCCTTTCAAACTGATCATTGCCGGTTCCGAGCGAAACGGTGATGCTTTTTTGTCACAATTTCGGACTTTATTGGGCGACAACTTCGAGTATGCGGGCGTGGTGTCAGGCGAAACAAAGAATCGTTTTTTGAAAGAAATGGAAGTCTTTGTGCTTCCTTCTTATTTCGAAGGTCTTCCTATTTCATTGCTTGAGGCTATGAGTTTTGGCGCTGTTCCTGTTACAACAAACGTGGGCTCCATTGGAACGGTGATTAGCGACAATGAGAACGGCATGTTCATCCGTCTGAAAAACAGCGACGACATTGTTGAAAAAGTAAAGCATCTGATATCAGACACTGCATTGTTTGATCAGTTAAGCAGAAATGCGCGTAACACTATTTTCTCTAATTTTAATCCTCAAGATTACTTTGTTAAGTTGAAAAACATATATTTATCTTTATAGTATTATGGCACAAGAACTAAACTCTTTATATTATCGATTAAGGATGATTCCATCAAAAATTGTTCGAAAATTGCGTTTCTGGAAATATAGAATAATGGGGTATGACATACATCCAACAGTAAGAATGGAACGAGGATTAAATCTTGATCGTATTAATGCAAAAGGTATTCATATTGGACGTGATACTGGTATTACATCTAGAGTTACCATATTGTCTCATCGTGTGATTCCGCACATTTATACGGATAAACACGGAAACGAAAGGACAAAAACTACTGGTATAGTTTGTGATACTTATATAGGGCATTCATGTCTTATTGGGACTGGAGCCACGATTATGCCAGGTGTAAAAATCGGAAACTATTGTATTGTTGGCGCTGGGGCTGTGGTTACCAAAGATGTGCCCGATCATACAATTGTGGCGGGGAACCCTGCGAGGGTAATTAAAGAAGGGATTGAGTTTGATGGGATGAGGATTTGAGAAAACGATGGTTAAGGATCAATAAAGTTGGAAAAAACTCAGTTTGTAGGTAGTGGCGGAGATTTACGAGGAGCTGTTGTAAACATAGAAAAAAGATGAATTTTTCTGAAAGATACGGATATGTAAAACCCATAGAGGTATTAAAAAGAGGGCCGCTTGACAAAGAATGCTTGACGGCGCCTTGCAACTGTTATGACCATTTGGCCCCGCAATACGACGAGGCCAAGTTCATGCTCGTGGCTTGCAGCGCCTTCATCAATTACATCCAGGGGAAGAGGGGTAGATGAGGAAGGGTATGAATGATGTAGCCGACAATATGATTAAAGGACTATTTGTATAAAGATAAATTTAGGACGTTGATACTGGCTTCGGAATAATATGAAAGAAGCAAGTACAAATACTCTTTCGAAAGCGGAGGAATAATTTGGACAGAAAAGAGTGCCAATAATCAATAGCAACAGATTGAAAACATGCGATTAGAAGACAAACAATCCATTCTACAACAAATCCACAATGGTTGCGAGCGGTGCTTGATAGCCCCTGAGAATCCATTTACATTGGATAACCCCGACTTGTTGGCAGTGAATGGGAACAAACTATTCGCCGTTTATTTACTTTCTTATCGTGAACAAGAGAATTTGGATCATCTGCTTCGCAGATTGTACCTTTCGCAATTGAGCTATGGGTACAAGATGACGCCCGTTTTACTATTTCTCAACGATGAACCTTATAACCCGCAGGTCAATCTTCAGGTACTAAAATATGCCTTTTCGCATGTGTCGGATTCTGTGGAGGATGTCATAAGATACATCACCATCGAAAAGCCAAATTACAAAAGATGGAAGTTTTTCTCAGAAGTTCAATTAAACCAATACATGAACTATCGTGCCTGCATGGAACTTTCGGAGAAGGCGTTTGTAGAGAAACAAAGGGCGGAAAAGGTTGAGGGGGAGCAAGATGACATTATTTACACTGGACCGGTCAATACGCGTAGTTGGTATTACGAGAGATGGAAAGAAAGCAAAAACTATTGGCACACTCAAAAGGGATTGGTTGGGAAGGTAATGAAAGGACAGAATGTTAGTTTCAAGTCTTCAATGGACTATCTGATGACCACTGCTTTTATGACCTTGTTCAATTTTGACAATGGCACCATATATCCTACTGGATACTATAATGAGTTAAGCGTGGTCAACACAAATTGGAATGTGTTCCATGAAGATTGCACTCCGAATAGATATAACCGGATGCTGTCTTTCATAGGGTTGGCACCAGTTACAATCACGTCAAATCGAGATATTGACTGGCTATTTGATAACTATCAAACTATTCGACACCATGTCATTGGCTAAAAAGATAAATACACTGAAGTTTCAGCTCGATGCTTTTGTGGCCAGCCGTCCTGACCTTCAGGCAAAAGAGATGAATGTCAAGGAAGAATGGGATCTGGAGGAGGATGCTAGAAAAGTCGTGACGGTGGAAAGGCGTGCGGAATTGTACCGTGTGCTCCATGCCACAAGGGCGTTTGATACGGGACTGTGGGTTTTCCTCGAAAAGTTTCATCATCGTTCCTTGGACAGTCACTCCATTACTGATTATGTGAAAGACTTGCAGCGAAACGTTACGAATACCACGGGTTTCTATCAGTTGAGCGGGGGCGTTGCCACCAAAATAAAAGATGAAGTGACCAATAAAAGAAACCAATATTGCCATGTGTCAGGAATGTTCCCGACAAAGGCCGAGGCGAATTTTGTTATCAGTAAGATTCTGGAGTACTACAGTTTGGTGTTAGGATTGGTGAAGTGATGTATTCCGGTTGTCAATAATAATAGAAATAATAATTGAAGCAAGAATTATGAAAACTAGAGTATATTATGGAGAGTACACTTTGCGGCATTGGTTGAATCTGATGCTGACTAGGAATATCGATTTGCCCGATTATCAAAGAAGCTTTGTTTGGGGAGAAGGAGATGTAAAAAGAATGATGGAATCTCTGGAATCAGGTCAGTTTGTTCCACCGGTTACTATCGCTCATTTCAACGATGATAACGGGCCAAAGAACCTGATTCTCGACGGACAGCAACGATTGACATCGTTATTGTTGGCCTATTTGGGCCGCATGCCGATAAAAGAGAAATTTGTATCCGGTGAAGATGACTTGGCAGAAGGAGATGACAGTGATGAAGACGGGAAGGCGTTATCTTCAATGGAGTGGACGTACAAGTTCATGCTGAGCAAGAATCCCAACGAGGATACTCTACTCGAGATGGGGAAACGCATTAGTGAAGATGAGCGATATGCGAAATTGGAGATTGCTCTTCCCCGAAAAATGGACGACTTTTACGATGACACATTCTTGGGTTTTTCGTTTGTTATTCCCAATAGCGGAGATGCAGCTGAAATACAACGCTATTTCTCGACATTGTTCAGAAATATGAACTATCTGGGGCATAAGTTGTCACCTCTGGAAAGCCGTAGGTCGCTATATTACTTGAATGCCGACTATAAGAACTTCTTTGATGGCAGGCTGGAAGGTGGCGAGGATATCCTATGCGGAATACGTATTGTTGAGAATATGCAGGCGAAGAAACTTGACTTTGTCAGATACCTTTCAACACTTTCGCAGTACAAAGGCACCAATGAGATAAAGAAAGTGCTTAGAGGATACTCTGCATACAGCTCCAGGGAGAGTTACTATGCTGACTATGTGTCGTATGTAGTTGGACTTGAGCAAGAGGATAGAAAAGACAAATTTGATAAGTTCAAGATTGCCGAGACATTCCCGAATCAAGAATGGAGAGAACGCTTTAAGACAGTAAAGACATTCTTGGAAAAGAATAAGATGCGCTTAGGATTAGACGAGAAATCAGACGCTTTCAAATCATGGATTGATGCGGATTATTGGCTATACGGTCTGCTCTTTTGTGTGGTGTTTAAGGGAATGAATATTACCAAGGAGGAAGATCTGATAGCGGCTATCAGCAAGGAGGTGTCAGAGAAAAAGAATCCCAAGGACGGTAAAGTAGGAGATGATTACTCCAAGAATCCAAACAGAGTGGGAAACTTGCGAGACAGAATTTTAAGATCAATTGGTATATACGAGCAATATGCGGAGTGACAGACAAGACATATTTATTCTTACCCCCATCATCAATATTTTGCAAGACACGGTTACTGCTTGTGCCGGTATAGGTTATGGGATTGAAACCCAGTCGTTGGCAGAGTATGTATTACAGACTACATTTCTGAAAATGACAGGTGCATCTGAACAGAAACTGAAGTGCATTTGTTGGGAAATGGCGACCCATGACTTTGGATATCGCTATCAGTATCTGAAAAAGAATTATGGGGAGTGTTCGTCGTATGGTGACAAGAGCAGCATTTACAAAGATTTTGTGAATGCAATTTTGGCATTAGATTCGCAATTCACCGTTGATTCCTTGTTTGGTGATATTGATATTTCCACCAAGATAAAAGATTTGATAAACCAGAAAATACTCCGTACCCAAAAGGCTCAGGAGGCGAGAAAGAAAAGAGCACTGACCGAAGCAGAATTGGGTAAAATGAGAACTGGAATGAAAGCATACTATGATAAGAACGGCTTGTGTGATAAAGAAAAATTTCATTTTAGTAGGGTCGTCTTTTTTGAGAGCATTCAAGATGCAGTGGACACAATTGTGAAGGACAGCTTGGTAGTGCAATGGGAACAGCATAACTATCTCAATTTCAAAGATGGTTGGAAAAAGCTTTCTGATTGGAGTTTTGCCGAAGGCGATACGCTGCTTTGTAAAGAATTGCAGGATTTTTACACCAACTTCGTCTATACTCACAGAAACCGATGCGCCCATAATCTAAAGTCATTCCAGAAAAACCTGCCCATGTTGAAGGCACTTGCTTCAGAAGGATATATATATGATAACTATTTCTACAGATTTTCTGTATTGATTCTGTTGGATGAGATATTTGTGAGACTGTACAAGAGATATGTTGAGTTGATAGGCTTTGTTTGGTGATAAAAGAAAGACTATGTATCTTGCAAACATCAAATTGTGGAATTTTCGCAAGTATTGTGAAGGAGTGAATGGGAAACCGGGCCTGGAGGTTGATTTCCACCCTGGAGTTAATGTTCTAATCGGAGAGAATGATTCCGGCAAGACAGCTATCGTGGATGCCATCAGATATACATTGAAGACCCAGAGCGGAGAGTTTATTCAGTTTGATGACAAGGATTTTTATCAGGATTCTAATGGCAACCGAAAAGACGAATTCAAGATAGAATGTGTGTTTGACGGGTTGAATGAACAGGATAGAGGATTGTTCTGGGAATGGCTGTCGTGGAATGCAGACAATACGAATTACATACTGAAGGTATGGCTGTATGTGAAGCGGAAAGACAATGTGATAATGACATCTTTTTCTGCGGGCATTGAGGGACAGGCTGAAAGAATGGATGCGGAGGCAAGAGAACTCTTAAAGGTGGTCTACCTTAAACCACTCAGGGACGCTCTTACGGACATGACTCACGGATACAAGTCAAGGTTAGCACAGATTCTAAGTGCGCACGAACTTTTCAAGACACAGAAAGATGAATTGGGAAACAACACAAAACACAAACTGGAGACAGACTATGAGAATCTGAAACGCGAAATAGAGAATTATTTCAAAGTTGGTGGAGACGGTGAACCCATAACAGATGGTATCAACACATTCCTTAAGACACATTTTTTGTTGAATGGTGATCCCCGTAATGCAGAAATTAAACTCACAGGAGGTGAGTTGTCTGAAATACTGAGACTTCTCGACCTGATTATGGAAGGGAACAAGTCGGGTCTTGGGACGCTCAATTTGCTATGCATTGCGGCGGAAATGCTGCTGTTCAACAACCAGAAGAAAGGATTGAAGCTGGCTCTTGTAGAAGAACTCGAGGCTCATCTTCATCCTCAGTATCAATTAAGGCTGATAGATTACATATCTTCGCAACAGAATAAAGAACAGTTTATTCTTTCCACTCACAGCATTACCTTGGCCTCAAAAATACCTCTTGCTAACTTGATTGTTTTGAAAAACAAGGAGGCTTACCCGATGTCACCGGCATATACAATGATGAGGCCTGCAGACTACAAATTCTTGGAACGTTTTCTTGACGCCACAAAGGCAAATTTGTTCTTTGCGAAAGGACTGATCATGGTAGAAGGGGATGCGGAGAATCTGTTGATTCCAGCTGTGGCAGAATTAATGGGACGGCCTCTTCATAAGGACGGAGTATCTGTAGTCAATGTCGGAAGTACGGCTTATAAGCGATACGTAAGTATTTTCAAACGTCGAGATGGTAAGTCTTTTGGGATGACCATAGCCGTGGTTTCAGATCTTGATGTCAAAGCACTTGAATATTATGATGATAACAGCATAGACCGTAAAACGCCTAAGTACTGGCTGAAAGAGACACTGCAACCAGACTTAGAGGTTGTTTCTACAGATGTTGATTATAATTCCTTATCGACGGTTTTCTGTACTAAAACTGCTTTTGAGAAAGAAGTGCGACAGCATAAGACAGAGAACTTTAGACCTGTAGAGGATACGCTGGAGCGCATGAAGGCGGTTTTGACTGAGGAAAAAAAGTCGACCATCGATGAAGCTGTGCTGTCTCGGATAAGGGAAGAAAAGACAAAGCGATTGGAAGGGGCTATCAATACGAATAAGACAAAACTATTCTTGCCTAAATCATGGACCTTGGAGTATGAAATAGCAGGGAGCGGGTTATACAGATTGTTGGCAACTGCTATCAAAGCAGCTGAAAAGGAGGAAAGCAATCCTGAGATGGAGGTGACTGACGAAATCTTATCGGGTTTATGGAATGAGGTGAAAACTGTTTTTCCCGATGGCCATGTCCCTACAAAAGAAGAGACTTTCAAGATCTTTGAGCCCCTGAATGAAGGAACAGTAAGTAAAGCCATTACTGCACAGTATTTGTCAGGAATGATTGTTGGCGATTTGTCTCCAGTGAAAAATGATCCAAATATGAAGCAACGAGTAAAGGATATCGTTGAGACGGACGAGAAACTGAAGTATCTGAAAGATGCCATCGAATTTGTTACGACCTAATCACACTTATTCGAACGTTTAGTATGCCATTTGCTACAGATGAAGAGATAAGATTTGCCCATGATGTTCTGTTGAAAGGGAAGAATCCTTTCGATGGCCAGAGGGTCAACATTATCAAAGAAGATAGCAGTTGCTATGTGCAGGCATGCCCGGGGAGTGGTAAAACAACAGCATTGTTGGCAAAGTTGATTATTCTTGGGAACAGAATGCCTCTGGAAGAAGGAAAGGGCGTATGTGTTCTGACACATACTAATGTCGCCATTGATGAGATAAAAGCAAAGCTTGGACAAAAAGCGGACGTCCTTTTCAAGTACCCCAATTTCTTTGGCACCATCCAAACCTTTCTGCACAAGTATGTAACTGCTGCTGCCCTTCACTATTTTTATGGTAGCCAGATCGCTTATGTGGATGATGATGTAGCAAAGGCGGTTCTGCTGAAGAAATACGGGAAATTGGGTTTTGAGAATAAGCTAAAGAAATTAGTATATACTTATACGGCTGCAAAAGAACACATAATTGGTGATGATGAGATTAATGAATGGGGCGGAACAGACGTGCTGACAACGGCAAAAGTCATAAAAAGGAAAGGTGTAAGAGTCGTCAAGTATGATTTCCAGTTGAGTGGGTATGATTTAACCCTCATTCCAGGTAATATAAAAAGTCTAATTTACGCGAAAAAGAAGCAAATACTTGATAAAGAGGGGAAAGAGATTATACTTAGTGCAAAGGTTGATTGGCCAAATAATAAGGTAATTATAAACAAAAGGCAGATTGGTGTTGAAACGGAAGCGGGTGCAGAGTTTGTCAAAACTAAAGAAGAAATATTCAAAGAGGGCGTTTTGTCCTTTGAGGATGCATACGATTTGGCATTTCGATATATTTGGGAAAAAAGTCTTGATTTCAGCAACTTCTCTGATAAGAGGTTTAAATACCTTTTTATTGACGAGGTTCAAGACTGTGATAAACAGCAGGTAGAACTAATCCAAAGGCTATTTGCTGATAACAAGGTCATCGTTCAGCGTTTTGGGGATTATTGTCAGGCAATCTTTGAGGGAGAAGAAAGTGATGGAACCGAAATTGTTGAGTTAAGAGGGGAACATGTTTTATACATACAAAACAGTAATCGTTTTGGGGAATTGATTGCCAAACCGCTGAGGTCGTTATGCATGGAGGATAATTCTCTGCTTGTGGGTAACGATGATGTTCATTCTGCGAAGCCCGTTATCATTTGCTATGAAGATTCTTTAACAGTCCTTCAAAAGTATGTTGAATTACTTGGCTCTACAATAATACCGGGAATGGATAATCGTTCAGTCCTTGAAATTGCTAACAAAGAGAGAATGGAAGACCCCTTGCATAGAGTGAATATCAAAGCCTGCGGATGGGTGGGTAAGAAAGGAGCCACGGAACAAAAAAAGTACATCGAGTCTTATTTTCCTGGATTTGAAAGGAAGAAAGCGAAAGCCAGAACCGAAAGTGAAGCTTTTGTTGATTTCCTGTTCCAGAATCCCAAAAGTACAGTAAAAGAATATGCCACATCAATCATACAAGGAATACTGAAGTTCCTGAATTTATGTGAAGTGAAGAATGAGGATAGACGATATACAAAAACATCTTTACTTGATTTCTTGACGGCCGTTGATGCAGAGAAGAAGGAAGACTTCCTAAGTAAGGTGATGAATTGGGCGTTGTCTGTTACAACCAGACACAGTGACGAAGAATTGTCAGCCACCAAAGAGGCCATTTACCAATACTTGACAACAATCCTTTTGCCGCTGTTTGACAAAGAAGCCACGGAAGAAGCAAACAATTTTTTCAATGCCAATAATGGGAATGATCAAGATGGTCCTGCGGGAGGGTGTGGTAATTTGTACCAAGTGAATGGCATTGAAATCGAAGTGGCAACAGTTCATTCTGTAAAAGGCGAAACTCATGCTTCGACGCTCTATTTGGAAACATATTACAATAGGTATCACGAATCAGAGCGTTTGGCAGACCAGTTTAAAGGAATTGCGTACACTGGCACAGATGGCGATTCTATAAAAAGCTTGAAAGTCGTTTATGTCGGCATGAGTCGGCCTCGCTATTTATTGTGTGTGGCTATTCAGAAAGACAGATTTGACAGGATAGATTGCCCCGAATTGAGAGAGATTTGGGATGTTGTTGAGGCGTAGTTTGTCAATAAATGGTAAAAAGGTGTGTTGTAATAAGGAATTAAAAAACTCAGAACATACAATGGAAGAAGAGAAGGAAGGTATGATAATTGAAATTTGAGAATTTTGATAGAGATTTTTGAGAATTTTGTGATGATAATTTGAGAATTTATGTATTTTTGGGTCGTAAAATGAACGGGTTATGTATAGGCGCTCACAATATAATGAATTGAAATCGAGGATTGAAGAACCTCGTGACAAGATACAGGTGTTATCTGGACCGAGGCAAGTAGGTAAGTCAACACTGGTGAAGCAGGTGCTGCAAGATGTAGACTTGCCTTTTATGCTTGTGAGCGCTGATAATGTGGACAAGGAGAACTTGGGGTGGATTGGCGAAATGTGGTCTACGGCAAGGGCGCGAATGAAAGCTGCTGGCGCAGCGGAGTATCTGCTGGTGATTGACGAGGTTCATAAGGTGAATAACTGGAGCGAAGCGGTAAAGAAGGAATGGGATGATGATACGTTCAACGAGTTGGGCTTAAAGGTAGTTATTTTGGGCTCGTCACGTCTGCTGCTGAAGGACGGGTTGACGGAATCGCTGGCTGGGCGTTATGAGCTGATCAGGATGCCTCATTGGAGCTGTGGCGAGATGCATGAGGCCTTTAACATGGATGTGGATCACTATATCTATTTTGGAGGCTATCCTGGTGGGGCCAAATACGTGAATGATGAACGCCGCTGGCGAAAGTACATCAAGGATAGTATTGTGGCACCTGCCATCGAGCGGGATGTACTACAAACTAAAACAGTGTATAAGCCGGCGCTGATGAGACAACTGTTTGAACTGGGGTGCGCCTATTCGAGCGAGGAATTGTCGCTGAACAAGATGTTGGGACAGTTGCAGGACGCCGGGAACGTGACTACGCTGGCCGGGTATTTGACCACGTTGGATGAGTCGCGGTTGCTGTGCGGACTGCACAAATATGCATCGGACAATGCCCGGAAGTATAACTCGGTGCCCAAACTGATGGTATATAATACAGCGTTGTTCTCGGTGCAGAGCGGTATGAACTTCACCAAAGTGTTTACCACACCCAAGGCCTGGGGACGTTGGGTGGAAAGCGCTGTAGGAGCTTATTTACTAAATGAGGCTGATGAATATGATTATAAATTGTATTATTGGCGGGAGCGAGACGATGAGGTGGACTTTGTGATTGATGCGGACGGAAAGCTGATAGCGATTGAAGTGAAGAGCGGACGAAGAACCTCGAATGAGGGACTTAGCGAGTTCAAGAAGCGCTTTAATCCGGTGTATTCGTTCGTGGTGGGTTCTGGCGGTGTTCCAGTAGAGGAATTTTTAGGCTGGGATTTGGGACGACTGATAGATGAGGAAGTGAGAAACGATTAATGCTTGGTGTCGCAGGCCGGACAAGGGTCAAATGTAAACAGTGAGCAGCGAAATAATAGCCTTAAATGAACATCCTATATATCATCGGCAACGGCTTCGATTTGGCTCAGGGGATGAAAACCCGATATGCCGATTTTTACCCATATTATTTGAAATGCAGTTCGCCTAATAATAAGGTTGAGCGGTTGAAGAAAGAGATTAAAGAGAACATCGGCGATTGGTCTGACATGGAGTTGGCTTTGGGAGAGTTTACCCGAAACGTGGACTCAGAAAGCGAGCTCACAGATTTGTATTTCGACATATCGGACAGATTGACGGAGTTTCTCCAACAAGAGGTGAAGAGGAGAGCCATCGAAAAAGAAAATAAGATACTTGGAGACCTTTATCGACCATTCCTTTATTTGGAACCATTAGACCGAAGGCTCTATCTGGAGTATTGCAAACCCTATTTGATTCATGATGAAAAACAAGTGAAGGTTGTTGTCGTAACACTTAATTATTCGGATACAATAGAAAAGATGGTAAGCTATCCGATAACGGTACCCACTGATATTACCGGGGTGAGATACAAGCTGGATAGTGTTTGCCATCTTCACGGGACATTGGACGACACGATTCTCATAGGCGTGGATGATGAACAACAAATCTCTAGCGAGGCTTTTAGAAAAAACCAAGCTGTCAGGGACTTTCTAATCAAGCCAGAAGCCATCGCTTCCATGCGTAGCGATAAACGATTGCTTTGTGAGGGGTATATCGATAACGCTGATATCATAGTTCTTTTCGGAGTGTCACTTGGCGCAACCGATGCTAGTCTTTGGGACTACATTGTCGAAGATATAGCAAGCGAAAACAATCCTCTATTAGTCTATTTTCATCATTCCGATGAAATCATTCCAAAAAACAGGAAACAATTATTGGGGAGAAAAGAAACGAAAGCTCGTGAATTGTTATACGAGCGGATGGGAATCCCCGCAAGTCTCCAATCGACGGATCGTATTTTGGTTGGATACAATAAGGACATTTTCAAAGGAAAGGGTTGAAAACAATGTTGTTGGTGTTCCATAATCTTAATAGTACTTCTAGATAATACAATAATTCTTTATGAACCAAAACCGCTATCGTATAGGCAAGACTTATATCTCCATTACTACTCCCAAAGACGCTCAAGAAAGAATTGCCCAGGCTGTCAAGGACGGGTTGAACACCTATATTTGTGTCTCGGACCCTCGCACGGTTGACTTGGCCTCGAAAGACCCCAAATACCGCAAGGTGATGAACAACTCTTTCATGAACACTCCTGACGGACAGCCTACCATGTGGGCTGCAAGACTATGGGGACTGAAAAACGTTGAGAGAACCATGGGCCCTATCCTGTTTCAGGACATGATCAACAACCCTGAGAGTGGCCTCAAGCACTTCTTGCTAGGCGATACCGACGAAACATTGGCAAAAATCATAGAGAAAGCATCGGAAAGCAATGCGCTTATTGTTGGCTCCTATTCTCCTCCTTTTTGCAAATTAGAAGAATATGACTACGAAGCCGTCGCTAAGATGATTAATGACAGTGGTGCTGACATTGTATGGACGGCTATGCGTGCTCCCAAGCAGGATTATTTTGATGTTAATCTTTTACCTTATCTGGACAAAAAAATATGTATCGGCGTGGGAGCGGCTTTTCGCTTCTATTTGGGAGAATACAAAATGGCACCGCCCCTCATCAAGAAATTGGGTCTTATGGGATTGTATTGGGGGCGTAAAGGCCAACCGTGGGGAAAGTTCATTTGGGGTTACCTAACCGACAACATGCCGTTTTTGTGGCATCTGGCAAAGATACCATTCAGAAGATTAGTGGGAAAAAAGTATTACGAATAAATCATAATTGACACAATATGGAAAAAGTAAGAATCGGAATCATTGGTATGGGTCGCATGGGTCTGACCCATTACTCGATCATTAACACCCATCCGGCGGTGGAAATGACGGCTATTGCCGACACTTCGAGCACTATGCTCAACATGATTAAGAAGTATTTGCCAAACGTGAAGATGTTTGAGGATTACAAAGACCTTCTGCGTAGCGGTCTCGTAGACGCCGTAATCATCTGCACCCCTTCGATATTGCATTATGAAGCCTGTAAATTGGCTGGCGAATTAGGTATTTCTGTTTTTTGTGAGAAACCTTTTACCACAAGCACACAACAGTCGGTTGAATTGGCGGATATGTTTGAACAGAAGGGTTTGGTAAACCAAGTCGGTTATGTTTATCGCTTCGACGTGGTGTTCAACAAGGTGAAGGAATACCTTGATGCGGGGCTTATCGGTAAGGTTGTGCACGTGAATGCCGATTCGTTAAGTGCAACGGTGTCAAGTGCCAAACCCGCAAAAGGGTGGCGCGCCAAACGTGAGAACGGCGGCGGCTGTACCTATGAGATGGGATCGCATGTGTTTGACCTTATGGATTATCTGCTTGGGAAACCCCAGAAAGTTTACGGCTCGTTGTTGAACAATGTGTATTCGGAAAGCGTGGAGGACATCTGCTCGGCGGAGGTGCAGTATGCAGGCGGCACCACTTGTTCTTTCCATATCAATTGGAGCGACTACACTTACAGAAAGCCCATGTTGAAACTCGACTTCCATGGTACTAAGGGTAAGATACAGGCGGATTTATATGGCTTAAAGGTATACTTACGCGAAGCTAACCAATCGATAGGTCTTCCTGAAGGATGGACTACTACGCCCATGAACATGCTGCCTGACCCGGCTCCATTCTATGTGCGTGGCACCAGTTTCACCAATCAATTGTATGCCTTTGCTGATGCCGTTTTGGAGGGTCGCAAGACCACAGGTTGTACTTTCCGTGCAGCTTCGGAGACCCAAGAACTTATCCATACCATATTTAGTAACAACGAAAACAAATAAGCCTTATGGAAAGAATAGACAAAATCGTTTTTGGTGACAACCAATTCTTTGGCATCAACCATCGCTCACAGGAAAAAGCTGAGGAGATGCTGAAGCGTTTTGGCAATATTGACAATATTTTTGAAGTGTACGATAATGCCTTTGATTGCGGTGTGAAAGCTGTGATGCTGAACAGCAACGAACATGCCGTCGCCATTTGCGATCGTTTCCGCGCAAACAAAAGCAAATATGGAGACTTGACTTGGTACCCTTCGATTCCTTATCCACACAAGTATGCCAATATGGTGAACGAGTTGGGCATTTTCCCAGCAGTAAGTGAAGTGTTGTTTAAGGGCAACTCGGCCGGAGGAGTCCTTGGCATGATTGGCAAGGGTGCCTCAGCCTTGTTCACAAAAGATGCGATGAAGATGATGGAGATGTTGATAGATGTAGAATACAAAATGTTTCACGACCTAGATGTCAAAGTACTGTTTTTGCAAAACGTGGTCGCTGATTTGGTGCTAGGCTACGACATCAAGGAAGTGTTTGAGCATTATTGCGAATACGTTCGTAAAAAATACCACATTCTTCCTGGCATTATTACGCTTAACATGCCTTATTTGAAAAACAAGCTTGAACAATGGGGCATTGACGAAGTGGTCATTTGTTCGTCCATCAATGCTGCTGGATTCAACATGTACCCGTCAAAAGAAGAATATGAACGCGTGATTGCCGAGAACGACCCGTCGAAATATCAGTTGATGGCCATGAATGTGTTAGCCAGCGGCTCCATTTCCCCAGAACAGAGTTTTGATTATATCAACAAGCAGAATATACAATCAGTGGTGTTCGGTGCTTCCTCCAAGGGGCATATCAAGAGCTCTGTTGATATGATTGATTTGAAATAATTACCTTATGACCATTCTCATCACTGGCATCCATGGCTTCGTGGGTAGCAATTTTGTGGCCGCTCTCAAGAGCAACAATGAGATTTATGGCATAGATATCGTCGCTCCCGAGAAAGAAGGTGTCCAAAAGACTTTTTCGTGGGATGATTTAGATAATGGACTTGTTCCACAAATTGATGCCATCATTCACTTGGCGGGTAAGGCCCACGACACCAAGAACCAAACTGAAGCCGAGGTTTATTTCAAGGTTAATACAGGATTGACCCAGAAGATTTATGACTATTTCCTGCAATCCTCGGCTAAGAAGTTCATCTTCTTCAGCACGGCCAAAGCTGCTGCCGACAAAGTAGAAGGTGTTCTCACGGAAGATGTTGTTCCTTCGCCTAAAGGTCCTTATGGCGAAAGCAAAATCAAGGCAGAGGAATATATTCAGGCGCGTCTTTCAGATGAGAAACAGGTGTATATCCTGCGTCCTTGCATGATACACGGCCCGGGCAACAAGGGTAACCTCAACCTGCTATACAATGTGGTGAAGAAAGGCATTCCGTGGCCGCTCGGCGCATACGACAACCGCAGAACTTTCACATCCATTGACAATTTGAGTTTTGTCATCGATGGTTTGCTCACCAAGGATGTCCCAACGGGAATCTACAACATGGGCGATGACGAGGCGCTGTCGACCAATGAGCTCATTGAGATCATCTGCCGTAGCTTGGGCAAGAAAGCCCATATCTGGAAATGGTCAAAGAGTTTGATTAATACTGGCGCCAAGATGGGCACAAAACTGCATCTGCCTTTGGACGAAGAACGGTTGCGCAAACTAACGGAGAATTACATTTCGTCTAACGCAAAAATTAAAGCAGCATTAGGCGTTGAAAAGATGCCCGTTTCTGCCCGTGACGGTCTGATGAAAACCTTGAACAGCTTCAAAGAAGAACAAAAATGACTTGGTGGATTTACTTGATTGTCACGGTAACATTGATTGTTGCGGAACTTGCTTATTTTAGACTTGCCGATCACTTCAACATCATCGACAAACCCAACCTGCGCTCATCGCATACCAAGGTCACCTTGCGTGGTGGCGGTATCATCTTTCTTTTCGGTGCATGGCTGTGGGCGGCTTTCTTTGGCTTGCAGTATCCTTGGTTTATGGTGGGGCTGACGTTCATCGCCATCGTTAGCTTTATTGATGATGTGCATTCTGTACCCAACTGGGCGCGTCTGCTGGTGCAGTTCACGGCCATGTTCTTCATGTTCCATGAATTGGGCATCCTACAGTGGAACCTATGGTGGATGGTGCTAATAGCGTGGATTGTCTGCGTGGGCATCATCAATGCCTACAATTTCATGGATGGTATCAATGGCATCACAGGAGCGTATTCTTTGGCCATCTTGTTGCCACTCATCTATGTCAATGCCAAATCACCATTCATGGACATGCCTTTCCTCATTGTGACAGGCTTGGCCATCCTCATCTTCTGTTTCTTCAACTTCCGTAAGAAAGCCAAATGCTTTGCGGGCGACGTGGGGGCCATTGGCATTGCCTTCATCCTCATCTTTGCCTTGGGAAAGTTGGTGGTTGCACAAAATGATCTTACTTACATCGTATTCTTCACCCTCTACGGCGTCGACACCGTTTTGACCATTTGTCACCGCATCATGCTGCATGAGCGTCTGGGTGTGGCGCACCGCAAGCACGCCTTCCAACTTATGGCCAACGAGCTGAAGATACCGCATGTGGTGGTTTCTGCCATTTATATGGTGTTACAACTGCTCGTTTCCTTCGGGATGATCCTGCTGCCTATGAAGCATTGGATCTATATGTGCATCGTGTTCGCCATCTTTGGCAGTGCCTATCTGCTGTTCATGAAGAAGTACTACCATCTGCACGAAGAATACCTCAAGTCAAAGACCAATGAAAATCACCCAGCAGCTTCTTGATACATTAACCGAACAAGCCAAGGCGTCGCCCCGCTTGCGCATGAACTACGACCTGCGCAACAGCGAGAAGGACCAGAGCCAGCGGATGCTGAATGCGATTGAGCCGGGGTCTCCGTTGCCCATACACAGACATCGGAATACTTCCGAAACGGTAGTTTGTCTGAGAGGCAGACTCGCCTGGGAGTATTATGATGAGCATGACAAGACATGCACGGAGACCATAGAACTTTCGCCAAACGGTCCCATAGTGGCGCTCAACGTTCCCAAAGGGCAATGGCACACGGTGAAATCCCTAGAGTCGGGTTCGGTGATAATGGAATGCAAGGACGGGGCTTATGAAGCGATGGGGGAGGAAGATGTTTGGGTTTGATAGTTTTTTAGGATGCTTCTAAAACCATTTTTCGATCGAATTATTTCCTTCGTAGGCTTGCTTATCATTTGGCCTTTGCTGCTCGTCATTGCGTTGCTGGTGAGGGTCAAGATAGGGAAGCCTGTCTTCTTTGTGCAGGAGCGCATCGGCAAGGGCGGCAAGCCTTTCAAAATACACAAGTTCCGCACTATGGATGTGGGTTGTGATGAGTCGCCCGTCAGCGTTGCAGGGGAGGAGCGCATCACACCCTTCGGTGCCAAGTTGCGCCACTATAAATTGGATGAGCTGCCCGAGCTGTGGGATGTCCTCATCGGTAACATGAGCTTCGTCGGCCCACGCCCCGATGTGCCCGGCTATGCCGACCAGCTGGAAGACGATGACAGAGATGTGCTGAAATTAAGACCGGGTATCACGGGTCCCGCTACATTGAAATACAGGCTCGAAGAAGAGATGATTGCCGACTATGTCGCCCAAAAACAGCAACAAGGCGACCCGCGCGACGCGCAAGAGATAGCGGTGGAGTATAATGACACGGTGATATATCCGGATAAGGTGAAGTTGAATTGCTATTATTATCGGAATTATTCGTTTTGGATGGATATTAAGATGTTATTTGCAACGGTTTTGGGACGGAAGATGATGTATGGGGGAGAGGTTATTTAGTTTAGAGTAGTGGAAAGTAAAAAAATGGAGAGTTGGAGACTTGCAGCGGTGAAAAAATATGTGTACCTTTGCAAAGTGAAAAACACATAGAATATGTGCACAGTAACAATTGATATTGATGAGACAACGCTTCGTGATGTGAATCCCAATCTTTCCGACATCGCCGTCATTCGCGAATGGGTACAGCAGTTGATAGACTGCCGTATCCAGGAGATGTTGGAGGAGGATACTGAGACAATGAGCATCGAAGAGGCTCGTGAAATGACTCTGAAAGCGGTTAGGGAGGAATACGCTTTGGCATGAAATACGTGATTAGAAAGCGGTGCGCCCAAAAGATAACTACGTTCTATCGTAATGTCTCCCGGAAGTACAAACACACTTATTCACTGGAGCTGATGGAAAAGAATGTGACAGAAGCCTATGACTCCATGTTCCAAATTGAGAATACACTAATGAGGCGATAGCCAACTATTGCTCGTTGGAAAGGCTATCACATGGCCAACACCGACAAATGGTACTTTGCTTACATCTTCGATGGCGAGACCGTTACCGTTGTAGATGCTTGTCATGCGCAGAATATGTATGATAAAACAATTAACAAGTAATCTGGTTTAGAATCTAAAACTGGGAGTTAAGGCCTTGCTTGATTATTTTTGAGCAGGGCTTTTGGTGTGAGTTTATGGGTAAATGGCAGCTACTTCATCTATTATTTTGATTATCAAGTAAAGGTTAGATATTATTCCGCTGGCATGGGAAAGAGCATAAGACAACGTTTTTCAGAGATGACACGTCTCTATCATTTCACGAGTTTTAATACCGCATGCCGCATTATTGAAAGTGGGAAGTTGAGGTTCGGGAAACTCTATCGGATGAATGATTTGATAGAGAATAATAAGATTGTGTTTCAACATTTGGTAATGGATTTGGATGAGGATAAAAACAATGGATTGTTTGCGGAAGAAGAAATGCATCGTTACCAGCAAATCAGTTTTTCTCAGGATCGTCGAGATGGCGATAGGATCTACGAAGGGTTTAATCTTCATCCCATGTGGGGTTTGTATGCCGATAAAGGATATGGAGCTTGTTTGGTTTTCGACAAGGACAAGTTGAAACTCGAAGAGGGAGATTATGCAAATAAAGTGGAATATGTGGACTTGGTTTTCCCGGATTATGGTTTTCGAAATAAAAGCAAAGCTGGTATTAAGGCAGAGATATGGAGTAGAAGAGACGAGATATTTTTTGTCAAGAGAAAGGAATGGGAATATGAACAAGAATATCGGATTATTCGTAGGGCGAAAAAGGAATCAGAGGATAATTATTTGGATGTATCGGAGGCTTTATCTTTCGTGATCCTTTGTAGAGACGGTTCTTTGTTTGAAAACGAGAAAATATGGGATGGTTTTTGTTATCAAGATGTGAAATGTTTGAATAGACGATTGCCAGTATTGTCCTATGAGTTTGATTTAGATGGATATACATTGTTTAAAGACTATTGGGACCCGATTTGGAGCGAATTCAACGGTTTTGATTACTAACACCCCAACGGGTAAGTGATACTTTTCACTATGGCGGATCTGACTTCGGTCGGGTCCGCTTTTTTATTTAAAAATCTTCAAGAAAAAGAACAGCGGAAAATATTACATCGTCGGGTATGTTTGATGAGTATTTGTAGTAGTTGGGGGAGAATAAAACAGAGAAGGCGGCCAATGGACCGCCTTCAATAACATATTCGGTTTAGTCATACAAATACTTTGCTTGTCTTTGGATGTATGAGCAGAGACCTATTCCTCTATGAGCAAGTGCTTTCATGTTCTCGACATGTGTGCGGCCTGCTTTTGAGTAACTGTAACTATACCATTTGCCTCCATCGAATTGTACTCTAATGGATGTTGGCATGATTTCGTAGGCTCGAACCCCGGAATTACCACCTAAGTTTTTGTAAATGCAAATCATTATAGTGTTTTTTTGTTTCTTCTACTTTGGTTTCGAAGTTTAACCCGGTCCATTTCAAGGCTGGGGCCGTTACCTTGTGGGTGGTTACTTACCCGAATCATTCTGATTGTACTTAGGTCTGTCACCACCATGATTGCGCTTGTAGGTGTCAATTCTCTCTTCTTCCCACTTGCCTGCGCCTTCGCTTGTTGAAGGGCCGCCAATGATGGCCATCTTAGTGAATCTTTTACCATCAGCCCGATGTTCGGCTTCGCGACGTTCGGGATTGTTTGTGGTTCCAACGTAAACTGTACGATGACCATCATGTAATTCGTACTTATAGGTGTCTTTTTTCGCCATAGGCACTTGTTTCCCTGCCTTTACAGGGGTTCTTTATGAAGACTTGTCCAAGGTCTTCGGATTAGTTGTCCGGTTTGGACGACCGTTTGGGTCTTTCCCGACGCTTGCAATCGCCAAAGTCTGTACCATCTGAGTTTTTATAAACGAATCCATGACAATTATTCCATTTTTCTGACAAAATTTCATATTCTTACAAAAAATCAAACGAATTCATTGAAATTTTTACAAAAACACTTGTTGGTACGATTATTTGTATTATTTTTGCATTCCCGTTTGAAAAATGAAAAACAGCCAAGCTACAAAAGAAGAAGTCGATGCGTTTTTGAAGGAGTTTAAAGAAAGGGCGAGACTATTTGACATAGTATATGTCGATAGCAAGCCGAATAACGTTGACACTTTGACCGCGCTAGACATTACTCATAAAGATAGGGATAAGTATGTTTTGTCGCTTGAAACAGAGGATTATTGCCAAGGACCAGATAAAAACGATTATCCTGGCCAAAACGATGTTTGGGTGTTTGGCAAACAGATCAAAGGCCAAGAGGTTTACATCAAGGTATTCATCAACGCCCAACTTAACCGACCCAACGTGTGCATTTCATTTCACATTGCTAAATTTAGTCTTACCTATCCATTAAAAAACCAAAGGAGGATAAACCATGAATAGTCCGTTTACTGGCGGGCACGCCACACTTGTCGAAGAAAAGGCAACCACCACTTACCGAGGTGAGGAGTTTGAATATACCCGGCGTTATTATCGTTGTGACGACACGGGTATTACATTTACCGACACTGAAACTGATGGATGGGGCCTTGATCAGGTTTATTCCCAGTACAGGGAAAAATACGGCATCCCTGCTCCCGAAGAAATCAAGGCCATACGTGAACAATATGGCTTGTCAGCGGTAACCATGTCGAAGATACTTGGTATCGGCGATAATCAATATGGTTTGTACGAAGGCGGCGAGATGCCAACAAAAAACATAGGAAGGATGATAGCCACCATAAAAGACAAGAACATTTTCAACATGTATGTGGATATGGCCAAGAACCAGTTCAATGAGAAGGATTATAATCGTATCAAAGAAAAAATTGAAAATGTAAACGGATCGGGTTCCTATTATATCGAAAACAATCAATACTCTTATCAATGGTTGTTTGTCTTGCCTATTCAACCTGTCGTTTATAAAGAGACTAGGACAGTTAGGTGGAATAAAAGCACAACTAACCAAACATTTGCATTAGTATGACAACCAATATGGAAAAAGAAAAACCAATCAACATCAAGTTACTCTCCGTTGAGGAAACAAGTATCGTCAACAATTGTGGAGGAAAAGACCTGACAGACTTATCTGAAGACGTTTTGGGGTTCCAGTTCAAGGTTGACTCAATGATTAACCTTGCAAAAGAGACCATGACGGTCAACACAACCATTCGTTACCGATACAATAATGCCGACCTTTTCCAGGCGGGAAGCAAGACGGTATTTGTCGTGACCTCTTTGAACGAGATCGTTACTCGAGACGACAGCAAAAATACCATTACTTTTTCTTTCGACATTGTTCCGACATTAGTTGGTGCCTCCTATAGTACGCTTCGTGGCATTGTATATAAAGAAACAAAGAACGGGCCGTTGGAAAAGTATCCTGTGCCGTTAATGCCAATGAAAGTTTTGGTGGAGAAATGTGTCTTTTCTGTAGAAGAAGAGAAAACAGTTTAGTTTTAGTCTCAAATGAACATTCTATACATCATCGGCAACGGCTTTGATTTGGCACAGGGAATGAAGACCCGGTATGCTGATTTCTATCCGTATTATTTGAAATGCAAATCACCAAACAAAGCAGTCGAGCTGTTGAAAAAAGAGATAAAGGAAAATATTGGTGACTGGTCGGACATGGAAATCGCATTGGGTAAGTTCACCAAAAAAGTTGATTCCGAAGACGAGTTCATAGAGATGTATTTTGACCTCTCGGACCGACTTACAGAGTATTTGAAACAAGAATCGGAAAAAGTAGGGCTTAATAAGCAGAGCCGTATGGTGGAAGATCTATTCGAGCCGTTTCGTTACTTGGAGCCCTTGGATCAAAGACTATATTTAAGTCATTGCAACAAGTTTTTTGGCAACGGCAACAGAGTAGTCGCTGAGGTCAACGTTGTCACCTTAAATTATACTTCCTCCATAGAAAGACTGATCGGTTCCCAGCGTTTGCGAAATGTTAGTATGGAAAGCGGTTCGTTTTCTTTGGGTACCATTTGTCACCTTCATGGGATGTTAGGCGACACCATCCTTGTAGGGGTGAATGATGAGCAGCAGATAGCCAACGATAGTTTTAAACAAAACCAAGCCGTTAAGGATTGCTTGGTGAAACCCGAAGCGATTGCCGCCATGCGAAGCGACAAGAGCATTCTGTGCCATGGTTTTATCAAGAAAGCGGACATCATCATCTTATATGGCGTTTCATTAGGTGCCACGGATGCGAATCTATGGAAAGCCGTGACCGAACGGTTAGCAAAAGTTGAGCAACCTATGTTGGTTTATTTCCATCATTCTTTGAAGATAATTCCGCGCAATAAAAAACAACTCCTAGGGCGAAAGGAAGCTGAGGCGCGCGAATTACTTTATCGGAGGCTTAATCTCCCCCAAGACCTGTATTCTGATAATAGAATCTTGGTGGGATACAATAAGGATATTTTTGCGCCACGTCAAGGGTCTTGATAGACGCGTGTCTGTTTGGTAACACACAGTCTATAGACACAGCGGCCTCGACTTCGGTTGGGGTCGTTTTTTTTGTGGGTTTGCCTAAGGGCTTAGGAGATTGCGGCCCTTAACTCCCGCGCCCTTCGGGCACCCCCTCAAGAGGGGGACGGCCCGCGATGACTGCTTTTGGGATGGTTTTTTCATCATATATTAGTTTTTCCCTATCTTTGCCCCCATAAAACCACTATCATGCCCAAAAACCGCATATACCTCTGCCTGGCCCACATGAGTGAGGCCGGCCTCGAACAGAAATACATCCAAGAGGCCTTCGACACCAACTGGGTGGTGCCGCTGGGACCGAATGTGGATGGGTTCGAGACTGATTTAGAGGTGTTTGTAAACGGCATGGTTGAAACGAAAGGCATTGCGTCTCTACAACCTATGCCGTTGCAAAAACATGTTGTGGCCTTGTCATCCTGCACCGCTGCCCTACATCTGGCCCTGCTGTTGCTCGGTGTGGGCAAGGACGATGAAGTATTGAGCCAGTCGCTCTCGTTTTGCGCTTCGTCCAATCCTATCACCTATTGTGGTGCCAAACCCATCTTCGTCGACAGCGAACCTGATACCTGGAACATGGATCCCGTCTTGTTGGAAAAAGCCATCCAAGACCGTATCGACATTACAGGGCGCAAGCCAAAAGCCATCATTGTCGTCGACCTCTATGGCATGCCTGCCAAATGGGAGGAATTGACACAAATCAGCCTAAAATACGACATCCCCATCATCGAGGATGCCGCCAACGCCATGGGATCGTATTACGAAGGAAGGGTTTGCGGCACTTTCGGCACCCTTAGGACGTTCTCGTTCAACGGTAACAAAATCATAACCACAAGCGGTGGTGGTGCCTTGGTGTGCGATGATATGGCAACCAAGCAACACGCCATCTTTCTTGCCACACAAGCGCGAGAAAAAGCACCTTATTACCAACACGAAACCATCGGTTTCAATTACCGCCTAAGCAACGTCTGTGCAGGCATCGGAAGAGGACAAATGACAGTGCTGGACCAGCATATCCAACACCATAAACACGTCCATGACCTATACAATAAATTGTTGGGATCGGTAGAAGGCATCAGGGTCCATGACAATCCTTCCGACAGTTTCGACAGCAATTACTGGCTGACCACCATCACCATAGACGCATCTGTCAAGGTTAAAAGTCAAGACAATTCTCGTCCCAATTATTCTGATTGCGAACCCAACACCAATGTGGAGGCGCTGCGCGTCATCCTCGACCAGGCAGGTGTTGAAGCAAGGCCTCTATGGAAGCCGATGCACAAACAGCCAGTCTACAAGGATGCCCCAGCCTACGTCAACGGCGTGTCGGAAGCACTCTTCAAGGTAGGCATGTGCCTGCCGAGTGGACCGTATGTCACGGACGAGGATGTGAAATATATCGTAGACACTATCAAATCAGCAATTCAATAACTAAAATATAAAATTTATGTCAAAGACAGCATTAATCACCGGCATCACGGGCCAGGACGGCTCCTTCCTTGCCGAGTTCCTTTTGGAAAAAGGCTACGACGTGCACGGCATCATCCGCCGCTCGTCGTCGTTCAACACGGGCCGCATCGAGCACCTCTACCTCGACGAATGGGTGCGCGACATGAAGAACAAACGCCTGCTCACCTTGCATTATGGCGACATGACCGACTCGTCGTCGCTGGTGCGCATCATCCAGAAGATCCAACCCGACGAGATCTACAACCTGGCCGCACAGAGCCATGTGAAGGTGTCATTCGACTGCCCCGAATACACCGCCGAGGCCGACGCCGTGGGCACGCTGCGCCTGCTCGAGGCCGTGCGTATCCTCGGTCTGGAGAAGAAATGCAAGATCTACCAGGCCTCCACGTCGGAGCTCTTCGGTCTCGTCCAAGAGGTGCCACAGAAGGAGACGACGCCGTTCTATCCGCGTTCTCCTTACGGCGTGGCCAAGCAATACGGCTTCTGGATCGTGAAGAACTACCGCGAGAGCTATGGCATGTTCGCCGTCAACGGCATCCTCTTCAACCACGAGAGCGAACGCCGCGGCGAGACCTTCGTGACGCGTAAGATCACCCTCGCTGCCGCACGTATCAAGCAGGGTTATCAGGACAAGCTGTACCTCGGCAACCTCAACTCGCTCCGCGACTGGGGCTATGCCAAGGACTATGTGGAGTGCATGTGGCTCATCCTGCAGCAGGAGCAGCCCGAGGACTTCGTCATCGCCACAGGCGAATACCACACGGTGCGTGAGTTCTGCACGCTGGCCTTCAAGCATGTCGGCATCGACCTGCGCTGGGAAGGTGAAGGCGTCGACGAGAAAGGCATCGACATGGCCACGGGCAAGGTTTTGGTTGAAGTCGACCCGCGCTTCTTCCGCCCCGCCGAGGTGGATCAGCTGCTGGGCGACCCGACGAAGGCTAAGACGCTCTTGGGCTGGAACCCGCGGAAGACTTCGTTTGAGGACCTCGTGAAGATCATGGTCGAGCATGATATGAGGTTCGTGAAGAAGCTGTATCTTAAAGCTCATATGGAAGAATAAACCGTCTTCTTGGCCCTCATGGCGGGCAACGACCCGCCATCCCATCAGCGTTAGGGTATTCTGTCGCTGAGGAGACTGCGGGTCAAGCCCGCAGTGAGGACCAAGAGAGAATGAGTGATTCTTTGGTTATTTCCGATAACATAAATCCAATGGAAAAGAATAGTAAAATCTACGTCGCAGGACATAAAGGCATGGTGGGCTCCGCCATTGTGCGTGAGCTGCAGCGCCAGGGCTACAACAATATCATCACCAGAACCCACAAGGAGCTTGACCTCACCCGTCAGGACCAGGTGGAGGCCTTCTTCGCGGAAGAGAAGCCCGAATATGTCTTCTTGGCTGCGGCAAAAGTCGGTGGCATCATCGCCAACCAAAGCGCCCTCGCCGACTTCATGTACGACAACATGATCCTTGAGATGAACGTCATCCATGCGGCATGGAAGAACGGCTGCAAGAAGCTGGAGTTCCTTGGCTCGTCGTGCATCTATCCCCGTATGGCACCACAACCCATGAAGGAGTCGTGTCTGCTTACGGGAGAGTTGGAGAAGACCAATGAGGCCTACGCCTTGGCGAAGATCAGTGGACTGAAATACTGCGAGTTCCTTAACCGTCAGTATGGCACCGACTACATCAGCGTGATGCCGACCAACCTCTATGGTCCCAACGACAACTACCACCCTGAGCACAGCCATGTGCTGCCGGCCTTGATCCGTCGTTTCCACGAGGCCAAGGTCGACGGGCTGAAAGAGGTGACCTGCTGGGGCGACGGCTCACCGCTGCGCGAGTTCCTCTATGTGGATGACCTCGCCAACCTCTGCGTCTTCCTGATGAACAACTACTCGGGCAACGAGACCGTCAACGCGGGTACAGGCAAGGAGCTGACCATCAAGGCCTTGACGGAGTTGGTAGCCAAGGTGGTGGGTTATGAAGGCGAGATCAAGTGGGACACCACGCGCCCCAACGGCACGCCGCGTAAGCTCCTCGACGTGAGCAAGGCGACGGCGCTCGGCTGGACCTACAAGACCGAGCTGGAGGACGGCATACGAATGGCGTACGACGACTTCCTGCACAATCCGATGCGAGCGGAGAGGTAAACGAAAAAGCCTGCTGAATCAGCAGGCTTTTTTTGTTTGGTGAGGTACCTGGCGGACTCGAACCGCCGTCCCCGGTTTTGCAGACCGATCCCTAACCACTCGGGCAAGGTACCCTTAGCGGCTGCAAAGATACAACATTTTGCCGAAACGCAAGGTTTTTCCTTGAAAAAATTACACCAGACCTCTAGCCGACAGTTTCAGCCAGTTCCAGAGGAACAAGGCTATAAACAGCACACCACAATATATATAGAAGAGTATCAAGTCTTTATGACGCAGACGGGTCATAGCATAGGCGGCCATCAATACGATTAATGGCATGGCTGGCTCGTGATACCGTTCCGAGTTGGCGGCAAAGGAGAACATGATCATGGCGAGATAACCCAGTTCATAGGCCCCAATCAGGCTGAAGTCGCGCCATTTGCGTTGCCTGACGGCGATGACGATGGCCAGCATGGCGAAGAAGGCCAGGAAGTTCTTCACGTAGGTGCTGCCATGGATCATCTTGTTGTGGTCGGGACTCTCCTCCACCATAGGAGACAAAGGCAAGACAAAGGCACCGGGAAACAGATACTTGCCCTGAGCCAGCTCGCTGTGGCGCATGCCCAAGGAATCGTAACGCTCTGACTGATAGTTCAAATCCGTGAACTTCAGGGTGTTGACGATACGCATCTCGCGACCCACGGGCGAGAAGAGGAAGACCAGAAACACCACCGCCGTCACCGAAACGGTGATGATTTTTGCCTTTTTGCTCACCAGCTCTTGGGACGAGAGCACCACAAACACCAGGAAGGCGAAGATGAGGCACATGCCTATGATGGTGCGGAAGCCGAAGGTCATGCCCGTGAGCAGGATGGGGAAAAAGATGTTCCAGAAAGTGTATTTCTTGCTGCGGATGAGATAGTCCATGCGCTCGAGGGCGAGGATGGAGAGGAAGATCATCTCCATCTCCTTGGTGTGGAGGCCACATATCTGCACGAAGACAGGCGTGAACACGCACATCACGGCGGCCAGACGGCCCGTGCGCTCGCCAAAGGTACGTTTGCCCAGCTTATAGACCACGATACACATATAGGCGCTCATCAAGGCCTTGAAGAGCCTCGGCACCAGCCAACTACGGCCGAAGATGGTATAGACCAAAGTGAGCCACAGCGCATAGCCTTGGTCGGACCAGCCCATGGTGCTATAATGCAAGTACTTGAAGATGTAGGCGATATGGCCATGACGGACACATCTCGACAGATAGGCACCCGTGTCGTGGTACCAACGGCTGTCGCCAGCATCGTATTCAAATCCGATACCAGTCTCCCAGTAGTAGTAATAGCACATCACGAAGGCATACACCGCCCGGATGATGAAAGCCGTCCAGAACACCTTGCGCCAGAAGCGTTTCGGGTCGTCGTCCTTCCATCGGGGGTAGAAAACGGAGGTCAGCAGGAAGAAAAACAGCACCTCCCCTACTCCCCACAGCATCCACTTCCATTGCAGGGCATAGTCGCGAAACGCCACGCTGACCACCACGAGTGCCAGCAGATAGAGGCCTATTCCAAAGGATACAATGTGTCGCAGGAGTTTTGTAGACATCAGAACTCGAACATAGTACTGTGTTTCTTGGGCCTCAGGGGCACTCGACGCAAAACCGCCCGCTCTTCAGGCGTGATGGTGCCTATCTTACGCATGTCGATGCGTTCCCACCAGTTGAGTTTGTATTCGTGGAAGAAACGGAACAACGCTTCCGAGGCGGTCAACATCGAGGCATCGTAGCTTTCCACTAGGGTGTCCGACGTCGTCTCAAACTCGATGTGAAGGATACGGTTCGCGACATCGTAGGCATAGGTGAAGCCATAATAGACCACCGAATCTTTGTGATGGTCTCTTTGCACACCATAGCCGTCGTCAAAGAAATACATCAAGTATCCCTTCGTGGTATCGAAAGGATCGTATTCCTTGTGTTTGTAAGAGTCCTCGATCATCTGGCCGAAAAAGTCAGTGTTCCAATGCTCCACCTTCGAAACGCCAAAAACCAAATTGATGATTTCCTCGAACTCCAGCTTGTTTTGCGAGAGATACACCTTTGCCGAGCAGAAGCCATGTTCTGAAGCGAGTGTAAAGGAAGAGCTTCTGTATCCGTCGCCATCGTAAGGCTGTACCGTTACGGAAAGCGTCCCTTGGTTGACCGGTTCGCCCGACATGGGCGAAACCGTATACCAATCGGCATCGTCGTCGATAATCACCGTCCATTTGCAGTTGGCGGTGACTTCGAGGGTTTTTGTGTTGGCTTCTTTCGGAAACCATAACTCGTATTTGGAAAGCGTGATGGTTTCGTCTTTCTGGTAGACCGTTACGGTAGGTTGTACTTGTCCACGTCCCGAAACAACCGTGAACGTACCCGTCCTGTAATCCGTTGTCGTGCATGGGCTTACAATAACGGTAAGGATGCCGTCGGAGGCTTCTTGGCTTGTCATGGGCGACACTGTGAACCAGTCCACGTCAACGCTGACGGTCCAGTCACAGTCGGCATTGACGGTAAGCGTGATTGTGTCGCCTTCCAACGGGAACCAAAGGTCGGTCGAGGACAGCGTGAGGGTCTCTTTCTTGCAGCTCACATGACTGAACAGGACAAGGACCATGATGGATAAGAAGAAGGTTTTCGTTTTCATGATTCATTGATAAATCGTATAGAGACGGTGCATGCACCGTCTCTACAGCATTAATTCATCAGAATTGCAATATCGGTTCTCCGCCCTTGCGTTTGGTGACGGCACGCATCAGGATGGACCTCTGTCCGGGTGTGATGGTACCGATTTTCCTCATGTCGCCACGCTCCCACCAGTCGGTCTTGTATTCGTGCATGAAGCGGAACAGCGAGTCGCTGGCCGTCAGCACCTGTGGGGAATAGTCTTCAGGGGCATCGTTGACCGTCTCAAACGAGATGTGCAGGATCTGGTCGATGGGACTGTAGTCATACGTGAAGGCGTAATACACCGCCGTGTCCTTGTGGTGGTCCATCTGGATGCCCGAGCCATCGGCAAGGAAAAACATGGTGTAGCCCGTAGCCGTGTCGTAGGGGTCGTACTCCTTATGTTTGTAGGAGTCCTCAATTATCTGACCGTAGAAATCTGTATTCCAATGCTCTACGCTTATAAAACCGAACACTTTGTTATACAGGCCGTCGAAATCGAGTTTGTTTTGCGTGACGAAGACCGTGCGATACACGTGGCCGTTGGGCGAACTGATGATGAACGAGGAGCCACGGAAATCGGCATCTGTCATCTCCTCGACGGTGATGGTGATGGTGGCGTCGTTCTTGCCGCTCGTCTCACTGATGGTGTACCAGTCGGCACCGTCGTTCTTGATGATGGTCCATTTGCAGTTGGCGGTGAAGTCAAGGGTCTTCGAGCCAGCGTGCAGGCTGAACCACAGGTCGTTGGTGGAGACGTCGATTTTATAGGTCTTGATGCAACTCGTGAGACCTGCCATCATGACGAACAGGGCGGCTATGGCCAAAAGATGAAGGTGTTTTTTCATATCGGATAGATTTTGGATGCAAAAGTACATATTTTTCTTAATATCGTCTTCTTTGTTTCGTCTTCTTAGGCAGGGTGTCCATCAGCAGTTCGAAGTCCGTGGTGTGCTTGAAGAGGTCGACGGCCTTCACACGGATGCGCACCTCATCGCCGAGCTGGATGACACGCCCCGTCTCCTGACAGATGACACGGAAGTTCTCATCGTCGAGGTAATAATAGCCAGGCAAACTCTCGTAGCGTACCAAGCCCTCGCATTTGTTGCCTTTCAGCTCCACGAAGAGGCCCCATTTGCTCACGCCCGAGACCAAGCCCTCAAACACCTGGCCAATCTTGTCTTGCAGGTACTCGGCTTGCTTGTATTTGATGCTCTGGCGTTCCATCTCCTCAGCCTGTTTCTCCATCTCGCTGGCGTGGACACACATCTCCTCGTATTCCTTTTTGTTGACCGAGCCTTGTCCTTCGACGAGGTACCTCTCTATTAATCTATGCACCATCAAGTCGGGGTAGCGGCGGATGGGTGAGGTGAAGTGGGTGTAATAGTCGAAGGCGAGGCCATAGTGCCCGATGTTGTCGGTGCTGTAGACGGCCTTGGCCATGGTGCGCAGGGCGACGGTCTGGATGAGGTTCTTCTCGCCCTTGCCTTCCACGTCCTTGAACAGTTTGTTGTAGGAATGCACCAAGGCGGTGCGGCTGCTGAGGTTCATGGTGTAGCCCAGTCGCGAAATCAACGTCATGAACTTGTTGAGTTTCTCGGGGTTAGGCTCGTCGTGGATACGGTAGACGAAGGTGTTGTTACTCCACCGGCTCTCAGGCTTGCCGAAGGTCTCGGCCACGGTGCGGTTGGCCAGCAGCATGAAGTCCTCGATGAGTTCGTGGCTCTCGTTCTGCACGCGCACGTAGGTGTCGATGGGTTTCTTGTTCTCGTCGAGGATGAAACGCACCTCCTCCGAGTGGAAGTTGATGCTGCCCGCCTCCATACGCTTCTCACGCAGCTTGGTGGCCAGGCTGTGGAAGGTCAGGATTTCATCCTTGTAGTCGCCGGGACCGTCTTCGATCATGGTCTGCACCTCTTCATAGGTGTAGCGGCGGCACGACTTGATGATGGTCTTGCCGATCCAATGGTCGTAGATATTGGCCTCGTCGTCCATCTCGAAGACGACCGAGAACGTCAGTTTCTCCTCGTTGGGCCGCAACGAGCAGACGTTGTTGCAGAGCTTCTCTGGCAGCATGGGGATGGTGCGGTCGACGAGGTAGACCGAGGTGCCACGGTCCAAGGCCTCGTGGTCGATGGCAGAGCCTTTCTTGACATAGTGCGACACGTCGGCGATGTGGACTCCCACCTCCCAGTGGCCGTTGCCCAGCTTCTGCAGGCTGATGGCGTCGTCGAAGTCCTTGGCGTCGGCCGGGTCGATGGTGATGGTGAACACCTTACGGAAGTCGCGGCGCTTCTTGATTTCGTCATTGTCGATTTTGACAGGGATTCTATCTGCTTCTTTTTCAACATCTTCTGGGAACTCGATGGGGTATTCATGTGCCGCCAGGATGCTTTCCATCTCCACGTCGTTCTCGCCAGGCTTGCCCAGCACGCGGACGATCTCGCCGAAGGGGTTGCCCGAGCCGTCGGGCCAGTCCACGAGGTGGACGATGACCTTTTGACCGTCTTTGGCGCCATTGAGGTCACCGCGCGGGATGAAGATATCCACGGGCATCCACTCCACGTCGGGGCGGACGAAGACATAGCCGTGGCTGATGCTCAGCAGGCCGACGAACTCGGTGTGGCGGCGCTCCAGCACCTCCACGATCTCGCCTTCGGGCTTCGTGTTGTTGCGCTTGGGGAACATGGCCACGCGTACGCGGTCGCCATGCAGCGCCTTATAGGTGTCACGGGCGGCGATGAAGATGTCCTCGCCTTCACCGTCGTCGCGCACCACATAGGCCTTGCCCGTCGACTTCATCTCCACCGTGCCTTCCACATACTTCTGCTTCGGGCCGAACTGCGCTATGCCTTCGGCACTCATCACATAGCTATAGGGACGCTCCTCGCGTAGCAAGCCTTTGTTTTTCAAGTCGATAAGCAGGTTATAGACCACGTCCTTGCCGGCTTGGTCCTTGATGCCCATGATCTTGCACACTTGCTTGTAGTTCTTCGGACGGAAGGGCTGGTCGGCGAAGATGCCCAGGATGACACTCGTGAAAGTGCTGAGTTTATTCTCGATTTTCTTCTTTTTTGCCATTGTCGAACTGGAATTAATCTGATTTTTGCTGCAAAGATAATGAAATCACCTGATTAGCCTGTTGATAATTTTGTTGAAAAAATAATCAAGATTTTATTTGTGGAGGAAGAACAAAATACCCTAATTTTGCAAAACAAGGTTCTTCGGAGGAGATTAATAGGGAACCCCGTGAAAATCAGGGACTATACCCGTAGCTGTGAGCTTCAGAAAACGCCGAACAACCCCCGCCACTGTCGTGGGATGACCTCGACGGGAAGGCAGTTTGAGCGGGAGCGAGTCAGAAGACCTGCCTTGGGAAGGAGAGCACTATGGCCCTCGGGAAGTAGGGAAGTGTGCAATAAGCTAGAAACACATACTATTTCGCGTTGGAAAACGCAATAAATTGAAAACGAGCACATTATATGAGCAACGGAGGATTGTACATTACCAAAAGGGACGGCAAGCAGGAAGCCTTCTCCCTCGACAAGATCAAAGTCGCCATTAGCAAGGCCTTCTTGGCCTCGGGCTTCTATGCCACCGATGAGGACCTCAACGGCATCTTGAGTCGCGTCCGCGTGACCAACGGCATCACCGTGGAGGAGATCCAGAACCAGGTGGAGACCGCATTAATGGCGGAGCAGTACTACACTGTGGCCAAAAACTACATCCTGTACCGCCAGAAGCACACCGAAGATCGTGAGATCCGCGAGAAGATCGACTTCTTGAGCAACTACGTCAACGCCTCGAACGCCGCCACCGGCTCGAAGTACGACGCCAACGCCAATGTGGAGAAGAAAAACATCGCCACGTTGATCGGTGAGTTGCCCAAGTCGAGCTTCATCCGCATCAACCGTCGCCTGCTGACGGACCGCATCAAGTCGGTGTATGGCAAGGAGCTTGCCGACCGTTACCTCTATCTGCTCAATAATCACTTCATCTATAAGAACGACGAGACCAGTCTGGCCAACTACTGCGCCTCCATCACCATGTATCCTTGGCTCAACGAAGGCACGGCTTCCATCGGCGGCAACAGCACCGCCCCCACCAAGTTGCGTTCCTTCTGCGGCGGATTCATCAACATGGTGTTCATGGTCTCTTCGCAACTGTCGGGTGCCTGCGCCACGCCCGAGTTCCTGATGTACATGAACTACTTCATCGGGCTCGACTACGGCAAGGACTACTACAAGCGTGCCGACGAAATCGTCGACCACTCGTTGAAGCCGCGCACCATCGACAAGGTCATCACCGACTGCTTCCAGCAGATTGTGTATTCACTCAACCAACCTGCGGGGGCAAGGAACTACCAGTCGGTGTTCTGGAACATCGCCTACTACGACAAGTATTACTTCCAGTCGTTGTTCGGCAACTTCTACTTCCCCGACGGCTCACAGCCCGACTGGGAGTCGTTGAGCTGGCTCCAGAAGAGATTCATGAAGTGGTTTAACGCGGAGCGTCTGAGAAGCGTGCTCACCTTCCCGGTGGAGACGATGGCGTTGCTCTCGAAAGATGGCGACGTCATCGACCAGGAATGGGGCGATTTCACCGCCGAGATGTACGCCGAAGGACACTCCTTCTTCACCTATCTCAGCGACAACGCCGACTCCTTGTCGTCGTGCTGCCGCCTCCGCAACGAGATCCAGGACAACGGTTTCAGCTACACCCTCGGCGCCGGTGGCGTGTCCACAGGCTCGAAGAGCGTACTGACCATCAACCTGAACCGTTGCATACAGTATGCCGCGCGCAACAACATGCACTACCTCACCTTCCTCGAGGAGATCGTCGACCTGTGCCACAAGGTGCAGATCTGCTACAACGAGAACCTGAAGGAGCTGCAAAGCAAGGGCATGTTGCCGTTGTTCGACGCCGGCTACATCAACCTCAGTCGCCAGTACCTCACCATCGGCGTGAACGGCCTCGTCGAGGCTGCCGAGTTCCTGAAGATCAAGATCTCGGACAACCCGGACTACGAGAAGTTCGTGCAGGATGTGTTGGGCCTCATCGAGCGCTACAACAAGAAGTACTACTCGAAGCAAGACGGTCTGATGTTCAACTGCGAGATGATCCCCGCCGAGAACGTGGGTGTCAAACACGCCAAGTGGGACAAGGAAGACGGCTACGAGGTGCACCGCGACTGCTACAACAGCTACTTCTACATCGTGGAAGACCCCAACACCAACGTGCTGGACAAGTTCCGCCTCCACGGCGAGAAGTACATCAAGCACCTCACCGGTGGCTCGGCACTGCACTGCAACCTTGAGGAACACCTCACCAAGGACCAGTACCGCCAGCTGCTGCGTGTGGCTGCCCGCGAAGGCTGCAACTACTTCACCTTCAACATCCCGAACACGATCTGTAACAACTGCGGCCACATCGACAAGCGTTACCTCAAGGAATGCCCCGAGTGCCACAGCCACAACATCGACTACCTGACCCGCATCATCGGTTACCTGAAGCGCGTCAGCAATTTCAGCGAGCCGCGCCAAGAGGAAGCCG